>Ga0116126_1000765_pt1 | contig 22156 bp, 17 predicted proteins | sample June2015DPH_16_5_FD_89730 | JGI IMG/M metagenome (GOLD analysis project Ga0116126, IMG submission 89730) | Peatland microbial communities from SPRUCE experiment site at the Marcell Experimental Forest, Minnesota, USA - June2015DPH_16_40 | ecosystem: Environmental > Terrestrial > Soil > Wetlands...
AAGATTCCCGCCACCATCGCGTCGCGCTGCCAGCACTTCAGCTTTCGCTCGGTGGATTTCGAGGATCTCATCGCGCGCATGGCCTGGATCTGCGGGCAGGAAGGGATTGAAGCCGATCCCGAAGCGCTGGCTGTGCTGGCGCAGGCGGGCGAAGGCAGCGTGCGCGATTCGCTTTCGGCGCTGGACCAGGCCATCGCCTGCTGCGGCCAGAAGCTCGATGCCGCTCAAGTGCGCGCACTGTTGGGCGCGTTCTCGCTCGAATCGCTGGGCGAGGTCACCGCCGCGCTGGCCGAGAGCGACGCGCGCCGGATGCTCGAAATGGTCGACGAACTCGAGCGCAATGGCCACAACCTGCAGCACTTCAGCCGCGAGCTGGCGCGCTACTTCCGCAACCTTCTGGTGGCGCGCATCGCCGGCTCCGATACGCGGCTGATCGCCGCCAGCGCGGCCGAGCGCGAACGGCTCGCCCAGATTGCAGCGCGTTTTTCCGAAGAGGACCTGACGCGGTACCTGCACCTGACGCTCGAATTGTTTCGCGATTTGCAGTTCTCGCTGCAACCGCGTTTCCATTTGGAAATCGGCCTGGTGCGATTGGTGCACGCGGGCCGCCTGCTGCCCATCGAACAGGCGCTGGCCGAGCTGGGCGGAGGCGAATCGCGTCCCGCTCCGGCCGCCGCGCGTACCAGCTCACCGGCGCGCGTCCCCGCTGTGCCACTGCGCACCGGTCCATCGCCATTCGAAGCCGATCGCGCCAAGAAATCCGGCCAGCCCGAGCCGCAGAACTCCGGCGCCAACGCCCTGTCTCCGGCGCCGCTCGTCCAAGGCGACCCCCGCGAGCGCCTCCACGCCTGGCTCACCGAGCGCGGCCTGACGCACCTGGCCGACGCCGTGGAGAACGCGCGCATTGTCATCAGCGGGGGCGACCTCCAAATCCATGCACCCAAGTCTTATCACCTGTATTTGAAGGACCGCAGCCTCGCCGAAGCCTTGCGCGAAGTTTTCGCGCGCCCGCTCAATTTGAAGCTGATTGCCGACGATTCGCCGGAAACGGCGCCCCAGGAAGCAGCCCCGGCTGCCGCAGGGAAAGCCGAACCGGCCGATGAGGCCGCCGGCCGCGCGCTGGCCAATCCGGAGGTGCAGCGCTTCCGCGAGGTCTTTGGCGGCGAAGTCCGCCGCGTTCGCAATTTGAAGGAGCAGCCCAAGTGAAATTACCCGGCAACATGCAGCAAATGATGCAGCAGGCGCAGAAAATGCAGGAGCGCCTGCAACAGGAAATCGCGCAGATCAAAGTGGAGGCCACCGCCGGCGGCGGCATGGTTTCGGTGACCATGGACGGGCAGAAGAATCTGCTCAGCGTCAAGATCGATCCCGAGGTCGCCGGCGACGTGGAAATGCTCCAGGACATGGTGCTGGCCGCGCACAGCGAGGCCTTTAAGAAGGTCGAGGACGAAACCAAGCAGAAAATGAGCGGCATGCTCGGCGGCCTCGGCCTGCCTCCCGGTATGTTCTGACGATGCCCGATTTCGCCGAACCGCTGGCCCGTCTCATCGCCGAATTCAAGCGCCTGCCCGGCATCGGGCAAAAGTCCGCGCAGCGGCTGGCTTTCCACGTTCTGCGCGCCGGCCGCGAGGATGCCGAGCATCTCGCCCAGGCCCTCCTCGACGTCAAGGACAAGCTCGGCCTGTGCCGCGTCTGCAACAACATCAGCGATAGCGACGTGTGCTCTTGCTGCGCCGATTCCAACCGCGATCCGCGCGTGGTCTGCGTGGTGGAAGAGCCGCATAACATCGTCGGCATCGAAACCACCCGCCAGTTCGAGGGCCGCTACCACGTGCTGCACGGCGCGCTCTCGCCGCTGCGCGGCATCGGGCCGGAATCGCTCAAGCTCAAGAACCTGGTGGAACGCATCGGCGAGGGTGAGATCCAGGAAGTGATCGTGGCCACCAACCCCACCACCGAAGGCGAAGCCACCGCCGTCTATCTGGCGCGCCTGCTGAAGCCGCTCGGCGTCAAGGTGACGCGCATCGGCATGGGCATCCCCGTCGGCAGCGATCTGGAATTCGCCGATGAAGTGACGATCTCCAAAGCCATGGAAGGCCGCCGCGAAATGTGAGCAGGGCGGTCGCGGCCGTGTCAGCCTTGTGGGCATTCGCCGTGTGGGGCAGGTAATCAACCCGCCCCACAGCCGTGGCCCGGGCTCAGCGGGTGATCGTCAGGCGGTAGATTTCCCCGGCGGCAGCCCAGTAGATGGGACCGGCGTGCGGCTTGATCCAGGGCTCGAAGATCGGCGCATATTGTTCCAGGTTGTTCGCCGTCTGCGAGTGCAGTCCTTTGAGACCGCCGCCGAACACTTTTTGAAAGATCGTCTCCCCGCCCGGCTCGCGCAAAACACGTGCCTCGATGGATAGACTGAGGCTGTCGCCGCTCTGCGCGACGCAGGCGGATGCCGGCTGCAACTCGACGCGCAGCAGGGCGTCCGCGTCCGCGGGCTCGCCCACCAGTTCCACCAGGTTGCGGCCGGAGGATTGCACGTAAGCGCCAAATGCGCGGAGAAACTGCTCGGGGAGATGGAGGCCATCCACCACCCGCGCCACTTCCTCGCGGGTGCCGAAACACGAGCTGACCAGCTTGATGGGCGACCACTTGACGTCGAGCGCCATCTTCGGCCGTGGCGGCACGGGGAGCAGTTTCAGCGCTGCCTCGTGATTGCCGTGGCCCTCGGGAGAGAACAGCGCCAGGACGTAAGCCGTGGCTCCCTCATGGTCGCGCGCCGCGGCGTTGGCGCCGCGGCCCAGTAGCAGCTCGACGGTCGAGACCTGGCCGTGCTGCGCCGCCAGCATGAGCGGCGTCCGGCCGTTCCTGTCGGCGGCTTCCAGGTCCGCGCCGTCGTCCAGAAACGCCTTGACCTGGTCATTGCGCCCGCGCAGCGCCGCTTGCAGCAGATCCCCGTTAAAATCCTGGCCCTGCCCGAGCAGCGCCGAAGCGCTCAACAGAACCGCCGCCAAAAACCGCATATCTTCACACTACACCGCGAGCGCTACCGTGGCGCAGACTGTCCAGTCTGCTGAGCCGAGAGTCGTCTCGGCTTTTCTTGGGTTGGTTGCGCCGGATCGAAAAGATCTGTGGGCACGCGGGCCCTCTTTCCCGCTATGCTGTCACCATGCGAACCCTCATCCTGCTTCTCGCCTCGCTCGCGATCGCTGCCGCGCAGCAGACCCGCGTAGTCACCAACCATTCGCCTGGCGATGCCAGGCCCAACGATCCCAAGGTGCCCGACGTCTACTCGGTGGACGCTGGCAAGTTCGAGCGCGTGCTCATCTTCCGCTTCAAGTACCAGGCCGATCTGCTGGCCGGGCTGGAGCAGATGGTGAAGCAGAATCATATTCAGAACGGCGTGATCCTGGCCGCCGTTGGATCGGTGACCGGCTACCAGGTACACCAGGTGGTCAACGGCACATTTCCATCCAAGATCATGTTCGAGCAGATGGCGGACTCGCCCGCCGATCTCATCGGCATGAACGGCTACATCATGAATGGCCGCCTGCACCCGCACATCACGCTCGCCACACCGCAGAACGCCTTCGGCGGCCATCTGGAGCCGGGCACCAGAGTCTTCACCTTCGCGATTGTGACGGTCGGCGTGCTGCCCGACGATCTGGACCTGAGTAAACTGGATGACAAGGACTACCGGTGAAGGCAGGCGGCGCAGTCGTGATGCGGCTCACCGGACTTCGCTTCACAGCCCGAGACCTCACGGCCCCTGGGCGATGCGTCATCAATGGGAGACCCCAACCCCCCAACTCGGCGGGACCTCGCCGGCGTCGCCATCCCACGTCCCGATCGCTCTACCCGTTTGCGAGTCGTAAAGTGTCAGATGAATCCGGGTCATCCCATGAACCGTTCCTGAAGAGACCGCGATCCGGCGGCCGCGATCGAGGAACGCCCACTTGTAGATCATCATGCCGTCGTTGATTCGATGAATGATTCGGTCCGACCTGTAGACGATGAGAGTTGTGGGAATGGGATAGGAAGTGCAACAGTTCGGCATCTCGACGAGCCAGCCCAGTGTCCGGCGATCCGGCGCGATCACAGGTGGATCGGCTGAGACTTGGTCCTTCTCTCCAGCGATTTGGATTTCGTGGCCGTCGCTGCGAACAATATGTATGTGCCCGGCTTCGTCCACGTAGGCGTCCTGGATCGATCGAGTGACTGATGCTGCTTCGCCCCCTAGCAGGGATGCCGAGAAGAGCCAGATGAGGACCCTTCTAAGCGCGAGAATTCGTTTTCCCCCCGGGCCTGCTGTACGAGATGCGTGCGCTCTACGCGGTCCGGCGTCCTTTGTGTCTCTCATGTGGCACCACCGTGAAACGGGAGCTTCCCTGCGCCCTTACCCGGCGTACTTCAGGAATACGAACCTGCCCACCAGCACCATCACGAAGACCACGACGACGATGGCGGCCGGCTAGCTCAATTCGCAGCGCGATAGTATTCGAAATACTTCGGTGGCCCCTCGGCCGGATGTACAGCGGTGGCGGCCTTCCGCTCCGGCGCAGCCGCTAGCAACCACGCGGTAACCTCCGGAAGCGCCCTATCCTCCACCAATCCCGCACCGAATACACGCATGCCCCCGTTTTCTGCGCTGGTCCACACCGTCAAAGCCCGGGCCGCCGCGCCGGCCAGTAGGGCATCGAGACAATTTGGCCCGGCAAACACCGAAAACTCGAAGTTCGCCGGCACTCGGTCCATCCGCGCCCGCGCCTCGGTCCGCGTGGCTTCCGGCACGTTCGCGAGATAGGCGTCGAGCAAGGGGAAGCGCGCGTCAAAGGCTCCCGCAGCGGCTTTCGCCTGCGGCGGACGTTTACCAACCCGGCTCATTTCGTCTGCCGTGGAGCCATATTTCGGCGGTACGAATGCCAGGACGAAGGGAGTCAAATAGGGGAAAAATAGGGAGAGGATCACCCAATACCACGACTCGCGCCCCAACTGGTCCGCATACGTGTAGCACAGGTACGCCATGATCGCATTTTCGGGAAATCGCCCCAGCAGCCCCTTGTAGAACATGTTGAGCATCTGCAGTCCAAGCGGGACCTGCGCCATGGGGATCAGTGGCGGAACGAACCACAATAGCGGTGACATCAACAGCAGGATTCGGGTGGCTTTCATAGATGCGCGGCCTCGGTAACCTCGGCGAAAACGGCGGGAGCGCTCATCGTCGAAAAAATGACGGCGTGCAAACAGGGACCTCCATTAAGAGCCGACTAGCTCCAAACTAACCATGCTGCTTCAGGCCGCCCGCCGAGTCACTACTAATTTTTGTTAACCGCCGCGTAGTGCGGGTCCGCGGCCTGCCGACGGGCTGCACGCCGCGCCTGCGCTGCCGCGCTCCGCCGCACCGGCTTCCACCCCAAGCCGGCCTACCAGAGCTGAGATCGCCGGGCGGGCCACGCCGTCCACCCCCGCCCTTTTTACACTTCCATCGCCGGTTTTGGTGTACACTGGAACTGACGTTACTTGCGCTTGCATCTTTCTTCTCACAACCCGCCGCTCGCGTCAGGCGATCTCGAACGCCCGGCTGCGGCGCCTCTCGTTGGCCGGCAATCCTCGACTCACCCATAACGAATGTATCCAAGAAATTTTCCTCCTCGCAGGCAAAACCGCAGAGAAAATGTGAATGAGTTCATCCGCGCGCGCGAGGTGCGTGCGGTGTTCCCGGACGGCACCAGCGAAATTATGCCAACCGCGGCGGCCCTGCGCAAGGCCCAGGAATTGGGTCTCGACCTGGTGCTGATTGCGCCCACGGCGGTGCCTCCCGTGGCCAAGGCCGTCGACTTCGGCCACTATCAGTACGACCAGAAGAAGAAGCAGCATGACGCCAAGAAGAAGCAGCACGTGGTGCTGGTGAAGGAGCTGAAGTTCCGCCCCAACACCGACGACCACGATTACGACTTCAAGATGAAGCACGCGATTCGCTTCCTGCAGGATGGGAACCGGGTCAAAGCGGTGGTGCAATTCCGCGGCCGCGAGATTGCCCACGCCGATTTAGGCAAGAAGCTGCTGATGCGTTTTGCCGGCGACCTGACGGCGTATGGCTCGGTGGAAGGCATGCCCCGCTTGGAAGGCCGCAACGCGCATATTTTGATCAGCCCGGTGAAAGCCGCTGGAAAAGCGGCTCCCGCCGGCCAGCCGCCGCCCGCGCATCTGCCTCCGGCGCAAACCCCGCCCTCGCCGCCCGCGCAGTGAGCGGCCCGTTCGCTCCGGCGGCTTGGCGCACGCACTCGTGCGTGCCGTGTCGAGACTCCGAACTCCTGATGCGGTTGAATTTGGGTTGAGCCGGGCGGCTCCCGTCAGAGGTAGGATAGACGATCGGTTTTTGTCGTCTGTCAAGCGGCGCGTCCCCTGCCGAGGCGCGACAGACGACAAAAACCGATCGTCTATCCTACCTGGCCTGCGCTACCGATTCCCGTAAGGTGGGTCAGCTCATTTCGCTCAGCGCGCGGAAAAAGCCGGGTAACATCAAGAGTTCGGAGACTCCCCTCGACACCAGTTCTGGCAGGGCAGCCCTGCGTCGGAATGGCCGGGCTATTTTCTGACAAGCCCTATGGCCTCGCCGAGCCGCCGCGGACGATTGGGCCCGGCGCAAAGTCGGAAACCCGCAGTGCTTCACGCGGCCCGATTTGCACCAGGTCGCCGTGCTTGAAGGTGGGAGGGCAAGGGCCCGTGTAGCAGCCGCCTTCATAGGCACTGCTCTGCGCCCCAGTGCCGGTGCTGCCGGCAATGCGGATGGTTCTCCCTGGGCCGGCGGCGACGGTGGGCGCCGAGCCCGCGTAAAGGTACGTCGAAAACTCGAGGCCCGATCCCGTCGGATCGAGCACCGACACGAAGGAAGCGAATTGACCGTCCCGCGCGACGGATTCCAGGTTGGAGATCAGCGGAAAATCCTCGGAATCGGTTTCTCCCGCGATATAAATCCGGCCCGCGGCATCGACCGCGATGCTGGTCGGGCGGTCATAGCAGGACCCGCCGAGCAGAGTCGAAAACAACGCGGACTTGCCATCCGGGCTGAGCTTGACCACGAAGACGTCGTCCACGTACCACTCGTAAATCGAGCCGATGAACCCGGTGGCGAACGAAAAAGCCGGATACGTGCACCCCGCTGCGAGGGTAGTCCGATAAGCGCCGGCCGTGGTGGGGAAATTCGTGTCGTCGGTGTTGCCGGTGAGGTAGGCGTTGCCTGCTTCGTCCACTGCAACTGCCACGCCGTAATCCCGAGTAGGCTCATAGCCGCCGGTGGTCGGCGAGCCCGCGGTGCCGCCAAAAAAAGTCGAGTAGATCACGCTGCCGGATGGCGCGAGTTTGAGGACGAAAACCTTGGCTGCGTTGGGGTCGGCTTCGCCGGTCTGGAACGCGCCGGGAGTGACCGGGAAAGCGCCCCAGACCGAGCCCGTCAGCGTAATGTTCCCCGAGGAATCGATGGCGATCCCTTTTCCGTCGGTGTCGAACGGTGCGCCGACGTTGGTCGAATCAAGCAGCCGCGAAGCGGATGGATCGAGTTTGCTCACGAATCCGACCGGCGTAGTCGGCAGAGTCGCCGGTGCCGCGGTGGTGAACGGAAAGTCGGCCGAGTTCCAGTTGCCGATCAACCACGGATTACCTTGTGGGTCAATCTTGATTCCCAAGCCGGAATCACGGTCGGAGCCACCCAGGTAAGTCGCGGCCAGCAACTGTCCGTCATTCGAGAATTTCGCGACATACGCATTCTGTTCGCCGGGAAGCGTGCTTTGAAATGCGCCTGGCGTAACCGGCAGATCATAAGATGACGTGCTGCCGGCGATCCAGATATTGCCGGAGCCATCGAGAGCGATGCCTTGACCCGTATCGTCTCCCATGCCGCCGAAGTAAGTCGAGAAAATCAGGGTCTTGCCATCGGGCCGAAACTTCGCGACGAACGCATCGGACGTAATCGGCGCGATTGCATAAACCAGGCCGGCGGTGGAGGCCGCGAAGACGGGCTGAATATCGCGGGAGACGTTGGTGGGGCTCCAGGTTTGGCCGCCATCGGTACTGCGAAACGCCCCGGCCAGCATGATCCGCGGGTTCGCCGGATCCACGGCCAAAATGCTGAGCGAGTCGGCAGGGCTCGGAGAAGATGTCCAGGTGAGCCCGCCATCGGTGCTTTTCCAGAAAGGGAACGAAGCGCTTTGACTGTTGACAGGCGGAGCAACCGCATACAAGAGCCCCGAGACCTTCGGGTCGGGGACGACGCTGGAACCGATGAACGGAGTGTTCAACTGGCTCCACGTCGCGCCGCCGTCGGTGCTCTTCTGGACGCCGAGCTGGCTAAGCGAAAGCGACGGGCCATAAATAATCCCCGGCGTCACCGGGTCGAAGGTGAAGTGCACACCGCCGGCAACGGACGAGCCCAGCGGCCACGGCAGGGCGAGGGGCGCCCACGAAGCTGCGCCGTCGGTGGATACGGACGCGTTGTAACCCGCCCAGGCGTAGAGCACGTTGGTGTGAAACGGGTCGATGGTAACCGTGTCGATGTACCCTCCCTGTGGGAGGCCCTGGCTCGCATTGGCCCAGGTCTGGCCGCCATCCACGCTTTTGAACACGCCGCCGTTTGACTCGGCACTCGCGTAAACGGTCAGCGGTTGCTGCGGGTCGATGGCGAGGGAAGTGATGAAGGCGTACGAAAAAGGGAAGGTGATGGTGGAGCAATCGAACTGCCGGCCGCCGTCCGTGCTCTTGCAGACGCTGTTCCGGGAAGCTACATAAACGATCAGGCCGTTGGTTGGGTCGGTTGCGATCGAGACCGGATAAGTGGCGTCCGCAAACAGCGTCCGGAGCGGCTGCCAGGTCGCGCCGGCATCGCTGCTGACGACCACTTGCGTGCCGCTGTTTACACCCTGAAACCGATTGGCCAGCGGAAAGTCGAAAGAGGTTGTCGTGCCGGTCACGTAAATGTTTCCGGCCGAATCCACCGCGGCGGCGTTGATGGAATCATTGCCCGAACCGCCGAAGGTGAGGGCGCTGGCGGACTCGTTGACGAGAGAGTCGAAACGAAAGTCGGTGTGCAAAACCTGCGCGAAACCCGGGAGGACGATCAGCCAGGCCAGGAGAACAACCCGCGGGGGCATACCGATATGGTCCCACCCATCCCGGTAGCCTGCAAGGCTCCGCGGCTGCGTCTTTTGGTGAACCTGATAAAACGGTTTTTTGAGTCTGAAAATACGTTAAAATGCAATATGCGGCATTTCCGGTGGAGCGAGGAGAACGAGGTTTTCCTGGCGCAGATCGATCTCGAGCATCGTGACCTGTTTCGGATTGCCGATGCGCTGCAGCAGGCCGTGGCCCGCAAAGCCGCGGCCGTCGTGAATCAGGATCTACATGCCTTGATGGCTCATGCGGAAGAGCATTTTTCGCATGAGGAGTGGCTGATGCAATCCGTCAAGTACTCAGCCTATGGCTGGCACATGCAACAGCACAATACTGCCCGAAGGCGCCTGAAGCTGTTCGCTCCTCTCGTCGAGGGTGGCGAATCCGAGGCAGCCGAGCTCCTGTTGGACTTCCTGGAAGGATGGCTGCGGGACCATACCAGCCTCACCGACCGCATGATGGCCGCCTATGTGCGGAATTACGAGCGCGCCAACTCGACCAGTGGCTTGGAACGATGGGGAACGCCCTTGCCCGCCGACAACGGCAGCCTTCCTAAATTCGTCCGGTTCTGTGAGACTTGCGACGATTACACCAGCCACGAGATCAGGCCCGGCGGTTCCGTCTGTCTGACGTGCGTCGGGAACTCGGTGAGCGCCGATCTGAATCGGGATTGACGACGATCTTACGTTGCCGACGCCGGTTCGCCGCCCCGAACCACCCCAACGATTCAGTACTTCTGGTACTAATGAGTTGTCCGTAGTACCAAATTCGTTACCATCTAAAGTAGTACTGGCTATACTTGCTATAAGGCAATAATCCTATATATACTAAGTATCGTAATGTCCTGTGAACTTAGAGAAGCACTAACCGCCCAATACCTGCGGGTTCTTGATCTTGTGGACCGGGCGAAGCACCGGCTCCTCACCGCCGTAACTCGGATGAACATCGAGTGTGCAACCACCGAGCTGCACCGGGTCGAGGACTACCGGCTGGCTGCGCTGCGCGAAATCGCCGAGCATTGCGAAAGCCACGGCTGCGGCACGCTGGAATTGGAAGGGATCTGCGGGCTTGAGCTGGTTTCCCGCGAACTGGTTTCCAGCGAAATGGTCGCGTAGGCGCGACCTTTACCCGCCGGACTCTCCGATACCACAACGTGTCCTCGCTGCGGCTGAATCACCCTCGAGGCGATTTGATCGACTCATTTTCCTGGCGTAATCTCATCCTGACGCAGACCTCGCTGCCACATTCTCCGACAGCGTGACTCGTTTTTCAGCACCAGTCACAATGTGCGGCACTCGTGCCGCTGCCTGCCACCTGCCCAATCTTCCGATGTCTCCAAGCAATTGAACCCGTGAATCCAATGGCCAGTGCCTTGCTACATCTTCCGCCATGCAACAAGCCATGTACGCACCGGTAGAACGCCTCGGCATCCATCTCCACAGAGTGCCCGATGATTCCATGCGCAGGGCGTCCCTGATGCCGTCGCGGGAATACAAGGAGGTGTCCTATCCGGAAGAGGTTGCTCGTCTGCCGATTGAGGCGCATGTTGTCGGAATGGCGGACAACCGCTTCTACGCGCAGAAGGGCAGAGAAAACACCTTATACGTCTTACCGAAAGCGGCGTTCGTGACCAGGGGCAACGCCATTCTGGCGGATGGCAGGGGCGAAGCGGACGTTTGGATTCCAGCTCCCCAGGACGCGCCCGAGTATCTCGGCGGCGCCTGCACGGTTGTCATTATCTGTCTCAACGGAGGTGAAGAAGACCGCCGCTGCGAGCAGGTGAATTGCACCAGTTGCAGGAATCCGGAATGCCAGGCCTATAGTGGTCCGCAAGGGCACGGCGCTCCCTCATGGCATACCCTTTCGCCGCGTGGAAGAGTGGCCAGAGCCTGGACCTTGGCACGGTGAATTCCGGCGCCGGATATTGGGCGCCTCCCGGTGGATTTGCGAGCCTTGCGGCCGTTCACGCCGCAATGGCGGCGGCTTTGTTTACTGCTCCCAAGATCGCTGTTGGACTGAAGGGCTTTCTTAGGAACGCGAAGTTCCGGGCCAATTCCGTGTCCGCGGAGTCCGAGACCAACACGACAGGAATGGTCGGAAACGCATTTTGGACGGCGTAGGCCAGATCGAGCCCATCTATGTCCCCCGGCATGTCGATATCGCTGACAATAAGGTGCAGACCACCATCGAGCCTCTTGACAAGCTCGAACGCTTGAGCCGCATTTTCGGCTTCCAGCGCCTCGTACTGTTCTTTCCGAAGGACCGCCTTGATATACGCCCGGATAGCCGGTTCGTCGTCGACGATAAGACAGGTTCTGTGCACAGTCTTCCCCTCCATTAACCCTTGGACCCTTGGCGCAACCGAGCAGCCGGCTCGCTAACACACCAGGCTGCCGTGAAGCGGCAGCGCGGGAATCTCGATGGGCGGGCACATAACAGGGACGGTTGCGCGGCGCTCGCACTCCTCGCCTTCGAAAACAGCGTCGTCCTGCGGTTCCCGGTTCGCCATCCAGTCCAGCATCGCCGCTGCCAGGTGTTCGAAATGCGCCGACAGCACAATGCCGGTATCGGAATCGAGTTCCGCCGTTTCCACCGCAAAAACCTGCGTGGCCGATGGCTCCGTCCGCAGAACCTCGTCGATGTAGTCGTTGATTGGGAGCTCGCAGCCACTGATGATCGGCGCGCCAAGAAAGCTGACGAGGGTCATCAACTCAAAAGCGAAATCGTCTCTCAGCAGTCTTCGCCTGTCGCGGGGGATAACGGCCACAATCCCCACCGGACCGCCGTGCGAACCGTCCAAGTGAACAATGGCCAAGCCCGCGTCTCTGAGATCGTAAACCGACGTGTAGAATTCGAGGCAGGGCAGTCCGGGCACGGAACACTGGAGCTTTCCCTGGAAAGAACCCTGCGCGGCCCTGACTTTTGCCGTAAGGCGATCTCCGCGTTTGCAGGGCGCCAACGGAATCGGCCCGTTCCATGATTCTGCCTGCGCGTCCCATCCGTGTAGATGGACCACGGAGCATGCGCTCGGCGAGTGCCTGATCTTGTACATGGCAAATGTTCTAGCAACGCACTGGCCATCGGACTTACGGGCCTCAATAGCCGAAGGTTTCAATACTTACGCGGTTGGCAAGCGCCGGGGCAAGTGTCCCATCCTCGCCCGGTGATGAAAAAAACGCCACGCTGCCGGAGAATGTGCCAAGTCCTCCCAGGCTTTCGCGGATTGAACACCGATTCAAAGGCTTAATGAAACTTTGGAAGATGGCTCCTGGCGTGCTCAGGAGAGGACATATGCCTTCGGAAAACGTGTTTGTCGCCGTGTGCAGCGTGGCGGCAGACGCCGGGGCGGCCATCGCCGAACTCCGCCAACAGGGTCTGGAACTCGATTGCATCTCCCTCGTTGCGGTTGACGAGCAAAGCGGATTGATGCCCGTCGCATACTATTTCGACGGCGGACGCCTCCGCCGAACGGCGGCCCGGGGAAGTTCGTGGAGGCTGTTGGAAGCGCTTTCCGGGTGCGCGGTGTTGGTCATCCCCGGCGAACGGACAGTTTTCCTGGCCGGTCCCTTTGCAGCGTCCGTGGTGCGGACGCTGGGTAACGAAGGACTCTTCGGAGACCTGGGCCCGATCGCGGGTGGTCTCTATAATCTTGGAATTCCACGGAATGAGGCGCGCGACTATGAACTCACGGCTTTGCAGGGGCGCCCGCTCGTGATCGTGCACGGGCGCTCGAGAGACGTGGAGCGCGCACGCAGTATTGTGGCGGTTCGGCTCTGAGGGGGCTGGAGCAGCCGAAACCGTAAACGCGGATTGGCCGCTGGCGTTCTTCTTACCCCGCGTGATGAGACCCGGGGAGGACGCCAGCGTCCTCTTCCGCGTCGCGCGCCACGCCGGCGGGCCAATCCTCCTGAAGCAGCCGCGCCAGCGTCGCACGGTGGATCCCGAGTATCCTGGCTGCCTGCACCTTGTTTCCATTCATAGCCGCCAGCACCGCGGCTGCGTGGCGCCGTTCCACCACCGACATAGGCACAAATTCAACCGGTTCGGGTTGGGAACGCGGCGGCGGATTGTGCAGGTGCTCCGGCAAATCGGCGACGTCGATCGCGCCGCTGTCCGTCATCATGCAGGCGTGCCCCAGTACGTTTTCCAATTCGCGCACATTGCCCGGCCACGAGTAGCGGGCCAGCACGGCTTCCGCGCGGCGCGTCAACCGTTCGATCGGCTTGGCGTATTCCCTGGCGAAGCGTTCCAGGAAGTAGCGTTCCAGCAGCGGAAGGTCCTCGCATCTCTCGGCCAGGGACGGCAGCTTGATCTCGATCATGGAAAGGCGGTAATAGAGATCTTCGCGGAATGAGCCCTGGTTGGCGAGTTTCCGCAGGTCCCGGTTGGTGGCGGCGATGATGCGAACGTCGGTCTTGCGCGCCACCGGAGAGCCGACTCTTTGGTACTCGCGATTCTCGATCACGCGCAGGAGTTTGGTCTGCGTGGTGAGCGGCATGTCGCCGATCTCATCCAGGAAAACCGTCCCGCCCGCGGCGTGTTCGAAGAAGCCCACCTGATCGGAAACCGCGCCCGTGAAGGCGCCCTTTACGTGCCCGAACAATTCGCTCTCGAAGAGCGTTTCCACAATCGCGGAGCAGTTGGAAACAGCCAGCGCCTTCGACTGCACCGGGCTCAGGCTATGCAGAGCGCGGGCTACGAGCTCTTTGCCTGTGCCGGTCGGCCCCGTCACCAGCGCCGTCCGGAAGTGCGGAGCCGCGCGGCGGATCCGGTCGAATACTTCCAGCATGAGAGGGCTGCTGCCGACCATGCCCTGGAACTGGCAGGTCTCCATCAACTCGGCGTTCAATCGATTGGCGCGTGCGCGCCGGCGCTCTGCCTCGAGCAGCTTGCCCACCCGCTCACGCAAGAGCGATACCCCCACCGGCTTGGTCAGGTAATCGCTCGCTCCTTTGCGAATGGCCTCCACCGCGGAATCGGTCGAGTAATTGCCCGTCACCAGGATGACATCGGTTTCCGGAGAAAAACGGATGATGTCCTCGAGGACCGACAGGCCGTCGGCTCCCGGAATCACCAGATCCAATAGGACGATTCTGGGCCGCAAACGCCGTACCGTGTCGAGGCCGGAGGAAGCGTCCGCGGCGGTCACCACGGATACGTCAGGCTCCGCGGCGAAAACGTCCCGCACCAGTTCGAGCGCTCGCGGGTCGTCGTCGATCGCCACGATTGTGAATGAGAGTTCAGCCATGAGAGCCATCGAGGAGCGCCTCCACCCGTTGCCGCAACTCTGCGATGCGCACCGGCTTGGTCAGAAAATCCGAGAACCCGGCTTCGAGCGCCTTGGACCGCTCGCCGGGCATGGCGTTCGCGGTGACGGCCAAAACCGGCGTCCGGGCATGGTCCGGGTCGCGCCGCAGTTCGTCGAGAACCGCAAAACCATCCATGTCGGGCATGGAAAGATCGAGAAGAACCAGATCCGGCTTCGTCTCGCGCGCGGCGGCAAGCGCCGTGGCTCCATCCGGCGCCTCCGTCACTTCGAGCGAAAGCGGACGCAGGATGTCCACGATCAGATCGCGGCTCGGCTGATTATCGTCCACTACCAACACCTTGCGCATTCGCCTCCATTCTTTCCGGCGCCACCGATTTCGCCGCAACCGGCAGCGAGACCAGGAACCGGCTGCCCTTTCCCAACTCGCTTTCGACGCGAACCTCGCCGCCGTGGAGGCGAGCCAGTTTGCGCGTAATCGCCAGGCCCAGTCCGGCGCCCGCCGGGGCGAGTTTTCTTGCCGACGCCACCTGGTGGAATTCCTCGAAAATGGCTTCCTGTTCGCCGGCGGCGATCCCAATGCCCGTATCGCCCACCGAGATGGTGAGTATCTCTCCCTCCATCGCGGTCTCGATCCAGACCCGCCCTTCTTCCGGCGTGAACTTCACGGCGTTGCTCGTCAGGTTGTATAGGATTTGTTTGAACCGCAGGCGGTCCGCTACCACCGCCGTGTCGCGAGCCACGCGGTTCTCCACCGCGATGCGCTTGATCTCCGCCAACGGTGTGATGACCGACAGGACTTCGTCCAGCACCTCGGAAACCTCGAATCGCTCGAGGTTCAACTCGATGCGGCCGGCTTCGATCCGGGAGATGTCCAGGAGATCGTTGACCATATCGAGCAGGTGGCGGGCGCCCTCCTGGATGTTGGATACAAACCGCGGGTATGGCGGAGGCAATGGTCCGGCGGACTGCTCGCCGAGGAGGTCGGCGTAGCCGACGATGGCGTTCAACGGCGTCCGCAATTCGTGGCTGCTGCGCGCCAGAAAATCGGTCTTCATCCGGTTCACGCGCTCCACTTCCCGATTGCGCTTCTCCAGTTCGGCGGCCGTGCGCTCCAGTTCGATGGTCCGCTCCGCCACGCGACGCTCCAGGTCCTGGTTCAGGCGCAACACTTCCAGCTCCGCCTGCTTGCGGTCGGTTATATCCCGGTTGAACCCGATCATGCGAACCGGCCGTCCCTCCCCATCGAAGGACACTTTCGCGTTCGCCACAATCCAGCGGATTTCACCGCTCCCGGCGTGGCGGATCCGCCATTCCGAGAAGAACTCGCCGGTCTTGAGCGATTCTTCCAGACAGGCTCGCGCGTGCGGCAGGTCTTCGCGGAACACCAATGCCTCCCAATCCTCATACCTGCCGCCGAACGTTCCGGGCGCGAGTCCGTACAGCTCCTCCACTTCGGGTGTCCAGACGTTCACGTTGTTGCGGATGTCCCACTCGAAGGTGCCGGAAAGTCCCACCTTCAAGGCCAACGCAAGCCGCTCCCTGGCCGAGCGAGCCTCTTGTTCAGCCTGTTTCAGATCGTCGATATCGGTGCAGGTCCCGAACCATTTGACGATCTGTCCCGCGTCGTCGCGCGAGGGCACCCCCCTGATCAGAAACCAATGGTAGCTGCCGTCCGCCCGCCTTAGCCGGGACTCCACGCGGTATGTATCGCCGCTTTCGACTGCATGGTTCCAAGCCTGCCAGGCGGCCTGCTTGTCGTCCGCGTGGAAGGGCGTGTTCCAGCCCCTGCCATAGCTTTCCTCCAACGTCAGCCCGGTGTATTCCACCCACCGCTGGTTGAAATAGACGTTCAGGCCATCGGGATTGCAGATCCAGACCAACTGCGGAACGGACTCGGCGAGCGTTCGAAACGCGGCTTCACTCTCATGTAGCGCAGCCTGCGCCCGCTCCCGCTCTTTGATGTACGCCGATAGAATTATGTTCGAGTTGGACAACTCCCTGGTCCGTTCCTGGACACGCAGCTCCAATTCGTCGCGCGATCTCCGCAGGGCCTCGTCGATCCGCTTGCGCTCCGTGATATCGATGCCGTAAATTCGCAGCCGCTCCTTCTCAGCGATGTAGTTGACGGTTTGCTCATAACAATGGTCGCCAACCATGACCTCCCTGCAAACGCTATTCCCATTTCCTTGGGCCAACGTCTCCGCCACCTGCTCCAATCCCGCCAGCCAGGGATGGGAGAGCCCCCGTTCCCGCAGGTCCGGAAACAGCCGCCGGCCCGCCGCATTGACATACTGGACCGCTCCTGTCAACGGCTCGATCTCCGCAATGGGATTTGCGTTCCGCTCGGGGAACGACGCCAGCCATGCCATCTCCTCTTCCGCCCGCTTGCGCTCCGTCACGTCATGAAAGTAAACCGAGAGGCCCGCTTCGGAGGGATAGCAGTGGCATTCGAACCACTTGTTCAACGGCTCCGGGTAATACTCCTCGAACGTAACCGGCTGGCCGGTTTCCACGGCGCGGTGATACTCTTCGTAAAACCTGGTGCCCTTCGCATGCGGGAACACCTCCCAGATGCAGGCGCCGATGAGGTCTTCCCGGCGCATCCCGATCATTCGTGCGCCCTGTTCGTTGAAGTAGATGTGGCGCCAGTCCCGGTCCAGCACCAGCAGGCCGTCGCTGATGCTGTTGAGCACGTTCTGCAATTCCCGGTGGGCCCGGCGCTTCTCGGTGACGTCGTGGAATACCAGCACCACACCGAGCACATTGCCCGCGCCGTCGCGAATCGGCGCTGCGCTGTCCTCGATCGGTATTTCGCGCCCGTCGCGCGCCACCAGCGCCGTGTGATTGGCCATGGAAACGACGCACCCTTCGCGCAACACGCGTAAAATGATGTCCTCGGCCGGTTCGCGCGTCTGCTCGTTGATGGTGCGCAACACATCCTGGGCCTGCTGGCCCAGTGCCTGCGCCTCCGTCCAGCCGGTCAACGTCGCTGCCACGGGGTTGAGGAAAGTAATTCTACCGCCGGCATCCGTGGCTAACACCGCATCGCCGATGCTCTGGAGCGTCACCTCCAGCCATTGGCGCTGCTTGTGCAGGACCTCCTCGGCGAGCTTGTGCTCGGTGATGTCCCGCGCAATGGTGGAGGATCCCGCAATATGGACTCCCGCGTTCCGGATGGGGGCAACCGAGAGAGAAACCTGAATCCGCTGCCCGCCTTTCCGAAGCAACTCGGTTTTGTAATGCTGGATCGCCTCCCCACGGCCGATTCGTTCGAGGATTTCGAGCTCGTCGCCCGCGCGATCGGGCGGCTGCAGAATCGAAGAAGAGTGACCGACGATTTCCCCGGCGGAGTACCCAAAGATCCTCTCCGCGCCGGGGTTCCAGGTCAGGATCGTGCCGTCCAGATCTCTGCCGAAGACAGCGTTGTCCGAGGAATTTACAATCGCGGCAAGGTAGGCGCTCGCCCCCTCGGCCTCCTCCAGCCGCTGCCGGAGTGCCTCCACTTCGAGCAGGAGTTCCTGTTTGCGCACGGGAGCGCCCGAACTCGCTCGCGCGGATGGTTTCGCCCTGGTTCGTCCGGCCTGACGGCGGATCATACCGGCTCCTTGGCAGCGCCGCGGAATTCCGCACTGGACGGTATCAGCCAGGGCATCGGACCGGGGTGGGCAAGTGCGGCCGGTGGCGCGTTGCCCTGCGTTAGACAGGCCGGGATCATGGTGCCCTTTCGAAAACTCCGAGAGGATCAGGCTGCTTTCGAGCGCTGCCTGTCACGGGGATCCGCTCCGGTAATTTAGGCTATTCAGCTTCTTTATTACCAATACTGTATCCCGTCGCGCGGCGATTTTCAAGAATCGATCGTAAGCGCGGCCGGGGCTGCGCCAGCGATGAGAGGCCCGGTTAGATGGCGGTTTGGCTCTCCTTCAAATGCGTGATCCCGGTGGACGTGGCTTCCCCTGACCGGTGCCCAAGATCGGTCGAGAACATCGGTGTGAGGCAAGTGATTCACCGTCGCAATCTACCAGTGCTGTACGATTGGGCTATCTCGTGTCCCTGTAGGCGGTCTCGGCATTTTTGAAATCTATAAGTCACACATTCCACACGGCTTCTATTAACCGTGGTTCGAATCCGTGCCGCCGAGCCACACCAAATCGGCCTTTCAGATGTGAGGTTTCAGGTGCCCTCTTCGTCCCCGCTCTAGTGCTCGCTTGGGAACAGCCAGGGACCGGCGGCTCTCAAGCACACGCCGAGAATTTCCAGGCGGTCCCTCGTCCCAGGTACGGGGAGCTTCGAGCGGCGCCAACAGCCGTCTGCCGCCGGGTTGGCACATCTGTAAAATCGCACAGGTCCGTCGCACTTTAACGTGAACTGACCTTTAGTTGACCAGGCGCACTCAAACTGACAGACCTTACTATTAAGTTTGAGTCCCAGTCATTCGCTGGAAGATCGCTTGAAGACCGGACGGCAAGCCGCCCTCGCCGGGGTGCGGCGGTGCGCCGAAGGGATGACCGCCAGCAGTGACGCGGCGGCGGGGACGCGGCAACCACCCGCCGGATTTTCTCAATCGCACTTCCGGAGCGGGCGAACTCCGCCAACGGGATCTGAAAATCATTTGTTTTTCTGCTTGACATTTTGCCGAGTAGCCGTATATTTAGTTTGAGTGTCCAACTAAATTTCGAGAGGTTAGGGACCAAGATGAAAAAATGGGGTCTTTATCTGATCCGCTTCGCTTTCGTTTTACTCGCAGTCGCGTCCGCCGGACGCTTTGCTGCCGCCCAGGTCCTGTACGGATCGCTCACCGGAAACGTGACCGACCCGACCGGCGCCGCGATTCCCGGCGCCAAAGTCGAAACGCTGAACACAGCCACCGGTGTGCATAGCGAATCCGCCACGGACGAGCACGGACTATACCGCTTCAACAACATCCAAGCGGGACTCTACACGGTCACCATTTCTTCCAAATCGTTCACCACCTTCGTCGAGACCGGCGTCCAGGTGAACGACAACGCAGTTCGGCGCGTGGACGTGCAGCTCCAGATTGCCAAAACCACCGCGACCATGGAGGTTCGGGCCGATGCGGTGGTGCTGCAGTCCGACAAGGCCGATATCGAGGCCGAAGTCACGCCTCAGGAAATCGAAGAACTGCCGGTTACCGGCGGTGAAGGTAAGAATTTCCAGCGCCTCCTGTTCCTGGTTCCCGGGGCGGGAATGATTGCCAACCCCGAAGCCAATTCGGAAGCCGGCAATCCGATGCGCGCCATCACGCTATTCATGAACGGCGTCTCCTCCACCGGTAATGCCACCAAGCTGGACGGGACCTTCATTTCGTATCCGTGGCTGCCCGTCAACGTCGCTTACGTGCCGCCGCCGGAAGCCATCCAAGCCGTCGACGTGACCACCAACGACTTCGACGCCGAGCAGGGCGCGGCGGGCGGCGTGGCGACTAACGTCACCATCAAGTCCGGCACCAACCAATTGCACGGGGTGGCGTACGAGAACAACCAGAATCAAGACCTTGAGGCGGTGAATAACGTTTTCTCGCATCCCGGCAGGCTGGGCAAGAACATTTTCAACAACTATGGGTTCGCGTTGGGCGGCCCGATCTGGATTCCCAAAGTGGTGCATGGCAAGAACAAGCTGTTCTTCTTCCTGGATTTCATGGGAACCAAGCGCCGCGTATACTCATCCGACACGAACCTGACGCTGCCCACCACGGCCATGCGCACGGGCGACCTCAGCGCCGCCCTCAACTTCGCCACGCCCGTCCAAATCTACGATCCGCTAACCGGAAACGCGAATGGCACCGGCCGCACACCTTTCGCCGGCGACATCATTCCCACCAGCCGCATCAACCAGGCCTCCGCCACGCTGGCGGCTCTTCTGCCCACCAACTTGACCAGGCCGAATGCGACCAACGATGTGCTCAACTACGACGCTTACGGCGACACCCAATACAACCGTAACAACTGGGATTATAAGGTTACCTACAACCCCAACGACAAGGCAATGATCTGGGGCCGCTATAGCTTTTCGCCCATTAACATTGTCGCCCCATTTGTCTTGGGACAGGCCGAGGGCGATGCGTTCGGCGGAGGTAATCCCATCAACGCCGGCGGCCGCGTGCAGACCACCGCAGCCGGTTTCACGGATACCATTTCGCCCACGCTCGTTTTGGACGGCAACGTCGGTTACACACGCCAGAGCATCGGCGCCAACGGCGACGAGGCGGCCGGGGACGTCGGACTCAACACGCTGAAAATTCCGGGCACCAATGGCACCGGCGTGGACTATCAGGGCATCCCGGGATTCCAGATCACCAATATGGCCAACATCGGCAATACCAATACCGGCAGCCCGTTCAAGTTCCGCGACAACCAGTACACAACCGCCATCAACCTGACCAAGCTCAAGGGTTCTCACAACCTGCGATTCGGTTTCGAATACGACAAGTTTGCGCTCAATCAGTTCCAGCCGCAGGGCGGAACCTTCGGCACCGCGCGCGGCACTTTCGGATTCAACGGCTATCTGACGGCGCTCAATGGCGGCGCGGTCCCCGACAACGGGAACACCGATATCAACTCCTGGGCGCAGTTCTTGCTCGGCTATCCTTCCGAGACCGGCAAGATCACGCAGATCGAGAATCCGAACGCCCTGCGCTTTTCGGTCTGGTCGATGTATGCGCGGGATCAGTGGCAGGCCACCAAGAATCTCACCGTCAGTTATGGGTTGCGGTGGGAATACTATCCGATCTTCTCCCATGGCAACTACGGCGCAGTCCGGTTCGATCCCACAACCGACGACGTTCTGATCGGCGGATACGGCGGCGTTCCCTGGGATACCGGCGCCACCGCCAGCAAGAAGGGCTTCGCCCCGCGTTTCGGCCTGGCATATCGCCTGGGTTCGAAAACGGTGGTTCGCGCCGGGTTTGGCATCACCGACGATCCGGATAACATGCGCGACCAGCGGAATGCGTTCCCCTCGATCGTCAATAACTTCTACCAACCGGGCACAGCGTACCAATTCATCAGCTATGCGGGAGTTGCCAATTCGGATGGAGCCACGCAGGTATCGCTGAATGACGGCATTCCGCTGCCCACCTTCCCGGATCTCCAGGCCGGCAAGATCACCCCGTCCACTACCGCCTCTCCCACCACATACGGTCCGGCCACCGGCACGACTACTTTCCCGGCGAACATGGACCGCGGATATTATGAGAGCTGGAACCTCACCCTCCAGCACCAGTTCTCTCCGACCCTGATTGCACAAGCCGCCTACGTGGGCACGCATGGCATCCACGACATGATGGGTGTCAATATCAACGGGTCGGCTCCCGGAACCAATACCAACACCGCCCGCCAGCTCGCTCCGTACGACGAAACCGACATGAATTCCTACGAGCCCTTTGGCAGCATGACGTATAACGCCCTGCAGACCCAGTTGCGCAAGACCATCGGTTCGTCGATCATCGGCTTCAACTACGTGTTTTCCAAGGCCATCGATGAAGCCAATGGCGACAACGGCGACGGCACGTTGTTCCGCGCCTTCCCGGTGTCGTATTACCTGAACAAGCAGCTCGCCGGCTTCGACCGCGCGCAGACGTTCCAATTCTTTTACGTCTACCAATTACCGTTCGGTAAGGGCCACACCATGTTCAATCATGGTGCTGCGTCCTGGATCATCGGCGGATGGGAGCTCGCCGGCAATCTGAGCAGGTACACCGGCCTGCCCTTCACC
>Ga0116126_1000774_pt1 | contig 22020 bp, 16 predicted proteins | sample June2015DPH_16_5_FD_89730 | JGI IMG/M metagenome (GOLD analysis project Ga0116126, IMG submission 89730) | Peatland microbial communities from SPRUCE experiment site at the Marcell Experimental Forest, Minnesota, USA - June2015DPH_16_40 | ecosystem: Environmental > Terrestrial > Soil > Wetlands...
GAGGCGGCAGGATAGAACATTCTCAGTCCCGGACGCCACTTCCGTTGGCCGGTTTTGAAGTGATAACTGTTGGCCGCTTTTGAAGTGATCACTGAGGCTTCCGGATCGCAGCCACCGCCGGCACTAATTATCGTATCAACAAAAACGCCAACACCACGAAACAGTGCAGAGGGATCATTAGTCTGCGGCTCATGGCATGGAATGATAGCAGTCGATCAGAATCTACGGTTAGTACGAGTTACTTCGTCTTCAGCCCTTGCTCGCGAATCCCATGCCTGCCAGGACGCCTCGCATATAAGCGAAACTGGCGATCGCGCCCGGCATCGGATCGTCGGGATGAATCTCATACTCCAGATCGACGAAGCCTTGGTACTTCGTTGCGATGAGCGCTTCAAACATCTTCTGCACTGGCATGACGCCGTCTCCCACCGCGACCTGGCTCTCTTTGCTCTCGAAGTTCGTGAGGTCCTTCATGTGCACGTTGAGCAGCCTCGGGCCTGCTTCGTGGATCGCCTGAACCACATCCGTGCCGGCGCGAACCGTATGCCCGACATCGATGCAGCAGCCGATGCGCGGATCCATACCCTTCACCGCCTTCCAATACATCCAGTGGCGAAGGCCACAACTTATCTTCCGGCCCGTGATTGTGGATCGCGATGCGGATGTCGTACTCCTTCACGAACTTCTCAATTCGCGGCAAAGTTTCCGTTGTAGGGTCTCCAGCTACAATAACGGCAATACCCGCTCGCTTGCAGTATTCGAACTTAGTCCGTATGTCCGCATCTTCATCTTTCGCGAAATAGATGGCTCCGGCAGCGTGAAGCTTGATGCCTGCCGCGGCATAGTCCGCCAGCGCGGCTGCCTCCTGCTGTGCGTCCATCGGGAGATGATCTTTGACGTCCTTCGCATTTAAGGCGAATACATTGAGCTGCTTCAGGAAGCCGATCATCTGCGCGCGGCTGAAGTTACGAAACGTGTAGCTGGCCAGGCCTAACCGAATCGGCGATGCCTCGTCAGCGGGTGGCGGTGCCTGAGTTGACGCCCAGACGCCGGTCGGAGCAGCGAATGCTACCGCAGCCAGTGCGCCGGAGCGAATGAAAGCGCGGCGAGAGAGAGTGCTTTTCTTAGACATGCGGCGCCCAGCCCTTCTCGTACTCGCGCCCCCACATCTTCATGGCTTCCGGGTCGCCCTGGATTCGTCCGTCTTTCGTGTCGAGATGCAACTCCCGGTTGACTTCCCACGCGATGTTCGAAAGCTGGAGCATCGTAACAGCGACGTTGCCGACAGAGATAGGAGCGTTGAGTTGCTCGCCTTTGCGGATTCCCGCGATGAAGTTCGCGAAGTGCGCGTCTGTCATGGAATCGCGGCCGATCAGATCGGCGGATGAAGTCGTATTGCCAGCCTTGAATTCGCTTGTCTTATTGCCTTTGAGGTCATGGATCTCATAGCCACCGCGATCGACCAGCACCGTACCAGCCGTTCCCATAATTGTCAAACCACGATCGCGGCCGTAATACTTCATTCCCTGGCAGCTCTTGCCCTCCCAAGAAACCATCTTGTCTTCGTACTCGAAGCTTGTCACCAGCGTGTCATAAAACTCCCAGTCGTCCTTGAAATGGTACCTGCCGCCTGACGAAGCAATTCGCTCCGGATAGTCGACGCCCAGCGCCCAGCGGCATACATCGACTTCATGTGTACCATTATTGAGCGTTTCGCCAGTGCCATAGAGTCTGAACCAGTGCCAGTTATAAGGATGCACATTGTCCCTATAAGGACGACGCAGGGCAGGGCCCTGCCACAGGTCCCAATCAAGCTGCGGCGGCACCGGCACTTCTTTGCCTGTGCCAATCGACTTCCTCACATTGACGTACCAGGCCTTTGCGAAGTATGGCCTGCCTATAATGCCCTCGTGAATTTTTTCGACGATCTCGATGGTGTGTGGTGAAGAGCGCTGCTGTGTGCCCATCTGCACGAGCTTCTGATACTTCTGCTGCGCCTGCACCAACATCCCGCCCTCAGCAGGATTGTGGCTGCATGGCTTTTCCACGTAAACGTGCTTGCCCGCCTTTAACCCGGCGATGGCCATGGGTGCATGCCAATGTTCGGGAGTGGCAATCGTGATGGCGTCAACATCTTTCTGTTCGAGAATCCTGCGAAAGTCTTTCTCCGTCACCGGGGCCTCGCCCATCTCCTGCTGCACACGGTCAGCGAACTTCCTGAGAATATTGCTGTCCACATCGCAGACATGCGAGATGCGGGCAGCGCTCCGGTTCGCCTTGAGCGACGAGAGATGAGCGTAGGCGCGGCCATTAAGACCGATAACGGCAAAGTTGAGTCGGTCATTAGAACCAAGGATCTGGCCATAGCTTTTTGCCGTAGTTCTCACGGCCAGCCCCGCCGCGCCCACGACAAGTGCATCGAGAAACTCGCGTCGTGTAACCATCATTTCTCCTTATAGCTGGTCTTCTGTCGCAGACATCCGTTCCTGATCTGTCGCCAGCTAACAAGATAGCTTCTGATCAGCAGGAAATTCCAGCCTTCGTCAGCGTCTTCCGAAGTCCATCCATGCTGACACGTGTGGACGCTTCAGGCGTGCCTGCGCCGCGCCAGTGGGTTTCGAGGCTCAGCCCGTAGTGGAAGCCATCACGCTGCAAAGCCTGAAGTTGCTCAACCCAATCCACGATACCGCCGCCTACCGGAGCCCAATCGTATTTGTGGTCCGGCTTGCTCACTACGTCCTTGCAGTGACAGTGCCCAATGCGCTCTTTCGGGAGCAATTCATAGCCGGTTGGATAGGGTGTGCTGCCTATGGCTGCGGCATTGCCGGGATCCCAGTTCAGCATGAAGTTCTGGTTTGGAACCGCCTTCAGCACGGCAGCCGACTCTTCGCCCGTTGCGGTGTTGCAGGACATCTCGTTTTCGAGCAGGAGGACCAGGTTATCTTTGGCGCAGCGTTCCGCAGCTTGCTGCAGTTTCGCATTGATTGCCGCCCGGAATGGCTTCTGATCATCCAGTCGCCAGTAGTCGAAACAGCGAATCCTGTCCGTATTGAAAGATTTGGCGAGCAAGATACACCGCTCGAGCAGCTTATCCTGCGCGCTGGCATCGAAGTCCGCATGGAACTGGTCGCGTGTTTCGCTCTGCGATGATCGCGGAGCTCCAGACCAGTCTGTCTTGAACAGCGGGCTTGCGATATCCGTGACTCGCAGCTTGTGCTCCTCGAGGATCTTCCGCGCATCCTGAACTTGTTTCGCGTCGAGTTCGGTCACGTTTTTGTTCCACATTGAGCGAAGCTCGATCCAACGCAACCCGAAATCGACGGACACGATCTTACATGCCTTCTCGAAGTCCTGCGTGATCTCGTCATTGATCACTGCCAGCCGGAACGGGCAGGTGCCTGCGCCCGCCTTCATCAGTGACGATGCAGCGGCTTTCTTGACCAGAGGCGACATTGCCGCCCGGAGTCCTGCCAGTCCCAAGCCCGCGAGCAACCTGCGTCGTGTGTACTCCATGCACCCTACCTCCCGCTATCCGGAAGATTCTCCGCCGTGACGTTTCCATCATTTTAGGTCCTGGCGTGTTTCGTCCGCCCGCTTATTGGTTGACGCCGCTGGCCAGAAATCCTCCGTCGACGACCAGAGTCTGCCCGGTAACGAAGGATGCGGCATCGGAGCATAGGTAGACCGCAGCTCCGACGAGCTCTTCGGTACTGCCAAAGCGCCCCATCGGCGTCCGTGTCAGCAGTTCCTGGCCGCGCGGCGTGTTGTCGAGCATGTCTGCATTCAGGGCGGTGCGGAAGACGCCGGGCGCGATGGCGTTCACCGTAACGCCCTTCTTTGACCACTCCACGGCAAGCGAGCGCGTGAGCGAAACAACGGCTGCTTTGCTGGCTGCGTATGCAGCGACTTCGTTAAGCGCAACAAAGCTGTTGAGAGAGGCGATGTTTACAATGCGGCCGTAGCCACGCTCCAGCATGTGCCTCCCGAAGATCTGGCACGCGCGCAGGGTTCCGGTGAGGTTCGTGTCCACGATATCGGCCCATTCCTCTTCTGGCATGGTGAGCGTGGGCATGCGCTTGATTTTTCCGGCGCAGTTAATAAGGATGTCCGCTTTGCGGAAGCGCCGGAGTGCGGCAGCGAGTAGTTCTTCGAGCGAGGCGCGGTTGCATACATCCGAGCACAGGCGCAGGGTTTGGCGTCCACGCCGTTCGATCTCGGCCGCGGTTTCGTCGACGTGTTCCTGGTGGCGCGCGGAGGCGATGACATCAGCTCCAGCATCTGCGAGGCCGAGGCTCAGAGCACGCCCGATTCCGGAGGTCCCTCCGATCACAACGGCGTTCTTGCCTTCGAGGCAGAAAATATGGGTCGTCATTGTTTCTCCGCTTCAGGTTTCCAGTTTCGGGCTTCTCCGTTCCGCTTGGGAACAGGCTTGTTGCGCGCCGCCGGGCAAGGATACTGAATTCTACCGCTGGATGCGCGCCGATCCGCCTTGGGCGAAGGCTCGCACCTGATCCACGGTCGACATGGTTGTGTCGCCAGGAAAGGTGGTCAGCAGCGCGCCGTGCGCCCATCCTAGCTTGATGGCTTCTTCGGGCGCTTCACCGCACAACAGACCATAGATAAAGCCGGACGCAAAGCCGTCTCCGCCTCCCACGCGATCCACCACCTCCAGTTCAGCCGTAGGCGCAGTGTAGGTCTTGCCATCGATCCAGGCAACCGCGCTCCAGCTATGGCGGTTGGTGGAGTGCACCTCGCGCAGCGTGGTGACCACCACCTTCACCTTCGGATGCTTCTTCACGACTTGGTCGATCATGCCGAAGAAGACGCTGGGATCTAGTTTCGACTTGGTCGCGACCTCCGGCCCAGGAATTCCCAGTCCTTTCTGCAGGTCCTCTTCGTTACCCACCAGTACATCCACGTTCTCGACGATGCGACCGATGATCTCCACAGCGCGATCGTTGCCGCCGGAAATCCTCCACAGCTTCTCGCGGAAATTGAGGTCGAACGACGTGATTGCACCCGCAGCCTTGGCTTCCTTCATCATTTCCGCAGCCAACTCCGCCGTTGTCGACGAGAGAGCCGCAAATATCCCTCCGCTATGCGCCCAGCGGACGCCTCCGGCAAAGATCGCCTTCCAGTCGAAATCTCCCGGCTTCAGTTGCGCCGCCGCCTCATTCGACCGGTTGTAAAAGACCACCGGAGCGCGCAGACCGCAGCCACGGTCGCTGTACACGGTGGCCATATTGGGGCCAGTAACGCCGTCATGTTTAAAGTGTTTATAGAACGGCTTCACGCCCATCGCGCGGACGCGCTCGGCAATCAGGTCGCCGATCGGATAGTCGGACATGGCCGAGGCAATTCCCGTCTTCAGGCCAAAACAATCCGAAAGGTTGGCAGCCACATTGAACTCGCCGCCGCTGACGTGAATCTTGCACTCCGTCGCCTTGCGGAAGGGGATGATCCCCGGATCCAGCCGGTGCACCAGCGCTCCCAATGATAGAAAATCCAACTCAGCATCGCTGCGAATGTTCAACCCATAACACATCGGTCGTTTACTCCTTATAGTCTTCAATGGAAATCTCCAATTCGTGGAATCAAGGAATGGTCGTCTTGCCGACACCGCTCACACCCATCAAGACTACGATCATGCATTGCGCCCCAGCAATTTAGCGCGGTAGGCCCATAGTCCTAGGCCGGGATTTGGAATAAAGAAGATTTCTTCGCCGTCAACAGGGTTGTAGCCATAGTGAAGCGCCTGCGGGCTGTAGCGCGTGAGCATGGTTTTCAAATCGCCATATTCAAAGCCCACGCCTTCAACCTCTTCTTTGCTTAAATGACCGGGGCACAACCGGATTGTGAAGCGACCTTCGGAGGAGCCGTGGATGAGGTGAGCAGCCGCACTCAGGTCGCTGGCGAGATCCGCATTGGCATTCACGGCTTCGAGGGTAGCCGAAGTTCCGCGATAACCATACTTGCGGATCAACGCGTCGATACCTCTGTCTTCGCCAAATTCCTTTACACCCGGCGCGAGGATGATCAGCTCTGCACCGTCGGCCAGTGCCATCCGCGTACGGTAGACAGCCTTGTTGCCCAGCCATGTGCTGTGAAATTCATGCGAATCGAGATAAACGACAGCCTTCTGCATTGGCGCGTCCATCCTCTCGACGTTCACTTTCAAGCTCAGCGCGGCGGCGCGGTGAAAGCACTCAACGTCGTCGCCGATGAAAAGGCCGCGCACTGCCAACCGTTCATCCGCCGTGCGTCCGACAACGGTAAGTACGTAGACGATGGGCAGATGTCGCAGGAAACAATCGGACGCGTAATTGAGAATGTTGCGCACGGGGTTCTCTGCGCGGCCCATGATGCGCTCCATCCCATAAACCGCGCCCAGGTAATGGCTGCGGTTTATGCTCTCTCGGCCTCCCGTGCCCACCAGAATATTCTTGTTGTAATTGGCCATGCCTATAACTTCATGGGGCACGACCTGGCCGATCGAGAGAATGAGATCGAAGCCGCCATATGCAATGAGCCGGTTCACCTGCGCCGGCCACGCATAGTTCAGCTTGCCTTCCGATTGCTCGCGGATGAACTCGGCCGGGACCTCGCCAAGGGTCTCGACGTCCGTACGCCAGTTATGCACGCGGAAAAGCTCTGTCGGCATGGCGCCAAACATTCGCGTGATTTGTTCGGGCTGCATAGCGGCATGCGTGCCGAGGGCAGGCAAAACCGCCTGGAGCTGGTCGCCGAAATACTCCCACGCGTAGCGCGTCAGGTCGCCGGCGCGGGAATGCACGCGGCTCTGATCTGGTGGCACGACGAGAACCCGGCCCCGTTTTCCAAGCTGCGCAAGACTTTCCACAAGCAGATCGTGCAACTGCTGCAAAGATAGATCGGTTTCGACACTGCCCGTGGCGCAGTAGAGGCTCATGCGGCGAGTTCCACCTTCCTTAGCCCTGGAGCGAGCAGGAACAGAACGACCAGGGCCAACAGGTAAGCGCCGGCCGCGATGCTGAAGAGGCTCGCATAACTGTGCGTCAGTTGCAGAATATGGCCTGCGAAGAAGGCAAAAAGCGCGCTGCCGACGGATCCCGCCATGCCACCGATACCGACCACCGAGCCCACCGCGCTGCGCGGAAACATATCCGATGATGTCGTGAACAGATTGGCCGACCAGCCCTGGTGTGCGCCCGCAGCCACGCTGATCAGCGCGATGGCGGTCCACACCGACTTGGCACTACTGGCTGTGTAGATGGGAACGACTAGAAAAGCACAGAAGAGCATTGCAGTAAGCCGCGCGTAGTTGGGCGATAGTCCGAGGCGCCGGAAAGGCGCTGGCAACCAACCTCCGCCGACGCTGCCAATGGCCGACACGTTATAGACGATGATAAGTGGCAGCCCGAGATGCGAAAGGTTTAGATTGAATTTGGCACTAAAGTAAGATGGCAGCCAGAACAGATAGAAATACCAGATCGGATCGGTAAGGAACTTCGCAATCGAAAACGCCCAGGTCTGACGGCAGCCGAGCAGTCGGCGCCAAGGTATTGCTGGGCCCAACTCCACGGCCGCCTGCTGGTAGATGTGCTGCAGTTCGACGTCTGTAAGTGTGGGGTGGTTGGTGGGCCTGCGGTAATAGCGAAACCACCACAGAATCCAGAGCGCGCTGAAGAGGCCAGTGACCAGAAAAGCCATGTGCCAGCCGTAGCGCAGCGTCACCCAGGGCACGATGGCCGGAGCCAGCATCGCTCCAATATTTGTTCCGGAGTTGAAGATCCCGGTAGCCAGTGAGCGTTCGTTCTGGGGAAACCACTCGGCCACGGTCTTGATAGCGGCGGGGAAGTTGCCGGATTCGCCGAGGCCGAGGAAAAAGCGCGCGAACCCGAACTCCAGCACCGTGCTGGCCAGTGCATGGCCCATGGCGGAGAGGCTCCAGACCGCCATCACCAACATATAGCCGATGCGCGTGCCCAGCTTGTCGATCAGCCGGCCGGCCGCCAGCAGGCCGATCGCGTAGGCGATCTGAAATGCGTCCACAATGTAACCGTAACTTACCTCCGTCATGCCGATGCTGTGCTCTAGGGTGGGCTTGAGGATCGCGATTACCTGGCGGTCCATGTAATTGATCGAGGTGGCGACGAACAGCATGGCGCAGACCGTCCAGCGCACGCGTCCCAGACGTGGACCGGGAGATGAGCTGCTTTCCGTCTGGCTGTCGAAAACCGTGGTATCCGCCATGCCGCGCTCCTACAGTCGATATGCCTTTTTGACCAACCCGTATGCGAGGTCGTGCGCTACTCCTAATGCTTCTTCTTCCTCCAGCCGATGCTCGGCGACCAACTTCGCCAGGAAGGCGCAATCCATACGCCGCGCTACATCGTGCCGTGCCGGAATCGAGAGGAAGGCTCGGGTATCGTCGTTGAAACCCACGGTGTTGTAGAAGCCGGCCGTCTCGGTTACGCGCTCGCGGAAACGCATCATTCCCTCCGGACTGTCGTGAAACCACCACGGCGGGCCGAGCCTCAGGCACGGGTAGTGGCCGGCGAGCGGAGCCAGTTCCCGGCTGTAGGTCGACTCATCCAGGGTGAAAAGAATGATTGTCAGATCGCGCTCATTGCCGAACTGATCGAGCAGCGGGCGAAGCGCGTCCACATAATTTGTCGGCATCGGGATGTCCGCACCCACGTCGCGGCCGTATCGCTCGTAGAGCTTGCGATTGTGGTTGCGCGCGCTGCCGGGGTGAATCTGCATGACCAGTCCGTCGTCGAGACTCATGCGCGCCATTTCTGTCAACATCTGGGCGCGGAAGAGTTCCTGTTGCTGGGCATCGGCGTTGCCGGCGAGCACCCGGCGAAAGAGTTCCGCAGCTTCTGCAGTCGGAAGATTTGCGGTTCGTGCAGTGGGATGTCCGTGGTCGGTTGCCGTGCAGCCGAGTTCGCGAAAGCGGACGCGCATCACTCGCAGGGCGTTCAGGTAGCCCGCCCACGTCGAGGTGTCTTCCCCGGTCTTCACGGATAGCTTTGCAATATTGTCGACGAATCCGGCAAATTCAGGATCGACAACCGGATCGGGCCGGAAGGTCGGCAGGATTCTCGCCTTCCAGTTCGATTCCCGGATCGCCACGTGATCGGCCAGCGAATCGAGCGGAGAATCGGTGGTCGCCAGTACTTCCAAATTGAAACGCTCGTACAGAGCGCGCGGCAAGAACTCCGGCGTTCGAAGCCTTTCCGAGATCGTGTCGAAGTACAGATCGGCGGTCTCTTCTGACAATCGCTGCTCAAGTCCGAAAAGCTCCTGGAAGGCAAAGTTCAGCCACAGGCGCGTCGGTGTTCCGCGGAACAGATAATAATGGCTGGCGAAGATGCGCCAGACTTTCCGTGCATCCTTCAACTCGGGCTGCCCAATCTCCAGATCCTCAAAGGAGACTCCCTGGCTGTAGAGCATTCGATAGATGTAGTGGTCGGGCTGCACGAAAAGCTGTGCCGGATCGGGGAAAGGCTCGTTCTTGGCAAACCATGTCGCCTGCGTATGCCCGTGAGGACTGACGATTGGCAAGGTTCGCACATGCTCATACAGCGTCTTGGCCATTTTTCGTGCACTGGGTTCGGCAGGAAACAGACGGTCTGGATGGATCAGCATGACTGCTACTCGAACTTTTCGCTTCGCGTCGGCGAATGACGATGCAGGAGCGACTTTCGGTTCTGACCATCAGCATACACGTCATTATTAGCTGTAGGTCGCCCGGAGAGGCCAACGACATTTTGAGCCCACTCTCTGAAAGACCGGAACAGACAGCACGGAAAGGTCTTTGGGCGGTCGAAGGCGATGTTTACGGGACGGTCATCCATTAGGATTTTTCGCGCCAGCAGATTAACGTCTTGCGGAAGACGTAGTGAACCGTCACTCCCTGTTCCCCGAGATCTTCACGGAGTTGACAGCGTTATTTTGTCCGTAAGTTCAATTCGCGCGGAGGAACTTCCGACATACACGTTGAAATCTCCCGCGTCCACTGTCCAGTCATGATTCTTGACGTTGTAGTAAGCGAAGGCCCGGCGGTCGAGCGTGACGGAAACGCGCCTGGTTTCTCCCGCGTTCAGTTGTACTTTCGTGAATCCCTTCAGTTCTTTCACGGGCCGCGGGACGGTGGCGTGCGCTTCACCGACGTACACTTCAGCAACCTCGGCAGCCGCACGATGCCCGGTGTTGGTCACATCGAAGGTGACGGCAACCAGTTGGTCTCCAGCAGCACGCGCCGGAGTGATCGAAAGGTTCTTGTAGGTAAACGTAGTGTAGGAGAGGCCGAAGCCGAAAGGAAACTCGGGCTTGACTTCCGCTTTGTCGAAGTGGCGAAATCCAAGAAATAAGCCTTCGGCATAGACGACTTTCTTCTCCGCATCTTTCGGGTAATAGTTGTCATGAACGGCATTGTCCTCCCATCGGCGCTCAAAGGAGACGGGGAGTTTGCCGGACGGGGCATATTCGCCGAACAGGAGCTGTGCCAGAGCGGCGCCACCGTCCTGCCCGGAATACCATGCCTGGAAGAGCGCGGGCACGTGATTGAGCCAGCGTTCCATGTCCACGGCGCCGCCGGATGTAACCACGACGATGATGTTCTTATTCGCGGCGGCGATCTGATTGATGAGTTCGTCTTGCGCTGGAGGAAGCTGGAAGGTGCGGTCGCTGCCTTCGCTTTCGCTGCCGGGATCGAACCCCACAGCCACGACGACAGCGTCGGAGCGCGACGCGACCGTCCTCGCGGCTGCGCTCACCACCGACTCGGGACGGACGATGCCAAGCCTCACGCTCGGGCCGCCCCAACTCCCATGCACGAAGTATTCGAGTCGGATCTTGTGCGCGCCCGCAGCGAGCGGCATGTGGGCCTGGCTCACCCGAGCGTAGGCGTGTTCCCAATTATCGATGACGAGTTTGTCGTCGAGGTATAACCGGGAACCACCTTTCTCTCCCGTACCTTGGACGAAGAACAAGTGGTCGCCCGGAGTACTGGGCGCGAAGTACCCGGTCCAGCGGACCGACACTTCATTCTGGTTTACGCCGTCGCCGAAAGAGCGATCGACATTGACGTGCTGATCCGTGCGGCGCACGGCAGGTTCCCCGCTCAAGATGGGGTTATTGAAGATCTCCGCACGCAGGCCGGCCTGTTTGCCGTTCTCGTCGCTGCTGAAGCCGGTAGCGTCAGCCATCTCGGCGAGTGACGGAATCCCCTGCTCGTAGTACACCGTGGCGTTGCCTCCGAGGTATCCAGCGAGGCCTTCCAGGTAGCTCACGGCGGTAAAGGGACGCACCCCCGCGCTGCCTCCGCCCACCACCTGGGCGGGATAGGCATCCGGTCCGATCACGGCGATGGACTTGATCTTTGCCTTGTCCAACGGCAGCAGATTGTCTTCGTTCTTGAGCAGCACCATGCTCGAGCGCGCCGTCTCGAGCGCGACCTTCCCGCCCAGCGCGTTCAGCAGCGGGATGTAGAGAACGGTCTGCTCACGATCAAGCCAGCCAAAACGAATCGCGGTCCTCAGGATGCGGCGGACTTTGTCGTCGATGGTTGCTTCCCTCACCTGGCCGGACTTCACGGCCGGCAGCAGGGTGGCGCGATTCATGAATTTGCCGGACGGCATTTCCAGATCGAGCCCGCCATTGGCCGCGGCGACGCCGTCGTAGGTGGCATCCCAGTCGGACATGATGATGCCGTCGAAGCCCCATTCTTTCTTGGCCACGTCGGTGTTCAAGTATCCGTTCTGCGTCATGTGAAGGCCATTGGTCAGATTGTAGGAATCCATGATCGCGCCCACATGCGCTTCTTTGACCGCAGCCTCAAACGTGGGAAGGTAAATCTCGCGCATGGTGCGCTCGTCGATGATGGAATCGCCTTTGTGGCGGTCATATTCCTGGTTGTTGCCCATGAAGTGCTTGATGGTTGCGCTTACGCCCTGGCTCTGCATGCCCTTGATGTAAGCGACGGCGGTGCGGGATGCAAGATATGGATCCTCGCCAAAGTACTCGAAATTTCTGCCGCACATCGGAGCACGATAAATGTTCACTCCCGGTCCCAGCATAAAATGGACGCCGCGGGCGCGCGCGTCCTGGCCGATGACGGCCCCCATGCGCTGAGCAAGTTCCAGATCCCACGTCGCGGCCAGACCGATGCCGCCAAAGGTTGTGGAGGGCCCATAGTTGCGGACGCCGATCGGCCCATCGGACATTTTCAAACGGGGCAGACCGATGTGCTTGATTTCGCGAATGTAGAAATCGTCGAGGCCGCCAATGAGATCGATTTTCTCTTCCAGCGAGAGTTGCTTCAGCATTGCGTCGGCGCGGGCTTCGATGGCAAAGGTGGAGGCGGACGGCGCCTGGGCCCAAATGGCGGCGACGCCGACATTCACAACAATCAATAGCAGTGCTAGCTTGTTCCTCACGATTATCTCCCAAGGTCAGCTTCTTGCGTTGGTAGAAAAACGGCGCGACTCAACCAGAGCCATTCGGTTGTCTTCAGTTCGACTGGTGCAAAGACCGGTCGCGTCAATTTTCCACGCCGTGTCAGGTGCGCGCATGTGCGCTGGATCTGCGCACCACCAACTCGGGTTGGATCACGATCTCCGGAACGTACTTCATCTGTTCTTCGATTCGGCCTAGCAGGGTACGCGCTGCGATCTCACCCATCTTTATCAGAGGTTGCCTCACGGTTGTGAGTGGTGGACTGGTGTAGGCAGCGCTCTGAATGTCATCGAAGCCCACCACCGATATATCGTCGGGTACACGCAGGCCGGCTTCCTGGAAAGCGCAGATGGAGCCAATAGCAGAAATGTCATTGTAGGCGAACAGGGCGGTAAAAGGCTGCTTGCGCTCGAGCAATTGCTTGGCAAAGGGGTAGCCCAGATTCGGCGTAGGGTCATCTCCCTTGAGCTCGATAATCAATTCTTGCCGCATGCGAATGCCCAATTTCGCGGCGACTTCGCAGATCGCGTTCCAGCGCTCGTCAGAATCAGCGCTTAACCTCGAACCTTTCATGAACGCGATTTTTTCGTGGCCTAGGTCGACCAAATGCTTCAGCGCCAGCGAGGCGGCACGGCGGTGGTCCAGAACAATATTGGTTACACCCTTGATCCTGCGATGCCCAGCAACAGCGACTGTCGGTAGAGGGGGTTCTTCCGCTAGTAAAGTGTCCACGGTGATGAAACCTTCGACGCCTCGTTCCCGAAGCACCGTCGAGTACGATGCGAGCAGTTTCTTGTCGTGGCGGTGAGCCACTGTAAGGAAGAAAACATTCTGCTCTCGAAGATAACGTTCGATGCCACTAATCACGAGAGAACCGTAGGCGTCGCCGATTTCTTCCAGAATCACTCCTATCATGTAGGTGCGTTTGACCCGAAGGGAACGCGCGAAGAAGTTCGGTCGATAGTCGAGGGCACGCGCCGCCGCCAAAATTCGCTTTTTTGTATGCTCCGGGACGGAATGCGAAGCTGAAGAACTGTTCAGAACGGCTGAAACGGTGCTGGCGGTAAGCCCGACAAGTTCTGCCACCGACCTCAGCGTCACAGCCGACTTTGGGATCTGACCCGCTTTCTTCTTGAGAGGTTTCATTCCACCGCTATCCTCGCTGGCCCCTTGTATTGGCCTCTACCACTCTTGCTTTCTATTCTGTTCGGACACCGGATTGTACATGAAGAGCAACCCCGCGACCAAGCCAGAACATAGGATCGCCAGTTGTCCGTTAAAATATCGATATTTTTTCTTGTCTCCTCCCCAATATCATATTTTCATACTCCGCAATTCCAACCAAGAATATCGTTATTTGTAAACTTTATCTTCCAAATTTCATAGTTGTGCCATTTGTCTTTAAGAATAACGTTATTTTTCACTTGACAAAAACAATGTGAGTGGAGCTTAATCTTCACCGAAGGGCGAAGCAGCGTAAAAGCATTAGCTGGAAAAACCAGCGAAAACAACGATATTTCTCACCGACTCCGAAATTGTAGTTTGGAGCGAAGTCTTGCCGTAGTCGTGACGACCGTGGTTAAACGTGCTTGAGGAACGCCGGCCTCCAAGGGGCTATGCATTCCGATCGTCTAATTCGAAGAAACCCATCCCTGACGATGGGGTCGACTTCTAGCTTGGGAGGAACTCCATGACGCGTTTCATCCGCTGGGCGCTCGCGTTTTGTTTTCTGCTGTGCATGGGTGTGTGGCTGGTCGAGGCGCAAGATATCGTGGGGCGCATGTCTGGGACTGTTACCGACACGACGGGCGCGGTCGTCTCCGGTGCTAGCGTCACGATCACGAATGAGGAGACGGGAGTTTCGCGCCCCCCCATTACCACCAACGAGGGCGGCTACTATGTGGCCGATGATCTGCCCGTTGGCACGTATAGAGTGACGGTCGAGGGGAAAGGCTTCAAGAAAACCTCGGTGGCTGGAAACCCAGTGAGGGCAGGCGGGCGCCTGACAGTGGACGCACGGCTGGAACCTGGCATGGTTACAGAGACCGTGAATGTGGAGGCGGAGGCCGCCACAGTCAATACAATCAATACAACTTCCGGCGAAATTTCGACCACCATCACAAACCAACAAGTGGATAGCGTACCGTTGAACCAGCGCCACTATGAGACGGTCGTGAGCTTGATCCCCGGAGCGGCTCTCCAGAGTTCGGGACTAAGCGCCGCCAGCATAACGAGTGGCTATAACAATAGCATCGCGGTCATTAACGGCCTGCGGCTGGACGGACAGAACTGGAGCGTGGACGGTGGGTGGAACCTCGATGCCGGCTCGAACAACAGCGTGTTCAATGAGGTGGGTATTGATTTCATTCGCGAAGTGGACGTCCAGAGCTCGAACTATGACGCTGAGTTTGGTCGCTCTGCTTCAGCCACGGTCAATGTGGTAACCAAAAGCGGAGGAAATCAATATCACGGTGGACTTTTTGAATTCGTCCAAAACAATATTTTCAATGCGGCAAATGCGGGCACCAAGCTGACGTTTGTGCCGAGTACGCCGGTGCCGACCTTGACGGGGTACAATGCCGTGCCGCCATTTCATTTGAACGACTTTGGATGGGATTTGGGCGGTCCCATCCCGTATATCCAGCCGAAAGGCAAGCTGTTCTTCTTTGCTGGCCAGGAGTGGAAGAGGTTTCGAGGGTCCGCCCCAGGATTGCAGGCTTCTACGGAAACGCAGACGTTTCCCACGGCGATGGAGGCGGGAGGCAATTTCACCGACGTTTATAATGGCGGCGCCGGGCTCGTGCTCAAAACGCCAGCGATAATTCCCGCGAGCTGCGGCGGTACTCTCTTTACGGCGCCCAATGTTATAAACCCCGCGTGCATCGCCGGCGACGGTGCAGCCATTCAAAATCTCTATACAACAGCGGCGAAGTTGTCCACGCTCCGAGGGCTGCCCACCGCGGCCGCTGCGAACAACTTGGCCTTCAACCTCCCGAACCCGGCAAACATTCGGGAGGACATCATCCGCGTGGATGAACAGGTCAACGACAAGCAGAGTCTTTATTTCCGGTACCTCCACGACAACGTTCTGATTACCAATCCTTATTCGACATTCGGCGCTGCTCCGGAGGTTCCAGTGGATCCGGACCAGCGCGATCGTCCGGGCTACAACATTCAAATCGGGTGGACGGCTTCGATAAGCCAGAACCTAATCAACGAATTCAAAGTCAACGCCGACTGGCACAAGCAGCATACTCCGCTCCTCGGCACCGCATGGATGAGGTCCAATTATGGTTTCCAGTTCATTCCGCCGCTCGGAAACCCAACGCAGTTCACCGATGGGCTTCCGGAGATAACCTTCACGGCTGTTTCGGGTTTTCCGACGGCCGCACCGACCACCGCGTATGGTCCAGCGCCGGACTTCCTCGAGTCTCCCACCTCGGACATAAGTTTCGCGGATAACTTTTCGACGGTGAAGAACAACCACTCGATAAAGTTCGGAGGGTATTATGCGCGGAACCGCAAAACGCAGAACTCGCGCACAAATTACGACGGTCTAGCAATCTTCGCCAATACTGCGGGCGCGACCAGCGGCTCAAACTCGACGGGAGACCCTTTCGCCGACGCGCTCCTGGGGAACTTTAGCACCCTCGCGCAGAACTCGGCCTATACAGTGGGCCAATTCCGGTTCAATGACATTGAAGCATATGTCCAGGATACTTGGAAAATCAAACGCAAGTTGAGTCTGGTGCTGGGCCTTCGCTACATACGCACCACACCGACCTATGCTCAGGGCAACAACATGACGAACTTCAACCCATATACATTCAGCACTGGTCTCGTCCCGACCTTTACGTCGGTGGGGGCGGGTAGCGCCATCAGCCTTACTTCACCCGGTCTTTGCAGCGGCCCTCAACTTGACGTTATCGGTACACCGGTACTTACGATCGAATGCAATGGATTGCAGCGGCCCGGAGAAGTGCCATATGACCAGGCCGGCAGAGTTCCTGCAACCTATGTGAATCCGCAGCTTTTGGCTGCTATACCTCCAACGGGGGCGCGCGGTTTCTACAATGCGGAAAACCTGTTGTCGCCGCGATTCGGCTTCGCCTACGCGCCGTTTGACGATAAGACCGTGATTCGCGGCGGTTTTGGCATATTCTACGACCACCCGGAAGGCAACCTTCTAGGCAACGGCATCAACTCCCAGGGCTATGTACCGTGGGCACAGTCGGTCTCGATCGCAGGGGTTAACGCCGCATTATCGTCGTACGATTCCGCTCCGGGTGCCGGTGCGTTACCAGGTCCAAGCACTCTGGCCCTGAGTGGGGTTGATCCCCATCTGGTGGTCGCTCGCAGCTTCCAGTATAGCTTGGGAGTGCAGCGCGAATTGCCGCAGGGCATGTTGCTCCAGGTATCTTACGTCGGCAATCAGGGGCGGCACATCCTGCGCGGTGGTAACAACACCAGCAGCATCAACCAACCCACTTGGACGCCGCAGGGATTCATACCTGTTTCACCGAACCCGAACACGTACGCGTGTCCTTCTGGAATAAATGCTGCCGCGTATGGATGCGTGGGGGGCTTCGCACCTGCCGCTCTGGGGAAGGACCAGATTCGTCCGTACCTAGGATATTCTAATCTTGGCATGGAGTTGAGCGACGTCGATTCCAACTATAACGCTCTGCAGCTTAGCCTGACGAAGCGCGTGGGCCTCGTCACTGCCTTGGTTACCTATACGTATTCGAAGGCGATGGGAGATGGCGGCGGCGCGGGAGACGCTTATAATGAAAATCCCGAGCCGGAGTGCCCTTTCACTTGTCTCGTCAGCACAGCCGCCAACCCAGTCTTGGTCAACGGTTCAACTGCTGGTGTAGTAGGCGGAGTGCAAACGGGCGGCGTGGTGGAATCTTGGAAGAAATTTGACTATGCCAAATTGAGCTTCGACGCGACGCACATCCTGTCCACGAGTTTCACCGTCGAGTCGCCCTGGGGCAAGTACTTCCACGGCGTGGAAGGCGCGGTAGTGAAAGGGTGGTCGCTGAGTGCGATCATGCACTACCAGAGCGGGTCGCCCTTCACTGCAACAGATACCATTGCCGTTGGCGGCGCTCCCAACGTTGGCATTACCATTAACCGGCGGGCGAATATTGTTGCCGGCCAGCCGATTGGGTTTAGCGGCACATGCTCGAACGCACATGCAATATGCTGGGTCAATCCAGCCGCTTTTGCGCCTGAATCGGCGCTCGGCGCGGGCGATGCTCCCGTCAACAACATCATCGGGCCCGCCTTTTACCAGTGGGATCTGTCGTTGCGGAAGTTATTCAATTTGCCCAGGGAAGGCATGGGCCTGCAGTTCCGGATGGATGCATATGACGCTTTCAACCAGACGAACTGGAGTGCTCTCAGTGGATTTAGCGTGAGTAACGTTGGTAGCAGCAGCTTTGGACAGATTACCAACTCCTTTCCGGCGCGCGTTCTTCAGTTCGGCTTGAAATTCAGTTTCTGAGGCCTTTGCATTCAGGATAGTGTTGCGAACCCTCAATTTGGTTCTGAATGGAGGGGCTAATTTCGAGGAGATAAACGCAGCAACCCAGGGCGGTGGTGCCGCGGTGGCCCCACGAAGTGGTTAGCTCAGCGCGCGCTTGCCGTTCTGTTGAAGACGCCGATCAGGGAGATGGGACGGCGCCACCCCGGCGTCCCTATCTCTGACTCGGGGCGAATAGGATTCTAATAGTTCACTCGACTGCCGTACGATCGTGACATGAGGACAATAGAAGTCGGGGTTTTGCTGTCGGTTGTGCTTTTTCTTGCCTTGCTACCGTGCTCTTCCCAATCTAGTCCGAGCCGCCAGCAAAATCGAAGGGCAGACCGCTCAGACGGCGGAGTATTTGAATGGGAACAGACTCGATCTGGCGTTACATCTGCCGGGATCTTGACCAAATGGAGCCCAGACAACACGGGAGTCCCATCTGAAAGCCCTGCATATTAGCGAATGAAGGCCTGTCATGAATAATTGGATCCGTTGCCTGACACTTGCTTTTTGTGCGGTGCTCCTCTCCAGTCGAGGCGCGGCACAGGTTGCGCCACTGGTCGCGAATATCAATGCGCGCCAGACCACCAGCTTGGACGGATCGTGGCAGGCGATTATTGATCCGTATGATGTGGGAGCGTTGGACTACCGTGCTCAGACACTAAAAAACAACCATGCGTTTTACAAGAACCACAAACCTCAGTCCGAATCGGAGCTAGTCGAGTATGATTTCGATACTTCCGGCCAGCTCCATGTGCCCGGCGACTGGAACACGCAGCGCGAGTCGCTGCTCTTTTATGAAGGAAGCGTCTGGTACGAGCGGTCTTTCGATTACGCAAAATCACCGAAGACCAGGTTGTTTCTGCATTTTGGAGCGTGCAATTACCTCGCCGCTGTATACCTGAATGGGGAGGAGCTTGGCGAGCACGAGGGCGGCTTTACACCCTTCGATTTCGAAATCACGGAACGGATAAAGGCGCACGGTAATTTCCTCGTTGTCAGAATCAATAACACTCGCGGAAAGGATCAAGTCCCCACCACCAATACAGACTGGTGGAATTACGGGGGAATTACGCGTCCTGTGACGCTCGTGGAAGTGCCGGAGACTTTTGTTCAGAACTATTTCGTGCAGCTTGAAAAAGGATCAACGCGCCAAATCGCGGGCTGGGTTCAACTCAACGGGCCAAGACTTCAGCAGAATGTCACAATCCGAATTCCAGAGGCGGGGCTTAGCAAGACGTTCGCGACAAATTCTATGGGGCGCGCCGAGTTCTCTTTTAGCACCGGATTAACCCTTTGGACTCCCGAGAATCCGAAACTCTATACGGTCGACATCGCAAGTGAAACTGACCAAGTCACGGATCGCATAGGGTTCCGCTCAATCGAGGTTCGCGGAACAGAGATCTTGCTCAACAGCAGGTCCGTCTTCTTGCGAGGCATAAGCATTCATGAGGAAGCGCCCACGCGCTCCGGGCGTGCCTGGAGCGAGGACGATGCACGGACGCTCCTAAGTTGGGCAAAAGAACTGGGCTGCAATTTCGTACGCCTCGCGCACTATCCTCACAATGAAGCCATGTTGCGCATGGCTGATCAGATGGGATTGATGGTCTGGGCCGAGGTGCCCGTCTACTGGACCATACAGTGGGAAAATCCCCAAACACTGCACAACGCGGAAAATCAGTTGAATGAGATGATCGCGCGAGATCATAATCGCGCAGCTCTTATCATCTACTCCGTCGGGAACGAGACCCCCATCAGCGATGTCCGGAATCGCTTCCTGCGGCAACTCATTCAGGATGCGCATTCCGCTGACCGCACGCGCCTGGTGTCTGCCGCTCTTCAATCTAATGAAGTCGCGGAGGGGAATCGAATGACCATTCACATTAATGATCCGATCGCGAGCGACCTCGATGTGCTCGGGAACAATGAATACATTGGCTGGTATACCGGTCGCCCCGAGGATGCGGATTCGATGGATTGGATCTCGCAGTACGACAAGCCCCTGATCATGAGTGAATTCGGCGGCGATGCACTCTTTGGCTACCACGGAGATGCGCGCACCCGGTGGACCGAGGAGTATCAGGAAAATCTTTACGAGCACCAGATCGCCATGCTGAGGCGCATTCCCTTTCTTCGCGGAGTGACACCGTGGATTCTCAAGGACTTTCGTAGTCCGCGGCGAACGCTTCCACGTTTTGAGAATTATTTCAACCGGAAGGGACTTGTCTCCGATCATGGTGAGAAAAAGGAAGCCTTCTTCGTACTGCAGAAGCTCTATCGAGAATTGCAGAGTGCTCAGCCGCCTAAGTAGCCAAAGTCCTCCGTCCACCGACGATCCGGTTGTTGGCGAAATTGATTCCATAACAATGTCGGCTCCCACGCCCGATTAGACTTTGGTGGTGCCAACCAACCAAGGCCCGGAAGAAAGGAGCCGAACAATGATCATTATAGGAGCGGATTACCATCCGGGGCTTTCAGCAAACTGCAGTTGTGGATACGGACACTGGGGATTTTGAGGAACGGCGACTCGAACACCGTGAAGAAGCCGAAAAGTTTTATCGCGATCTGTACGCGAACAGTCGAGGGGTGGGGCGGCGGTTTAGGTGCCGCCTAGTCAAGCCCTGCGGAAATCACGAGACCCAGGCAAGTGTGCCGCAAGTGTGACGTATGCTTTGATCCTCTGTGCGCCCACTCGCGTCATTTCAATACCACTGCAGCGTACTTCCGTGCGGGCTTAGTTAACGGCAAGTGACTGATTTTTCGGCCTATAGCAGGTCAAGAGCCCTTCATGTGTACTGACGGCCGATCAGTCATCCGCCTCACCAACCACTGACAACTCAATCTGCTGCTGACATGCAGTGTGCTGAAGGTGTGCCTGATTGCGAGCCAAGGAGAAATCTCTATGGCCCGCAAAGTTAATCAGATCGTTTCACGGGGCGAGCGCACGTGGCTCGTCCGAGTCTATCTTGGCCGCGATTGCCAAACGCGCAAACGCAATTACCACAACCGAACAATCCACGGCTCATGCGAGAAGCAGAGGCATACCTCGCCAACAGGTTGCGGAAAACGTGACTTGGGACGGGGTAAAGAGGGCGTACGGCTCACGCTCAACGAATATATTGTCAGGGTCGTGACAAAGGGAGCCATTTTCGCGGCTTTGGGCCAGAGCCACTGATCCACCAGAGAGAGCCCCCGTTGGCGAGGACGCGGTAAGAACTCTACAGCAGTTTCTAAATTGTCTTGCACGCGTAAGCACGTAAGCATGCTCCACGTATAGCGGCGATGCGCTCTGGCGTGGCATGCCGCGCACAGCGTGATCAAATTCTCCTCTGCATCGGCTCCCGAATGGCTGCGAAACTCTGTGGCACCATGTCGAATCTTGAGGTGCACCACAGAGCGCCTTCGAAGAAACCGTCCAGCGTGATTGTGTTCCACATAATCAGTCTTCTCATCGCGGCTCCTTTTGCAGCATGGGAAACGTTCGCAAAGTGTGGTCGCAGGTGATTGTATCTCCGCGCCTGTGACATCCTGAAGTTCGTGTGCTCGACTGACGGAGAACTCAAAATGACCTTGGACGACTTTCGTCAATCGCTCACGGCGGACAAACCGCCTGCGGAACTCACGCTCGCGCTCGTCGGCTTGTGGTGGGATGCCAAGGGTGATTGGACGCGGGCGGCCTAGCTCTGCGGCGGCACGATCATTCCATCAAGCTTTCCACCTTCATGGTTAAACCAGTACATTCCCTCGTGTTCATGCGCATCTACCAAGAACCCGAAAGACTGACAGTCACTAAGGGCTTCGTCGCTACGAAACGGAGTTGAATCTACGTTTCCATTTACATTGAGCGGCTGAGGGGTAGTCGAAAAGAAGCCTGTGGTTGCCCCCACTTTTGCGCTTCCCGCCCTGCCGTTCGTAATCGTGATCTCTCGTGACTCATGAGGAGCCAAGTGAAACACAAATATCGAAAACACAGGACGTTGATAACTGTCGTGGCAAAGAAGACCCTGAATGTCGGCGAAACGTTGTGCCCCGACAACACCCTC
>Ga0116126_1000783_pt1 | contig 21716 bp, 16 predicted proteins | sample June2015DPH_16_5_FD_89730 | JGI IMG/M metagenome (GOLD analysis project Ga0116126, IMG submission 89730) | Peatland microbial communities from SPRUCE experiment site at the Marcell Experimental Forest, Minnesota, USA - June2015DPH_16_40 | ecosystem: Environmental > Terrestrial > Soil > Wetlands...
ATTCGGGCGTCACCGAGAGCGCGATGGTGTCGCCGATGGCTTCATGCACGCCGTCGTTGGCGCTGTCGCGAAATAGAAACGGCTGCTTGTTATAAGCGCGCTGGTAGAAGTTGTGGCCCAGTTCGTGGTGAATGGTGATGAAGTCCTCGGCCGTGATATCGATGCACATCTTGATGCGCAGATCCTCCACGTTGTCGACGTCCCAGGCGCTGGCGTGGCAAACCACGTCCCGATCGCGCGGTTTCACGAACAGCGAACGCTCCCAGAATGTCGGCGGCAGCGGCGCAAACCCGAGCGACTTGAAAAAACTCTCGCCGTAGTGGACCATATCGGTCGGCTGCGTTTTGCGGTCCTTCAAAATGCGCGTCAAATCGTAGCCCGGGTCGGCTCCGGGAGGCGCGACTGACGGATAGATATTCGACCAGTCTTGCGCCCAGATATTGCCGAGCAAATCGGCCGGAATCGGGCCTTCCGCCGGGACCAAGCTGGCGCCGTACTTTTCCCGCAGCCGGTTGCGCACATAGGCATGCAGCGAAAGATACAGCGGCCGCACCTGCGCCCAGAGCCGGTCCACTTCCTTGGCGAAATCGTCGGGCGGCATATCGTACTTCGATCGCCACATCGCGCCGGTGTCGCGAAAACCCAACTCGTGCGCGCCCTTATTCGAAAGCTCGACAAAGCGCGTGAAGTCCTTTCGCATGGGCGGCGCAATCGCGTGCCAGCCCTTCCAGGCGTCCAGCAACTCGCCCGGATTGGAGCTCGCCGCCATGATGCGCGTGATGTCGCCGATGTCCAGACATTTCTTGTCGCTCGATGCGAGAGCCGGCGGGCAATACTTGCCCTTCCCATACATGCCGTCGAGCTCAGCCGCCAGCCGGGACACCTCTTCGCTCTGCTTTGGGTCGGCCGGCGTGGCCAGCGTAAAGCCAATCCGCAGAAGGCGCATTTTGCGCGCCAGGTCGGGCGGCAGCGCGAGAGCATCGAAACGTTTGGATTCCTTGGCCAGCCGCACCTGCTCGTCGGTGGCCCGCTCATTCGCGAGCGCCGCGAGCGACTCGGTGTCCGACGTGATGAAATTCTCTTGCACCCAACTGGCCTGCTGCGCCTCGTTGGCGAGGACGAGCAGGCGCTGCTCGGCATCTTCCAGAAACTTCCTCGCGTCCGCAATGGTCGGTTGGGCGGCGAACAAGCCGGAAACCCACAGGGCTTGTCCCGCGATCAAAAGCATCGTTGTCTTGATGTAAGCCATATACCCTCCGCTTTCGACGAACTTGAGCGAGCGCGCCGGTAAGCTTCACCCGCTTGACAGCACTCTTGTAGCACAACGCAAGCCGGCATTCATAGGGTTGCCGATCTGCCGGGCCCGGCGGTTTCGCCGGTGGCGCCAATTCTGCTATGAATAGAAGGAATGAATCAACGCGGGTACGGCATCCCCCCAATCGTGGTGGGCAGGCATTCCGGTACCGCTCTCGTTGAATTATGCCGTCGGCTGGCTGGAGATTCTCTGGTGCCTGGCTCTGCGCCAATGTTTACAGGCACTTGGCTGGCGTCTGAAATTGGCTCCGGCTGCGCCGGACTGGTGGTGCCAGCCGGCGATGTAACGGCGCAGTCACTGTTTTCACTATCCTAGTGGAAGCCAGATTATGGATCACAACGCGGCTGTCAACCTAGGGGCTCCCGAGCGGTACGCGGCGGGAGACTTATCCCAGTCCGAACGGGACGAATTCGAAGCTCATTTTGCGGATTGCAGGCCCTGCATGAACGATGTCTGGACGGCATCGGCCTTCGCCGCCAACGCCAGGGCCGTTTTCGAGGACAGGCTCGCACGCAAGCCGGAACCGGAGCGGGCGGGCTGGCTGGCGTGGCTGCGGCTACAGACCGCGGTGCCCACTTTTGCCGCCATCCTATTCGCCGTGGTGGCCGGCTACCAGGCCAAGGTTACGATTCCAGCCATGCGCGCGCCGCAGGAGATCAATGCCGCCGTGCCGTTGGACGACGCCACGCGTTCGGCGCCGCGCGCACTGGAAGAGGGCAGCCCGCTCCACTTTGAGATAGCCGTGGCGCCGCAGCCGGGAACTGCGCGCCTCTGGGTCGAACTTGCCGGTGCGGCGGGCAAGGTGTTGAACGCGGGTCCTCTCGAGGCGCCGGCTCCCGGCGAGCCGCTGGCCGTCTTTTTCCCGGGCAAGCCGGGCCCGGGCCATTACTCCGTCGTCGTGCGCGCCGGCGAGTCCGGCCCGCAACTGGCGCGCGGAGAATTCGACATTCAGCCGAGGACACACTAGCAGATGAGCAAACGCTACATATTCTCCGGACACGCACTTGGCGTCGCGGCGCAGTTTCATAGTCTCGACGAGGCGCACAACCTCAACCACGCGGTGCCCACGCTGGGCGCGAGCGTACTGGCGCCGACCGGCGGCCTTTCCCGGTCTCGTGTGACGCATTATGCTTTCAGCGTCGACCAGCCGCGCAAGCGAACCCTGCTTTCGGTTCGCAAGATCAAGACCGCGGTGTCCGGCCGGGACCACGGCAACCGCTTTGAAACCGAAGTCGAGGCCGATCTCGAGGCTCTCCAGGTGGTAGAAAAACTGCATATCGGCACCGTCCGCCTGCACTTCCTCTCCACCCTCGACGCCGAGTCGGAGAGCGCCACGCCGGTGGTCACCACCACGGGCAGCCGCATCGAAGGCCTCCATCTCGGCAACGTTAAGGCCGTGGTGGTGTTCGACGAAGAACCGCTGCTTTCCTGCGGAACGGCGGCGCAGCTCGGCGAGTTCTATCGCAAGCAGACGGACGACTACCGGAAGAAGTATGGCTGGCGCTTCGCGCTGGATACGGCGCCCGAGATCCCCGGCAGACGCTGCCTCCAGCACAAGTTCTCGCTGGTGCGCGAGATCCATTTCTCCGGACCGGAACGCGACCAGCAGTCGATCTCCGTGGACGGTTACACCATTCACTGGAAGGGTTTCGGTAAAATCATTCTCGGTGAGGTCCACGTCAAATCGAACGACCGCCGCATCGCACTGGTGCGTCTGGCGATGGGTTCGGACGCGGGCGGTTCCGGCACGATTGGCTCCGGCCAGTCGAACGGCACCATGGGGAACTAAGTTCGTCGCGGCCGCCATGTGCGGCCTTCTGATTGCGTCCTTTTCCTGTTCCCGGATCGAGACCGCGCAGCAAGTGTATGCGCGGGCCTGGACCGAATACGTTGCCGGTGACCTGGATGCGGCCGGCCGGGACGCTTCCTCATACGCCACTCGTGCGCAAAAAGAGCCCAATTCATACTGGGTCTTGAGTCTCAAGCTACTCGATGCCGAAGTGCTGAACGCGCAATCCAATTGGAATCGGGCTCGCGATCTCCTTCTGGCCCCCATCCCCGCCAACCCGGAGCTGGGGCAGCTCGAAGTGCGGCGCCTGATCGATCTGGCCACAGCCGATATTCAGTCCGGCGGCGAAGCTGCGAAGATCCCCGGGATTCTGGCCCGGGCGCGTGCCGCGGTCCGCGATCCCGACCAGCGCATCCGGTTGGACTTGACCGAAGGTATGGCTGCGATGAAAGCAGGTCAGCCGCAGGTGGCGCAGCAGTCGTTTGGCGCCGCCGCGAACCGGGCTGCCAAACAAGGGCGCCTCTACTGGCAGGCGCAGGCGCTGAACAATCTGTCGTATGCGCTGAAGAGGCTGGGGCGGTACGAGGAGTCGATCGATGCCGGCCAGAGCGCCCTTGCCGCCGCGGAAAAGCTAGGCGCGCGCCGCGTGGCTGGCCAGGCGCACAACAACCTGGGTTCTGTGCACGCCATCCTGGGCGACTTCGATAACGCCTTCGATCATCAGCGGAAGGCCGTCGTCATCTTCGAAGCAATTGGCGCGCGGGCAAATCTGATGACCGCCCTCGGCGAGTTGGGATTGGCATACGATGGCGAGGAAGATTTCCCGAACGCAATTACCAACTACCGGAAGGCGTACGATATTGCGCTGGCGATCGATCGCCGGAACGAAGCCGCCCGCCACGCCGGGAATCTCGCGACGACGTTCATGAGGGCTGGCCAATGGGATCAGGCGGCGGAATGGAACCGGCACGCCACGGAGCTTGCGCGCGCGCTCGATGCGCACGACACGTTCCCGTTCCTGGAGCGGAATCGCGCTCGAATCGCCCGGGGCCGCGGCGATTTCCAAGCGGCCGCCCGAATCGCCCAGGATCTGCTGCGCGCCAACGATACGCCGCCGAATATCCGCTGGGCGGCGTGGGCCTTGCTGGGCGATCTTGCCGCCGATGCGAAGCGTTTTCCGGAGGCCGACCGGTGCTACGGACAGGCGTTGCGGATTATCGAGGCAACCCGCAGCGACCTGTTCGACCCGAACCATCGCATGACGCTGCTCTCGCAACTGATGCCATTCTATCGCGCCCACGTGGACGTTTTGTGCCGGCAGAAAGACGATGCGGGCGCCTTGCGGGTGGTGGAATCGAGCCGCGCGCGGGTGCTGGCAGAGCGGCTGGAACAAGACGCCGCGGCTGCCCCGCCGCGCGGCTTGGCCGAGTTTGAGCGCGTGGCGCGCGGCGCGCACGCGAGCATCCTCTCGTTCTGGCTCGCGCCCGAGCGTTCTTTCGCCTGGCTGATCACCAGCGGCGGCGTCGAGCGGTTCGAACTGCCGGGCTCGGGCGCGATCGAGAAGCTGGTGACGAACTATCGCGACACGGTCGAGCACTCCGTGCGCGATCCGATCGCCGCCAGCGCCGCCGGCTCCGAACTTTGGCGGATCCTGGTGGCGCCGGTTGCGCCTCACCTCCGCAAAGGAGAACGGCTGATCGTGATTCCCGATGGCGCTTTACACCGGTTGAACCTGGAGACGCTGGTGGCACCCGCGCCGCGGCCGCATTACTGGATTGAAGACGTGGAGATGGCGGTCGCGCCTTCGATCGATATCCTGGCGTTGCCGCCACAGGCGGGGGCAGGGAAGAGCGTTTCGCTGCTGCTGATCGGCGCGCCCGACTATGCGGGCAGCCACTACCAGCCGCTCGCCAACGCGGAGCGTGAGATCCGCGAGATTCAATCGAGTTTCCCGGGCCGCGTGCAGCAGGCTTACCTGGGTGCGCAGGCATCCCCGGCGGTGTACAGCCAGTCGGACCCGCAGCGCTTTTCGCTGATCCACTTTGCCGCCCACGCGGAAGCCAATTCGCAGAGGCCGCTCGAATCGGCGGTGATTCTTTCGCACGGCAAATTGTACGCGCGCGATGTGATTGGGATTCCCATCCATGCCGGTCTGGTCACCATCTCGGCCTGCAGCAGCGCCGGCACGCGGACGTATGCGGGCGAAGGACTGGTGGGTTTTGCCTGGGCTTTTCTGCGGGCTGGCGCGCGCGCCGTGGCCGCCGGTTTGTGGGATGTGAGCGATAGCTCCACCGAGCAGTTGATGAACGAGTTCTATCGCCGGATGGCTGCGGGCGCGGACCCGGTTACGGCGATGCGGCAGGCCAAGCTCGCGCTGCTCGGCTCGGATCGCTTCGCCCGGCCGTACTATTGGGCGCCATTCCAGATCTACGTAGCGTCGCTGGGCGTCGCTAAGCAATAACCGTGTCCACTGCTCCCTTACGGGGTGCCCTCCGGGCCCGGCTCCGTTAGCTTTCGGAGCTGCGACATGGGGAGCCGTCGTGCAATCACACCGAATCTCGCGGTCAGTGATTTTAGTTGGCCAGAATGGTGAACGGCGCGCTGGGTGCCCCGTCCAACACGATCGTCACCGGTACCTGTGCGCCGTGGAAGGACTGGTTCAGAATGCACTGGATCTGGCCGGCGCTAATCTGCTGAACCGGCATGGACACGCCCGCGACCACCACTTGCAGGCGGCCCGATGCGAGCGTCACCGTGGGATCCAGACCGCTGATGGCGATCGTCAACAGGTCGCCCGAAGTGGCCGCGTTTGTCGAATTGACGGTGGCGCCGGAGGGCTCCGTGATACCGAGGATCGCCGGCGGTCCGTATCCGATCGGCACCACCACGCTGACCGTGCCGCCGCTCGTGGTCAGGCTCAAAATCACCGGCCCGATCGGCGTGCTGGGGGGTATTGGGACGTTGACCTGATCGAACGACGAGTAGGCGATCTGCGCCTCGCCGCCGATGGCCGCCGGCGAGTTGGCACGCGCGATGGGGCTGATGGTGATCTGCGGGTTGGCCAGGTTGGCGCCCCAGATGGTCGCGACCGAATTGGGATAAATCGTGGTCTGGCCGTACACGCCGTTCACCACCGCCAGAATCGCCGGCGCGGCCGGATTGGCTGGCACAATCCGGAAGCCGAACGGCTGCGACATCACCTGGAACCCGGAGATCACGCTGATCTCCGAAGAGCCCAGCGCCGCGCCGGGTGCGACCATGACGTTGACCCACAACTCGGTCGGGCTGATCACCCAAACGCCGGTCACCGTAATATCGGATGTGCCGAAGCCTACCGTCACCGCCCCGTTCACAAAATTGGTGTTGGACGTGGTGATGTCCACCATGGCTTCGCTGCCGGCCGGCAGCGATGCCGGATTGACGGTCTGCAACTGCGGTGCGCCGATAGCCGGGTAGCTGTACGTCGGGATGTTCGGCCATTGCTGCAGCAACGTCGAGTTCTGGTCGTCGGCGTTAAAGACCGTGACGTCGGCGGTCTGCCCGCTCGAGCCGGAGGGTGGCGTCACCGTAATCGGGCAATCGCCGGATGTTCCGCTCTGGCACGCGCTCACCGGGTTCAAGGCCGGCAGGCTGTCGAAATACACCGTGCTGTCTGGCCCAAAACCGGTGCCAGTGACCGTGACCGTGCCATCCGTGTTGCTCGAAACCGAATCCACGTAAGGCGGTTGCTTCTCCACCAGACTCACTCCGGCGGGCAGCACATACATGTCGCCGTCACTCAGGTTAAACACCAGGTGCCGCAATCCCGTGCCGGCATTGGCCGGAGCGTCGAAATAGGCTAACAGCGCCGACCATGGGGTGACTACGTCGAAACAGGGAGAGTCGGCTGTGCAGACCGGGGCAGGAGCGAATCCCAGTATCGAAACCGTTTGCGGAATCACCAGCGGCGAATAAAGCGTTTCCACCACCGACTGCTTTTGGGTTCCGTTGATGAACGCCGGCGACATCCAGTCGTATTCCTGCTGCAAATTGACCGTGTAATCGCGAGTCGACGGATCCAGGAAGCCGTGCGTGACGACATCGTACATCGGCACCGCGGCTTCCGCTCTTACATTGAAATTGGCAACGAAGCTGGCGCCCGCGGCGACCGGGAAAGTTGTGGCGGCTGTCGCATCTGTCGTGCCGGGATAAAAGACGGTTTGAAAATCCGGGCTGGGCTCGAACGGGAATCCGTTGGCGTCGTATGGCAACTGGAGACCTTCTTGCGAATGAGTCGGCACGGCATCGGGCGGCAGCGGATGGACGAAGACCATGTAGTCACCCGGAGGAAGGCCGCTGATGCTGTAGAAGCCGGCGGGATCGGTGAGCGCGCTCACCGCCGGTCCGCTGACCGGCAGGGCCACCACCGAAGCCAGGTTGACGCCCGTGTTGCCGCCGGCAAAGGTCACCTGGCCGGAAATGGAGCCGTAATTCGCGGTCCAGTTGGCGGCGCCATAGAGCAAGGAGAACGCAGCCATGTCATCGGCATCGATGGGCCGCGTGCGCGTCGTGTTGCGAATCACTCCCTGCGACATGGCCGCGCCGGTCCAGGTATGCTGCAAGCCGAGCGCGTGCCCCAACTCATGAACCGCGGTCGTGAAAAAGTCCGGCAGCTCGCTGGGGCCCGCGCCGGCGGTGGTATCGTTGGTCAGCGCCAGCACGGAGCGCGTGATCGCCACCAGCGGCTGCCCGTCGGAGCCGGTCTGAAACATCGGAATCACCGGCAGGTTCGGCGAAGCATACCCCAGCAATCCGGGCGGCATTTCGGCGAAGACCACATCGATGGCGGGCGTGTTTTGCGTGCCCTGAGTGGCGCTCTCCAGGCCCGCGAAATTCAGCCGCAAGTTTGAGTTGGGCACGGTGTTCCACGCCGACACGGCTTGCTTCACTTCGCCCAGCACCGAGCCGAAGGTGTCGTTGGCGGCATAGTTGACTGGGCCGGCATCGCTGACGAAAACGTTGAGCGTGTTATTCGTAAGCGCCGCCAGGTTGAACCGCCCGCGGATGGGAGTGAACGGCGCGCTGCGGCTGAAGTAGTAGGTGTAGTGGTAGTAGGCTTCGACCGGAGCGCTCATCGCCAGCAGCGCCGCCGCCACCATCGCCCGCGTTGTCGCCCGCCGCCGCACTATTTCTCCGCTCCTAAAGCGCTCGCCACCTGCGCGCGCAGCTCGCTCAGCCGCATGGTCAAGAGCCGATCGGTCACCTGCCGGTGGGTGGCCGGGTCGAGCATCAGCTCATGACTCGGGTTCCTCGTCAGGCTGGGATCGGAAGAGCCGTCCTGCGCGACCTCGAACGCACCCTGCGAAAACCCCATAATCTGCGTCATGCCGGACTTGCCGGTCCACAGGAACAGCACATATTGATCGCCCGGCTGGAACTGCGGCGCTCCCGGATATGTCTGCCGTATGCCGCTTACCACGCCACCGGGCACGGCCACATCCACCGTGGCGCCGGCCGAGCCCTTCCACTTCTCCGTCACCTGTACGCTGTAATGAGTGAAGATCACCGGGCCGGAAAAGGCGGCGTAAGACGCTTGGATAGTCCCCCGCACAATGGCCGTGGACTTCGCGATCAAGTCGGTCATCGAAAGCTGTTGCAGGGTGGCCGACTGAAGCTGTGCCACACCCAACCACGCCGCGACGACGAACAATCTGCGAGTCACGACCCTATCATTGCATCCGTCATGCCACTTTAATCCCGTTGAAACAATTGGATTTAGCTGAGCCGAGGCGGTTCAGACTGTGTTGCCACGACACGCATTTGGGGCATCGTGCCCCAGTATTCCGTATCGGAGCCGCGGCCGGAGGGAGCGATCCTATTTCTTCAGCTCGGCCTGCAGTTGACGATAGGCCTCTTCGTCGTAGTTGGTCTTCACGCGCACCCGGTCCTCGAGGCGCGGCTCCCCGGGGCGCGCGCCTTCGCCCTTGAGCGAACGGTCGAGCAGCAGCGTGGCTTCCCGATCTTCGGGAGCGCGATCCAGCGCAGCGCTGAAGCTCTCCGCGGCGGCCGGATATTGGCCCGCGCGCCACTCGGTGTAGCCGAGGTTGAAATGATAGTCGGGATCGGCGCTGTCGCCCTCCAGCGCTTTCTGGAAGCTCGCAATGGCCTCCTGGTAATGGCTGAGCCTCGCCTCGGCGGCGCCCAGATTGTTGAATACCTCGTTGAGCGGCATCGTCCCCGCCACCAGCTTGAAGGAATTCTCGGCGCCGGCGTAGTCTTCGAAGTGATAGCGGCACAACCCTAAGAAGAACTGCGCTTCCAGATAGCGCCGGTCGAAGGGGCCGACGCGCACCAGCCATCCGGCCGCCACCTTGTATTCCCGCTTCTCCCAGTAGCTCTTGCCCAACTGGAAACACGGCGGCGAATAATGTTCGTCCAGCCGGGCGGCTTGCATAAACAGGTGCTGGCGCTGCTCGGGGTCGGTGGCCAGCAGACCGCGCACGTAATTCTCCACTGCATCGATGCGCACGGGCGGGCGCACCCTGAGAAAATCCTCCTGCGATGCGGTGCTGCGCGGGTCCAGTTGCCGCAGCGTCTGCCAGCCCAGCCGCGCTTCAATCTCCTCGAGTTCCTCGATCGCTCCCAGTTCGCTGAACAACGGGCCCTGGCGGGTTTCTTTCAGATAGAGCACGCGCGCGGTGACGCGCAGCGATCCCTTGGATGCCGCGCCGCCAGCGGCCGGCAGCAGTTCGTAGTATCCGTAGATCACGCGGCCCGCGTCCAGCGCGTCGCCCACTTTGATGATCGAGGCGTGGGTCAGTTCGGCGCCCGGCCGCAGGGACAGCCGGCGGTAGGCTTCCGTCCTGGCTTCGCGGCTCAGCACCAGCAGCCCTTCGGAGGCAAGCGCATCCTGCACGGTCTCGGCGATGCTCTCGCCGATCCAATCCAGGCCGGCCGAATTGGCGTGGTTAAAGAACCGCAACACCACCACCGTTTCGGCACGCAACGAGGCGCACAGGATTATCGCCAGACACAACATCCGAAGCATCGGTTTCAGTGTAGCAAGCCGGCGCCCATGCACCCACGCCCGCGGAGGATGCGCAACATCCGGCGCGGAGCGATAAATAGGCTCGATGTATACTATTCATGACCCCCGAGTCTCAAATGAAACGTCCGAACCACGGCAAAAAGATGCCCGGCGCGGCAAGTCCACGTGAGAAGACTTGGCGCGGCCAGGCGGGAGAACATAAGCGTGACGCCCTGCCGCAAGCTGCCGTAGGTGCGGCGGGTGCGGGTGGAAAAACGGCGCGCGGCACAAGAGAGATTATCGCTTTCGCTATGGGTGTCTGCGTCGTGTATTACGTCTTCGTAATTACCTCCGCTCACGGCGATTTTCAGGGCGACTCCTACGAGTATCTGACCATTGCGTCCAACATGAAGAAGGGAGTATTCACTGTTGCTTCCTACGATTATCGCCGGGGATTACTTTATCCGTGGTTTCTGTCGGTCACGTGGGGGCACCAGGGCTTCCTAACCTACTTCACACAGGCGACCCTGTTTCTTGCGTCTTTTTACTTCGCTTTGAGAGTCCTGGCGCTAAACAGTATTTACTGTCTCCTTCCTATCGCTGCAGCTTTGATTCCGGCCGTCACGTTTCTTGAAAGACAGATATATCCCGACGGACTCCTGATGTCCTTGACATTGGTGTTTCTGATCTGCCTCGCTAAAAGGCGCTGGACGCTTTGTTCCGCGCTCGGGTTAGTACTTGCTCTTATTAAGCTCATCTTCATCTGTGTGCTGCCAGTAGGCCTTGTCGTCTTCCTGTTCACTAAGAAGATCATTAATTTCAGGGCTCTAGCATATTGCACTCTTGCGGGGATAATTTCACTGCCGATCTGCATCGTGCTATTCAGCAACGTGTTTGTCGACCGCGGGTACATGGTGATCTTTGCCCGACCGTATTCCCATGGGTATCCGCTGGAGGAGACCTTCCCCGACAAGGAGCTGCGGATAATGTGCGGAGGAATCCAGCATGCAATCCCTAGGAAAGACTTATACTTCGATCCCATCACAGTGCCGTTTACGGATGCACTCTACGGTCCCTTGACACAAGAGCAGGCCAGAGGCTTGGGTTGCACAGACGCAGATGCGCGGCCAATGAAGCGCAGTCTGCTCATGGCGGAATTCGTGCACAACCCGCTGCTCCATACCAAGCTCGCAGCCGAACATTTCGCTAGATCGCTGATCGGGGCATACTATTTCGGTCACGTATCGTATATCTTACGGTACAGACAGGACCTATGGTCTGCTCACTACGATAAGTTAGGTTCTTTCTCTCCCTACGAGCTTACGCTTTTGGAGGAATACAAGAGAAACGGTTTTCAGGTGGCGGATAAGGAGATGCCGCTAAGTTTTGCCCTAAATGAATTCAGTGTTGGCGCGGGCGAGCTGGTCGTGCGTGCGGCGGCGCTGGGGATCCTCGGACTGTGCATAATATTAGGCTCTAGAAGAGGAATCCTCCGGGAGCTGGCTCAGGACCCCGTTAACATCGGCATGACGTTATTCCTCATTGTGTACTCTTATCTGGTGGCTCTGTCGACTCCATTCGTATATGACCGCTACACACTTGTGAACTTGGTGATTCTGTGCATTCTTGCCGCGCGGATTGCGGCAACGACGCTGCCCGCGAAGAGAGCTTCGGCGAAGCCGATCGCTCCTTTTTGATGGGCAGCCGGAGGCAGTGACCACCAGGGCCGCCAGGACGTCTTCGTCCCCGTTCTGGCTTCCCGCCCCAGCACCAGCAGCCCTTCGGAGTAAAGCGCATCCTGCACGGTTTCCGCGATGCTCTCGGCGATCCAATCCAGGCCGGCAGAATTGGCGTGGTTAAAGAACCGCAACACCACCACCGTTTCGGCGCGCAGCGAGGCGCAAGTAAGTATCGCCAGCCCCAGCAAGCGAAGCATCGGTTTCAGTGTAGCAGCGAAGCTCCTTCCGCAACCTACAGCCGGCAAAGGATGGTATACTCGCACTCTCCATCGCGATGCCCAGGCCCAATCCTGCCTACCGTTCTCGACGTAAAAGTGACGGCGCATTTCCCCGGCCGAATCCTGCCTCCCGTTCTCTGCGCAACCCCGCACCTGAACAAACGCGGAGTGATGGTTCATTCAAACGGTTATCCCGTCTGACCCAAACTCTCCCGATTGTGGTCGTATTGTGCTGGATGATCTTGTATCTCCCCAGGCCGTTTCAGCTCGGCTTTTACCACGACGACTGGTCGGCCTTCGCCGCACCGGCCCACGCCACCGCGGCGTTCTCTTCAGCGCGGCTTCGCTGGTTTCTCGGGCCCGACACTACCTACAGCTCCCGCCCCTTAGGCGGTGCCATCGCCTTTCTTGTCAGCTCCGTTTGCGGGACCTCCGCATTGGGGTTCCAGTCCTTCTCGATCCTTCTTGTTCTCCTCTGTGCCCTCTCGCTGCGCTCCTGGCTGAACCTCATTTTGAGTGTCTTCCCCTTCTATCGCACTTTTGCAGCCGACCTGGCGACGAGTTTTTGGATGTCGGTTCCCTGGATGCTCGGCGTGACCGCCTGGCCCATTGTGGCCCAATCGCTTGTGGCGCAGATCCTTTTCACGGAAGCGGCACGGCTGTTGCTCAGGCAGCAACAACTCACGCCTAAGTTGGCGGCGCAATTCACGATAACTCTACTTGCATCCGGATTAACTTACGAAGCCTTCTATTTCGCCATCTTTCCCGTGATTGTCTTTTACGCGATTTATCGCCGGGGACTGGCGCGGAACGCACGCCAGATCGTCTGGTTGCTTGCGCTTTCCTCGCTCGCGCAAACCATGCTGATTGCCTATAACCGGTACAGCTTCACCATCGGTACGGGCACTAAGAAACAGTTCAATCCGCGCTGGGTGATTCAGTTCCTGTCCAACCTGTACGTGCTGCCGAAGACTCTGATGATCAGCTTGGGCGCGTACAGTAATGTGTGGGCCGTTCTTGTCGCCGTTTTCGCGATTGGATCGCTGTTGGCTCTCTTGGCGGCCGCGCTCGGCCGGAAGGCTCCGGGGGGGTATTTGGGACATCTGTTGGGCATTGTCACCGTCGCGGGTGTGGTGCTGCTCTTTTCGGACGTCACTTACTCGCTTGCCGGATACGGCTTTACTTCGGTCGGGATTGGCTCCCGTACGCTCTTCCCTGGTTCGTTGTCGTTAGCCGCAGTCTTTTTTGCCCTATGTTCCTGTTGGATCGCTGGCACGGCGCAGTATTGGAAGGCCGTCGGTGTCCTCGCGGCTACTGCGGTCATCGTTGTTACGGCCTTGGGGCAGCGCGACCGTGTTGCGGAGTGGGCCCACGTCTGGCAGCGGGAACGCGAGATCCTCAGTGTGGCGCCGGTAGAGCAGATCGGCCGCCTCACAAAGGATTCGGCGGTCGTGTATATTGGGCCGACCTACTACAAAGGCATCGTCATCTTCGGCGCCGAATGGGACCTGACAGGGGCCATATTCGCGCAGGACCCGGAGAAGAAGGGGCATCCCTATGACGGATCGCCGGTCGTCCTGCCGTTCGTGGAGGGTTACAAAGCTGGTTGGGACGGCGCGAGTCTACTGTGGGAACTTCCGGGACGCTGGGAAAGAAGAATTCCGGTGAAGCACCTTTACGTCTGGAAGCTGGGGAAGCCAGTCTTGGAGGAAACTTCGGCAGGCTTTAGCTGGCCGCCAGAGGCCGCCGCAAAGATACGTGTTGAGTAAGATCCGGTTAGTGAAGGTTGCCAACAGCCCTTGCGGCCGCGCGACAAACCGGCCGCAGATCGAACCGTTCGGGCGCTACCCCAGCCACGTCCGCACCTTCGCCGCGGCTTCCTCTACAATCCCCGCCTCTTCGCCGAAGCCGCGCAGCCACACCAGGCCCGGTTCCTTGCGCCACCATGTGATCTGGCGTTTGGCGTAATTGCGCGTCTTGCGCTGCGCGTAGAACAGCGCTTCGCGTGGATTCAATTCGCCGCGGATCAGTTGCACCGCCTGTTTATAGCCGTGGGACTCGAACGGCTTGATGGTCTCGGGGAAACCCAGCTCCAGGATGCGCCGCGCCTCCTCCACCAGGCCGGCCTCGAACATGCGGGCGCAGCGCGCATCCAAACGCTGGTATAGCGCGTCGCGATCCGGCAGCAGGCCCAATTTGAGGACGCGGTAGCCGGTCAAGGCGGTGCGTCCCCGTTCGAACAGTTCCGTCACCGGGCGCCGCGTCAGCAGGCAGACTTCGAGCGCGCGCATCACTTTCGGCACGTCGTTGGGATGGATCTTCGCCGAGGCCGCGCGGTCGAGGCGCCGCAGCACGCGGTGGAGCGAACCCGCCCGGCGCTTCTCGCGAGCGCCCAGCCGGTCGCGCAGCGCCTGGTCCCGCTCCGGCCCGGCAAACAGCCCGTCCAGCAGCGCCCGCAGATAGAAGCCCGTGCCGCCGCATACGATCGGCAATCGGCCGCGAGCGGAAATGCGGGCGGCCGCGTCCCGTGCCGCGCGCGCGAACTCGCCCGCCGTGAACAGGGCGTCCGGTTCCAGAATGTCGATCAGGTGATGCGGGATTCCCCGCCGCTCGTCGATGCCCAGTTTGGCGGTGCCGATATCGAAATGGCGATACACCTGGAGCGAATCGCAGTTCACCACTTCGCCCTGGAACGCTTCGGCCAACTGGAGCGCCAGCTCGCTTTTCCCCGAGCCGGTGGGTCCCACCAGCGCAACCATCGGGCGCTCGCGAGCGTCTTCTTGTAGCAGGGAGGGGCCGGACGGCTCTGGCCGGTCGCCGGTGCGCGGCATCACAGTGAATTTGGAGAGCATCGCTTCGAAGCGGACCCGCGGCGGGAATCGAGTGCCGGCGCGGCCGGCCGGCGAGTGCGGGCATTGCGGCGCAACCCCGTTATACAATAAAAAGGTGATCTTCGGCCCTGGGTATGCCAATGGCCGGAATCAAGTAAGGACCCCATGATCCGCTCCGTGAATGTGCTCTTCCTGGCCGGTTCGCTGGCTTGCGCCAGTTTCGCTCAGAGCGCGCCAGCCGCGCCGCCCACCCCGGCTTCCGACGATAAAGCGGGGGCCTACTACAATTTTGCCATGGGCCGGCTATACGCCGAGTTGTTTGCGGTGGAGGGCAGCCGGGAGGATGTCACCAAGGCCATCCACTACTACCAGGAAGCCATCAAGCTCGACCCCAAAGCCGGGCTGATTCTGGAAGAACTGACGGATCTCTACATCAAGACCAACCGCCTGGCCGACGCGGTGGATCAGGCCGAAAGCCTGCTCAAGCTGGACCCCAACAACCTGGACGCGCGGCGCACGCTGGCGCAGATCTACATTCATCTGGCGACCGGCGACCCGCCCAACGCCAAGATGGACGAGAACTATCTGCACAAGGCGATCGAACAATATCGGAAAGTCACCGAGCAGGATCCCAAGGACGCCGAAAGCTGGTCGTATCTGGGCAAGCTTTACCGGGCCTCCAGCGATTCGGTGGCGGCGGAAAAGGCGTTCAACAGCGCCCTTCAGGCGGAACCGGACAATGAGGATGCGTTGATGGGTCTGGCAGCGGTCTATTCCGATCTGGGCGACTCCGCCAAGGCCCTGGAGAAGCTGAAGACGCTTGCCGACAAGACCCCGAACGAGCGCACGCTCGGCGTCCTCGCCAGTCAGTACGAGGGCATGAACGACTACAAGTCGGCCGCCGATGCGCTCCAGCGCGCGGTGGCGCTGGATCCGGACGACGAAGGCCTCCGGAAGGGACTGGCGGAGGACCTGCTTTTCGCCGGCCAACTCGATGAGGCGCTGAAAACTTACCAGCAGCTCGCTACCGACAACCCACGCGAGCCTTTTTACCGGCTGCGGGTAGCGATCATCTATCGATCGAAACACGACTTTGCGGCTGCCGAGAAGGCGCTCGCCGCGGCCCAACTGCTGGACGCCGACAACATCGGCGTGCGCGAGGAGAAGATCTTCCTGCTGGAAGCGGAGGGTAAGACCGACGAGGCCATCGCGGCCATGAAATCCCTTTTGGATGCACTGCCGCGCCGTAATTACACCGCCGCGGACACCAAGGTCCGCGCCGGCCTGGTTAGACATTTAGCCATCCTGTATCGGGACGCCAAGCAGTACCCGGCCGCCATCGACGCCTTCCGCCAGTACGCCACGATCAAAACCGACGATGACGGACAGGTGGAGGCGGCGATGGAGATTGTGGAAACCTATCTTGCCGCAAGCGACTTGGCTGCGGCGGAGCGCGAAGCCCAGACCGGCCTCAAGAAGTTCGCCGATAACCGCGGCGCCGATCGCGAACTGGAACTGGAGCTGGCCGAAGTTTATGAGCAGGGCAAGCGCTGGAACGACATGATGAAGGCGCTCGACCGCGCCGACCAGCTTGCCGCGACCGACGGCGAGAAGGAGCGGGTGTTTTTCATGCGCGGCGCCGGCCTCGAGCGGCAAAAGAAATACGATCAGAGCGAGGCCGCTTTCCGCAAGGCGCTGGAGCTGAACCCCAAGGACGCGGGCGCGCTGAATTATCTCGGCTATATGCTCGCGGACCGGAACGTGCGGCTGGAGGAGGCCTACGATCTGATTAAGCGGGCGGTGGATCTGGAGCCCGAGAACGGCGCTTACCTCGACAGCCTGGGCTGGGTTTATTTTCGCCAGGGCAAACTGGACGACGCTCGCGGGTTGCTGGAGCGCGCCCTGGAGCGTATGCCGGACCCGACGGTCCACGACCACCTGGGCGATGTGTACCTGAAGCTGGGCAAGACCAAAGAGGCCATCGCGCAATGGCAGGACTCGCTGCGCGAGTTCCAGAAGGGCACTCGGCAGGAAGCCGACCCGGAGGAAATGGCCAGCGTCAACCGCAAGCTGGACGAAGCCCAGGCCAAGCTGGCAGCGGAAACGCACCCCAAGTAAGAAGAGGTAGGACAGACGATCGGTTTGTGTCGTCTGTCAATTCGTCGAGCCTTCGCGAAAATGACAGACCACCAAAGTCGATGGTCCGTCCTACTGCGCGGTCCCGCCGCTCGACGTCAGGCGGCCCGGCATGTCGGCCAGCACGTAGCCCATCACCGCCATGGCGGCCATATTCTTGCGGAAGTCGTCCAGGTTGACCTTGTCGAAGGTGTCGGCTTCGGTGTGGTGCCAGTCGAAGTAGTGTGTGCCGACGGTGCGTTCGGCCAGACCGGGGACGCCATCCCGCATCAACGGCTCGATATCGGCGCCGCCGCCACCGCCGCCGATATCGCCGGCGCCCACGCGCTCCAGCAGGCGGCCGGCCTGGCGCAACAAGTCGGTCGAAGGCTTATCCACAGCGGCTCCAAACCCCACCGGCGTTTCGGCGCCGCCATCCATCTCAATCGCCGCCACCTGGTTCCTGATCCGATCGCCGATCCAGGCGCGATAGGCTTCGCCGCCACGCCCTCCGTTCTCCTCGTTCACCCAAAACGCCACGCGAATCGTGCGGCGTGGCTGGAGGCCGAGTTTCTTCATCAGCGCCACCGCCTGCAGGCAGGCGATGATGGAAGCACCATCGTCCTGGGCGCCCTGGCCGACGTCCCAGGAATCGATGTGGCCCCCGATCACCACCACCTCCTCGGGACGCTCCCTGCCGGGGATCTCTCCGATTACGTCGCCGCTGTCGGCATCCGGTTCCAGGTGAGCGCTCATCCGCAGATGGACTTTCACCGTGACGCCGCCGGCGGTGAGGGCTGCCATCATCATGGCGTCCTCGGGTGAAACCGCGGCGGCGGGAATGCGCGGCTGCGCGTTGTCATAGCGCATCTCGCCGGTGTGCGGAATTTGCATCGCCAGCGGCGTCACCGAACGCACCAGCACCGCCACCGCGCCCAGCGCCGCGGCGCGCGACGCCCCGGCGCGGCGATAGTTCACGGTCGGCCAGTAGCCTTGGTACGGCTCGTTGTAAAGAACGATCCTGCCCCGCACTTTGTCCGCGCCCAGCTTGTCCAGTTCGCTGAAATCGGAAACCGCCAACACTTCCGCCGTGATGCCTTCGGGCGGCGTGCCCACGCTCATTCCGAGGCCCAGCATGTGCAGCGGCTTATCGAGCGGCGCCACCATCCGCGCGGACTCCTCTCCGCGCACCCAATGCGGCACCTTCACCGGGATAATGCGGACGTTGCTCAGCCCGGCGGCTTTCATTTGTTCCGCGCCCCAGGCGATGGCGCGCTCGAGAGCCGGCGATCCGCTGAGCCGGTTGCCGATCCGGTAACAAAGATACGCCAGCCGTTCGTAGCCCTCCCGATCCGCTAGTGCGGCGTCGATCAGCTTGTCGGCAGTCTCGCGGTATTGGCTGGTGAGGTCCGGTGCCGGCTTCTCTTGCGCTCGTGCAGCCGCCGCCAACAACAGCAACATCAGGATCCCGGGAGTGCACCGCTTCATAAAAACACTATCGCACGAACGGCAGATAAGCCGGCACCTGGCGGCGGTAGGCGGCGAATTCCTCCGGGAAGCGCGAGGCCAGCAGCCCATCTTCGGAGCGCACGCGGATCTCCGTGCCGGCAATGTAAATCGCGAGCGCCAGCAGAGCCCACGGCCATCGCGTCAGCAGCAGACAATTCGCCGCCAGCATCGCAAGCAGCGAGGAATAGATCGGATGGCGCACGATCGAGTACGGCCCCGTTCGCACCAGTTCGTGGTCGTCATAGAGACCCGCATGCAAGCGGAATTGCTTGCCCAGGTGCGCCACCGCTTGCCACGCCATCACCACCGCGGGAATCGCGATCGCCATACCCAGCACCGTGCGCAAGGCGCTGGCCGGATGCCAAATGGGCAGATGGAATATGAAGGACACGGCAAACGCGCTGGTTACCAGCAGAAGCCCGATGCGCGTGGGCCACGGTACGGTGATCGAAGGCCGCTTCTGAAAATGCGGCGCGCGAAACAGAAACGGATACCACCAGGCAATCCAGCACAGCAGCAGCTCCGCCAACGCAATCGTTCTCAATCGGGCGTCTCCCTTTTCAGGATAAGGGACGAGGGAGGCGGGCGGCGGGTCGGACCTATTGGCGCTTCTCACACAGCGGCGAGCCTGGCACAAACCGGCGAGCCTTTGTCTTAGTCCTGTCGCGCCAGCCAACGGGATCTGTGAATCGATGCGCAGGAAATTGAGGAGATCCCGAAGAACCAGACCATCCAGGAACACCCCAGCACGCTGGCGCGGGGCCATGGAATATCGATCCTTTCGCCATCGGTGTTTACTCGCAAGTGGCCGCTGAACGGCCGCAGCGGGCGGATGCGCCAGCTCACTTCGCGCAAACGGGGAATCCGCGCGCCCGGAGTCTCGATCGCAACGTCCGCCGGGGCTTCCATCTGCACGCTGGCGAGATCCCCGCTCTTGACGTGCGCCGTCACCACCACGGCCTCGCCCGCGCGCAGCGGAGCCCGCCCATAAACCGCATCGGCCTGCCACATGATGAGACCAAGCACCGGCGCGGCGATCAGGCTCGGAAGAGCAATCTGCCCGAACAGCCGCAGGTTCTCGCGCAGCAGATCGCGTTGGGCATTCCATACCAGCCGGGGCTCGTCGAGAAACAGGCGCAGCTCCATCACGTGCGCCAGAATCCGGTTTACGGTTCGCCGCGTGCCGCTGGACGCAAACCGCCGGAACACGAACGCCGTCACGATCCCGCACAGCACGCTCAAAGGCGCCAGCGTGGCCAGGGCTCTCATTTGAGATAACCCAGTCCTTTCAGCTTGCGGGCAAGTTCCTCTTTCGACGCAGGCTGTTCGTGATCGGGCAGCTCTTTCTCGACGGCATGCTCGATAAACTCTTCGAGCGAGCTGTAGCCGGCCGCCTCAGCCGCGCGCCGCGCCCGATCGCAAATGGTCTTGTTCAACTTGACGGTGGTCTTGGAAAGCATAAGTGGTAGGGCATGCTTTAGCTTGCCCAGCAAACAATATCCTGTCAGAAAACCGAGCGCCCAGTCATCTGTGCCGGGCGGGCGACGCCGTATAGTTCCAGCAACGAGACGGGCAGATCCTTCAATCTCGGCGCACTCGCCCGAATCGTTCGTGTGCTGAAGAGCACGGCCGGAACTTCCCGCGGATCGATGCAATGGTCCGCGATCCAGGCATCGTCATTGTCTGAAACCAAGCCCTCCGGCGCTTCTCCGAGCGCAGTTTGCCAGGACGCGCGGTAACCGGCGCTGTAGCCGACAATCAGATCCGGCGCGATGCTCCGGTTCTCCGGCGATGGGTTGGTCTCGGTGACGCTCGCGATCATCCGGTTCCCGTTCGCGGGATCGCGAAGGTCGAGCAGTTGCTGCCGCACCTCCTGCCCGACGCGCTTGTCCAGGAGGTAGAGACCGTTAAGCCCGAGCGCGTACGCTTTGCTTCGAAGCCCGCGCGAAACCAGCCAGGTATTCAGGTTGACGGCGCGGTTGAACGCGGCGAAGCCGTGGTCGGACATCACCATCAGCTCGGCGGCGGGCTGGCGGCGCATGACTTCGCCGATGGATTGATCCACCGCGCGATACACATCCAGTAACTCCGCATCGTGTTTGCCCCACAGCACGTGGGAATTCTGATCGACCGACGAAAAATAAAAGAACAGCAGTCCGCCAGTGAATCGCCGCAGCGAATCGTTCAGAAGCCGCCGCTCATCGTCAAGGACGAGACGGCTCTGCGACAGAAACTCGGGTAAGTCGAACACGCCCTGACGCAGCGCCGAAGTATCTTCCGGAATGCCCAGCGTAGACCACCTTCCCATGCTGACAGCCACCTCGCGCGCATATGAGCCGGGAGTTGAGATTGGCAGCGCTGGTTTGTCCGGATCGACGTTGACCGGCGACACGTACAGTTCGAATCGTGGGTGTAGTTGCTTCGCATAGATGCGAAACATGCCTCTGGCCGAGGCGATGTGGGGTAGCAGCGGAAAATCGGCAGGCAGCCACCCGGACCATTCGCCCTGTCGCACGATCGCCATCTGATCGCCGGTTTGCAGCCGGGCATAAGGGCGGTCCGGATCGACGTCCACGCTCAGTTGCACCGTCGCGTAAGCGTGATCCCTTCGCAGAGTGTTGGGCGGACCCTCCACTCGCAGTTCCCCGTGACCATCGTTGACTTCCACTTTTCGGATAAGACCTCCCGCTACCTCATGTGAGATCTCGGCGGGGTCGTCGGTGTAGTAACTGAAGGTGCCCTCAGTGCCGCGCAGATCGGGGGTTCCCATGCCGGCGAGCTCGCGGCCTGCCTCGGATGGCGGATAGTTCGCGGGAATGCGCACGATGTTTACCGGAATACCGCGGTCCGACAGATACTCCCAGAAGGCGCGCCCTTTGCGCAATGAAACCACCCTCGAGCGCGATAGCGGCAATTCCCATGGCCCGAGGTGCAGTGTGAAACGCGGGCCGACAGTCTTGTCAGTCGAGAGATAAGGCTCCAGAGTCACCGGGTCGCGATGCACGAAATCGAAAATGCCATGCTCTGCGGGATCGAGCCCCGTAATAAATGTCGACCATGCCACCGGACTTTGGGGAGGATAGGTTGTTTCGAGGTGCGAGTAACTGCCGCGTTGGCGCAGCCGCGCCAGGTTCGGCAGGTCCGCCCAGTGGCGTTCGACAAACGCCGGGTCCATGCCATCAACTCCTATGACG
>Ga0116126_1000792_pt1 | contig 21507 bp, 22 predicted proteins | sample June2015DPH_16_5_FD_89730 | JGI IMG/M metagenome (GOLD analysis project Ga0116126, IMG submission 89730) | Peatland microbial communities from SPRUCE experiment site at the Marcell Experimental Forest, Minnesota, USA - June2015DPH_16_40 | ecosystem: Environmental > Terrestrial > Soil > Wetlands...
CTTGCACCGCAGCGGGTGCACCAGGTGCGGGACCGGACCCGTAGTCCTCCAGCAGTTCCACCAGCCAGCCCCACCCGTAGGCTGCCTCGAACGCCACCGGCGTGCCGGCCGGCAGCCCGCCGATCAGCCGCAGCATCGGCGCCGAGCCGTTCACCACGTTCCGGTTCAGCTGCACCTTCCCGTCCTCGGTGACCACCGCCACCTGGGACCGCTCGCGGTGCACATCGATTCCGACGTAGACAGACATTGCCGGGTCTCCTTTCCCGAGCTCGTTCTTTCACCCGGAGCGTCCCGCTACCGGGCTGAGCAGGGAAGGGGGCCCGGCCCTCATAGGGTCAGATGAGGGCGACCCAGCCGATCAGCAGCGTCAGAACCGGAAGCGAGTCAGGCCGCCCGGCTCCGCCGCCAAGGTAACGATCGCCGAGCGTGGCTCAATGCGATACACGTTCCACGGCGGAGGTCCTTGCGACGGGGCGTTGAACGGGGCAGTGATGCCCGCCCCGCTGTCGTCGGTTTCGGCTGGCCAGCCGTTGTCCGCCCACGCCTTCGCAATGCGCGCCAGTGCGCCCGGCTCGGTCACTCGCGCAGCGTCACCCTCGATTACGACATCGGCGTCGCGGATCGACAGCGCGATCGAACACCGCGGATCGCGCGCGACATTGCGCCCCTTCCGCGTGCCCGCGCCCGTCTGGAACCAGAACGTGCCGTCTAGCCACAGGGCGCCGACCGCAGTCACATGCGGGCTGCCGTCCTCATTGATGGTGGACAGCCAGGTCGTGCGGGAGTTCACCGCGTCCGGAGCTGGCGCCGACCCCGCATCGAGCTTCTCAACGACTGCGGCCCAATCCACTGGCGGCAGCCCATCCGCCTTGCCCAGATTGGTGATTTCCATAAGGCATCCTTCCTCACCGTCGATGTGACAGTCGCCCCGGCCGCCTTAATACCCCACCTGCTCGCCACTCTGCATCAACCCAACTGCTGCAATAGCGGATGGCTTTGCTGCGGGCCGCACACCGCCGCGAGCACCTTGGAACTCAACAATGCAGCCGCGAGGCTCGGATGTCAGCACCCGCTAGCCTGGTCCGGCTGGGTCCGGGAGGGTGGCGGCATGGTCCAAGACCTCGACATTGCTCGCTGGCGGTTGCGCACTCAGCACCTGGTCTGGCCTCTCGCCGAGTCGGCGGGCGAGGCGGTCGGTTCGCTGCTAGCCGTCCAGGCCGAGAACCCCAGTCAGGCGGCTTGGGCAGTGGCCTCGCGCACCCGGAAGCCGGACCAGGCCGATCTGGCCACCCTGCTGGACGACGGCACCGTCCTGCGCACGCACGTGCTGCGGCCCACGTGGCACTTCGTGCGGGCCGAGGACATCGGCTGGCTGCTCGACCTGACCGGTCCCCGCGTACGGCGTGTCACCGGCCAGCAGCTACGCGATGCCCACGGCCTCGACGAGCGCTCGATCGACCAGGCGGTCACCGCCGTCACGCAGGTCCTGGCGAGCCGGGGACAGCTCACCCGCGCGCAGCTGGCGGCCGAGCTACGCGAGGCCGGTATCGACGGCAGCGGGCAGATGCTGATGATCCTGCTGGCCCACGCCGAGCTGGACGGGCTGATCTGCAGCGGCCGAGTCGCCGAGGGCGAGCACACCTACGCGCTCATGGACGAGCGCGCGCTGGCACCGCGCCGGCTCGGGCGGACCGAGGCCCTGGCCGAGCTCGCCCTGCGCTACTTCACCGGGCACGGCCCGGCCACCGAACGGGACCTCGCCTACTGGGCGACGCTCACCCTCACCGACGTGCGCGCCGGCCTGCGGCAGGTGCGTGACGGGCTCGACTCGTTCCAGCACGACGGCCGCACCTTCTGGCACGGCCCCGGGGAAGCCCCCAGCGGACCGCAACAGCCCACAGGCCACCTTCTCCAGATCCTCGACGAGGCATACCGCGGCTACCAGGACTCCCGCTGGGTGCTCGACGCCGCCGGCGACGTGCCACGCACCCGGGAGACCGCGGCCGGGATGGCCCTGGTCGACGCACAGCTCCTGGCCGCGATGCGGCGCACCATCGCCCGCGACCACGTGCAGTTCGACCTGCGGCCCTACCGTGCCCTGACCCCCCCACAGATCAAAGCCCTCGACCAGGCCGCCAGCCGGTACGGCCAGTACCTGCGGCTCAACGCCCGGCTCACCCTGCCATGACCATCGCGCCCGGTCCCAACAGCTGCATGAGCCCCCGCGCCGCACGACCGGTAGCATGACCGGGCGTTCAGATTGCCGAGGGTGCCAGGGAGAGGGCCTAGTGTCGGTGGCGGTCGGTACGCTCCGGCCATGGCCAATTTCGCGGTGAGGCTGATTCACGGCCCGGCCTGGGACCCCTCCCGTCAGATCCGGGACCAAGACGCCTGGGATGAGCATGCTGCATTCATGGACGGGCTTGTCGATGATGGCTTTGTCATCCTCGGCGGACCGGTAGACGACGGCGAGCAGACCCTGCATGTCGTCGAGGCCGCGGATGATAACGAAATCGAGGCACGCCTTGCCGAGGATCCCTGGGCTTCGGCTGGACTGCTGGAGATCGGCACGAGCCTTGGGCGCTCTGGCTCGACAGCCGCCCGAAGGACTCAGCGCGCTGACCGACACCATGCGCCCGACTGCGTTCCGTAGCCGGAAGGATACATACACCAAGCGGCAGAAGAGGAAGCGCGGAATCGGCCGCTCAGTGTGATGGGCGCAGTACTTCGATATGGCAGCGTGGCCCAGTGGCTCGTGCCAGCCGGTGGTCGCCGGTGAGCAAGGGCACGCCCAGCGCCTCGGCGAGCGCGACGTACGACGCGTCGTAGACGGTCACATTTTCGCGAAGTTCCCAGCAGCGGTGGAGCAGGGGGCGGTGCGGTGCCCGCCGCAGCGGCAGTGCTGCGAGGTCAGCCAGGGCCAGCGCGGCGCGGCGAGCGTCCATGAAGCCTTCCCGCACCTGCCGTCGCCAGACCGAGGCGGTCTCGAGATCGACCAGCTCTGGCGCGGTCAGCCGCTCGCCGCGCAGGCGGTCACGTGCATGATCGCCGTCGTGGCCGTCGTCAGCGAGGGCGACGGCCACGACGCTGGCATCAACGACGATCACGGTCGGCGTGGAGCGTCGATACCGCGGTTTTCAGTGGTACTGAACCGCCGGAGCGGCCACCGGCCCGGTCGAGGACCTCCTCCAAGGTTGGCTCGCTTGCTTCCTCGATCAGCATGGCACGCAAGTACTCCTGGAGGGACTGGTGCGCGGCCGCCGCGCGCTGGCGCAAAACAGCGTGGGTCCTTTCCGGGACATCCTTGATTTGCACACTGGGCATGGCGCCATTGTGGCGCTAGAAGCGCCAGTTCGCAACCACACTCACATCGGCATGAGCGGTAGGTTGTGTCAAGGCTCCGAGCTTTCGTGTCACAAAATCTCCTCAGCCGTGCTCGTCACGATGATTGTCGGCCAGCTGCTACGGAGCGCCGTCAATGACGTGGTTGCAGGTGCGGCGAGCGCGGGCGCTGCGGGCGCTAGCGCCGTATAACCGCACCATCCGCGGGGAGCCCTGACTTCGGCTGCAGTTTGCGGAGCCGACCGTGTCGTGATCACCACGTTGGTGGCAGTACCCGGGGCCGTTGTTCACTGCGGTCAGACACAAACCGCCTTCGAGTATTCCGGCCAGGCGGGCGCAGCCGCGGCACTCCGCGGGCCAGTCGGGCTCGGAAGCCCTCAAACGGCGCCCCGCAGCCGTTAGTCAGCCTCTGTCTTGACCCTCCGCTTCAATGTCGCATGTTCATGCTCCGGCATGAAGCGGCCGTCGCGACTCGCATGAGGAAAGATAGCCCTCTCACCAGCGAGAACATCAGAAAGACAGGGATCCCAGGCTGCTGCCGATCAGCGCCGGGAGTGCAAGATCCCCACAAAGGCCCACAAGCGGTGGCTGGCCTGAAGTCGCAAAACCCGTGGTCAGGGGCGGGGTCGAACCGCCGACCTTCCGCTTTTCAGGCGGACGCTCATACCAACTGAGCTACCTGACCGTGGCGGCTTCCCGATGGCCGGATGGCCCCGCGACGCCGACCTGAGCGGTCCTGACGGGATTTGAACCCGCGACCTCCACCTTGACAGGGTGGCGAGCACTCCGAGCTGCTCTACAGGACCATGCTGCGCTGGCTGGCTGCCAGCAGTGCCCCCAACGGGATTCGAACCCGTGCCGCCGCCTTGAAAGGGCGGTGTCCTAGGCCGCTAGACGATGGGGGCTCGACGGCCACCGCCGCCTTGCCCGTGGCGCCCGCCGTCGGGGACCGCCCCAGCATAGGGGACAGATGGCACTGCCGGCAAAGCGCATGGCTCAGCCGGCCCCTGACCCGCCCGAGCCCTAGGCACGGTCGTGGTTGACCAGCCGCTCGACGATGGATTCCTTCTCTCCCTCCTCCGGTATAACAGCCCACGCCACCACGTAGACCAGCGGCCCGAGCAGGCCGAAGAAGGTGGCCACCGCGAAGATCGCGCGGATCAGGTTGGCGTCGAGCCCGAAGTAGGCGGCCATGCCCGCGCAGACCCCGGCGACCATCCGGCCATCCCGCTTGCGCTCCAGCACCTTGGCGCCGTTCGTGTCGTTCATAACGCCATGATGCCTGACGCCCGATGCCGGGCACCCGCATCCCCGCGGCACGATCCCGGCGCCAGGCCGGGCCGGGCGGCCCGGTCCGCGCATACGCTAGCGGCGAGGCCTGCAGAGAGGACCAGCCATGCCGTCTAGCACCGACCCCATGGGCAGCGACCTGCTTCGGATCGACGATCAGCTGACCGAGGAGGAGCGCCTGGTCCGCGACACGGTCCGGTCCTTTGCCGCGGAGCGGATCATGCCGCATATCGCCGACTGGTTCGAGGCCGGAACCCTGCCCAGAGAGCTGGTCCCCGAGGTCGGCAAGCTGGGCATCCTGGGCATGCACCTGACCGGCTACGGCTGCGCCGGGATGGGCGCCATCGCCTACGGAGTCGCCTGCCGGGAGATGGAGGCCGCCGATTCCGGCCTGCGCAGCCTGGTGTCCGTGCAGGGGTCGCTGGCCATGTTCCCGATCTGGAAGTACGGCTCGGAGGAGCAGAAGCAGGAGTGGCTGCCCCGGATGGCGGCCGGCCAGGCCGTCGGCTGCTTCGGGCTGACCGAGCCCGATCACGGCAGCGACCCGGCCGGCATGAGGACGAACGCGAAGCGGGACGGATCCGACTGGGTGCTGAATGGCACCAAGATGTGGATCACCAACGGGTCGATCGCCGATATCGCCGTCGTGTGGGCCGTCACCGATGACGGGATCCGCGGCTTCCTGGTCCCCCGCGGCGCGCGCGGGTTCAGCACGCGCAACATCCACAAGAAGATGTCACTGCGCGCCTCGGTCACCTCGGAGCTGCACTTCGACGGGGTCCGGCTGCCGGCTGACGCCATGCTGCCGGGGGTGCAGGGACTCAAGGGACCGCTGTCCTGCCTCTCAGAAGCCCGCTACGGCATCCTCTGGGGCGTCACCGGTGCGGCCCGGTCCTGCTTCGAGGCGGCGGTGGAGTACGCGGGCACCCGGGAGCAGTTCGGGAAGAAAATCGGGGCTTACCAGCTCACCCAGGCCAAGCTGGCCTGGATGCTGACCGACCTGCAGCGCTCGCAGCTGCTGGCCCTGCACCTGGGCCGGCTCAAGGAAGCGGGCAAGATCACGCCCGTGCAGGTCAGCATGGGCAAGATGAGCAACGTGCGGGCGGCCATCGAGATCGCCCGGCAGGCCAGGACCATCCTCGGCGCCAACGGCGTGACGCTCGAGTACCCGGTGATCCGGCACGAGAACAACCTCGAGTCCGTGCTGACCTACGAGGGCACGGAGGAGATCCACGCTCTTGCCATCGGCCAGGCCATCACCGGAATCCCGGCCTACCGCTGAGCGTCTCCATGATCTCGAAGAGTTAAGCGGAAATCACCCCGCAAACCTTTCCGGATCCCCGGCGCGCGACCGGCGCGCGAGGCTCAGCCGGTGTCGGCGAAGTGCACGGCGACTTCTGTACACGTAGGACTGCCGGACGTTCGGCACCGCGGGCTCCAGCCGGGCCTGCGGCAGGGTTACCGTCACCGCGGAACGATTCTGCGATACCTGGATCGCGCTGCCCTTCAGCCGCGAGAAGTCGACGTAGGCGATGTCGCTGCCCTGGCCGGCAGCCAGACCAAGGTGGGCGAGGGCAGCGGCTGCGCTATCCCCGCCGCTAGCCGGGCCAGCCCTGCGACTGGTTCCGAACGCACAGCCGGGGGCAGGCCGCAGCCTGCCCCCGGCGCTGATGATCGATCGGGCTACAGATGCTTGCACTGACCGTGCTTGCCGCCGCCGGCGATGTTCGGCTTGCCGCCGGAGTCGCCGAAGGTCGGCTTGGGCACGTTGCCGGTGCAGTCGAGCGCGCCGACGATCACGTTGCTGGCGATCTCCGGTGAGTCGTAGGCGATGCCCGGCACGGTCGTGTTGGTCATGTTGCCGGTGAACACCATGTTGCCGCCGACCCAGGTCCGGAACGTCCCGAGCCAGCAGGTGTCCACGTCGGTCCAGGTGAGGTTGCCGAAGACCTGGCCATCCTCGAAGTCGAAATAGGCCGGCCCGCTGAACGGGTCCATCGCGGTGCAGCTGGTGTCGGTCGAGCTGCCGGTGACATCGAAGTTGCCCTCGACCGCGGTGGTGTGGAAGACCACTTCCTTGGCCCGGTCGGCCGTGACGCTCCCGCCGATCTCGTCCGGCGTGTCGACGGTGCAGGGCGGTCCGACCGATACGGTGTTGCACCCGACGTCGAGCGTGCCGCCGGCCCCCACGGTGGCATTGCCGCGCACGATCAGCGTGCCGTTCGTCACGCCCCAGAAGGTGGCTGTCGGGCCGACTGTCAGGCTGGTCTGCACGATGACAGTGCCCTGGTCGGTCAGCGTGCAGTACCCGTAGACCTTGAGCGACGTGTAGACGCCGGGGCGCACAGTCCCCTGCGTGCAGATCATCCTGCCGTAGTGATGGAAGGGCGCCGCTGATGCCACGGCCGACTGCCCCAGGGCGATCCCCGTTCCCGCAAGCGCCAGCGATGCCAGGCAGACGCCAGCTCGCCGTAACACAGTGAAGTTCATCCGTTTGCCCCCTCTGAAGGACGCCCTTGGTGCGCCTTGATCGCGCTCAGTGTATCGATGACTACTTAAGGTAATCACTCGGCCGGCGAAGTTCAGGGCCAGGCGTGAAAGAATTCGGCGTGGCTAGTGACAAGGACTCCCCGTCCATGCTGCGGGCCCTGATGGTCCTGACGCTCATCAGCGGCCTGGTCGACGCGGTCAGCTACCTCGGCCTCGGGCGGGTCTTCACCGCCAACATGACCGGCAACATCGTGGTGCTCGGGTTCGCGGCCGCAGGCGCCCCTGGCTTCTCCGTGCCCGCCACCCTCACCTCGCTCGGCTCGTTCCTGGCCGGAGCCGTGGCCGGCGGCCGGGCCGGCCACCACATCAGCAGCGGCGGCCGGCTGCTGATCACGGCCGCCCTGACCGAGGCCGTCCTGGTCAGCGCGGCCGCCGTGGTCGCCTACCTGGCGCCCGCGGTGGCGGCCGGCTGGGGCCGCTACACCGTGATCACGATCCTGGCCTTCGCTATGGGCATCCGGAACGCAAGCGTCCGCCGGCTCGCCATTCCCGACATGACCACGACGGTGCTGACTCAGCTCCTGACCGGGCTCGCGGCCGATTCCACCCTCGCGGGCGGCGGCAACCCGCGGGCGGGCCGCCGCGCCGCGGCCGTGGTCATGATGCTGGCCGGCGCCGTCACCGGGGCGGCCCTGTACCTGCACGTCGACGCGGGGCTGCCGCTGCTGATCGCCGCGGTGCTGGGCGCGGCCACGGCGATCATCTTCCGGATCAGCGAGGTGCGCGTCGCACCCGACGCCGCTTGATGCGACGATGGCCAGCATGAGTGACAGTCCGCAGGATGGCCCGCGGGTGGCGGACAATCCGAGCGCATCCAGATTCGAGCTCGATGCGGGTGGTGAGGTCGCTGAGCTGGTCTACCGGCACCGCGCGGACCGGCTGGTGCTGACGCACAGCGAGGTGCCCGAGGCACTCGGCGGCCAGGGCATCGGCGGCCTGCTGATCGAGGCCGCAGTCGGCCGGGCGGCCCGCGAGGGCCTCACCATCGTGCCGTTGTGCCCGTTCGCGCGCGGCTGGCTGGAGCGGCATCCCGATGTGGCGGGGCAGGTCACCATCGACTGGGGTGACCAGCCGGGCGAGTAACGACGTGCTCAGGGCCCGGCGCTGCGCAGCCGGTCCCGGTGCAGCAGCGCCCCGCCGATGACGGCGTCAATCTCGGCCCGCAGGTCGGCGCCGGAGTCCCAGCGGTCCAGCACGCTGCCCCGGCAGCCAGCGATGTCGAGCACGCGCGCGTCGGCCCGGGCCGCGAACGCGGCGACGGCGGCGGCGCTGACCGGGCCGCCAGTGAGCTCCAGCAGCGGCCTGCCGAGGCCGCGCGCGGCCCGCGCGGTTTCCTGGCAGCCCTCCCCGCCGGCCGGGTCCAGCAGGATGACGGCGTCCGCCAAGTACGCGCAGGTCCAGGTGCGGTACCGGAAATCGGGGAAATCCAGCTCGTGCAGCACGGCGCCGCTCAGCCGGGCTCGCCGGGGCGGCGTCAGCGGGCCGTCCTCCTGCAGCAGGCCTGCCGGGAAGATCAGGCGAACCGGCAGCCCGGCTGCGAGCGCCGCCTCAGCGGCCAGCGTGTCCACGCCGGTCTGGCCGCCAGTGATCACCGTCAGGCCGGCTGCGGCGTGCAGCTCGCGGCGCAGCGCCCGCCCGGCACGGGCAGCGGCAGGCGGGCGATCGCCTGAGTCAGTCGTCACGGCTGTCGTCGAGCGCGAAGCTCAGGTAGCGGTCGGCGGACCGTCCATCGCTGCCCGTCCCAGCCGACATACTGCCGCTCGTCCTGGCAGATCGGGCAGTCCGCCCGCACGGCCGCGTACTGCACGCCGCAGCTGGCGCAGATAGGAAGGTCGAGGTCCATGCGCCAGTCTTACCTAGCCGCGGCCGATACCTCACCCCAGGGGGCGACCACGAGCGTCTGCAGCGCGATGCCGACCACCCCCTCGGTGTCGGACAGCGTCGACTCGGCCAGCCCGGTGCCCTGCCCGCCCATCGTGGTCACCGAGTCCAGCAGCAGCCACTCGCCCACCGGATCCCGCTGCAGCACCACCGTCAGGTCGACATTGATGAACTGGAACTTCGACGCGTCGATCGCGGCCCCGATGCCGCTGCCCGTGTCGGCCAGCAGCAGCGCCCGGCACATCGGGGTCAGCTCCTCCCCGTCCAGCAGCGGCAGGTCCGGGCGGCCCCAGGCCTGGCTCGGGCCGCTGTCGGTGAAGCCGCCGGTGACGAACCGCCAGTCGACGACCGAGAGGTAGCCAGCCGGGCGGCGGCCGAAGAAGTGCGGCGTGCCGCGTTCCGCCGGGATGGCCCGCGGCTCGCTCGGCTTGGTGACGACCGGGACGGCGTCGCTCGTGGCGATCCGCCAGCCCCGGGCGTGCAGCACCTCCCGGCCGCCGGCCTCCATCACCGCCTCGAGCAGGGAGACCCGCCTTCCGGCCCGCAGGGTCCGGGTCCTGACGGTCACCTCGGTGACCGGCACCGGCCGCAGGATGTCCACGGCGACCCGGGCCAGGCGCTGGCCTTCCGCCGGCTCGTGCAGCTCGAGCGCGCGGCCGGCCAGGGCCGACGGCGGCCCGCCGTGCTGGGCATGATGGCTCCACGGTCCCGCGGTCGCCGGCATGGCCAGGAACGATCCCCCGCCGAGCGGCTGGTAGAAAGCGTCGGGCACGAATCGGATGCTATCGGTGGATCAGGCCGGGCGCAGGCTCGCGCCCGGCCTGGGCAGGCCTGCGGCCGGGAGCGGGTAAGTCCTAGCGGGTCAGCGGATACCAGGGGGCATGGCCGTGCTCATCGGCATCGGCGCGCTGGCCGTCACGCTGATCGGACGGCCCGGTGACGCCGTCACGACCGGGATCACGACCGCCGTGGTCATGGTCGTCGCGCTGCTGAGCCCGCATGACGCGTGGGCGCAGCCCATCCTGCGGTTCTTCGACACGCTCATCGGCATCGCGGTCGGCCTGGCCGCCGCCTGGCTCGGCCTGCTCCTGGTCCGTCTGCTCGGCCTGCCCGCATCACCGGACCGCGTCCGGCCGCACTGACCGGCGCGGCGAGCGCGGGCCGCGGTCTATGAAGCCGATCAGCCACTTGAAGCTGTCGTCGGCGTCGCCGCTCTCTGGCCCGCTGGCGGCAGCATCCGGATGGCGCCCGGAGCCCGCGCGTGTCCGCTCTGCCCCGCGCAGCTGATGCCCGCTGTCATATCGTGGTCGCTCAGGAATTACCGCTCATGACCGGACGGAGGCGGGACAGCTGTTGATCGTCTTCGGGCCGCACTGGCGCAGCAGCCCGGGCGGTAGCCTGGATGACGACCAGGAAGCATGTATCCGCAGGTCAGTGACCTAGCGGACCTCGGGGCGTTAGCTCAATGGTAGAGCAGCGGACTTTTAATCCGTGGGTTCTGGGTTCGAGCCCCAGGCGCCCCACCCACTCTGAGCTGCTGTTTCTTGCCTGAGCAGAATCCAGCGCTACAACAGTCGTGGAACGACCACTCGTTCCACGACCGCCTTCCTGCGCGGCCCTCAACGGCCCATTCGATTCGGCGAAAGTCACATAGAGTGACTGCTTGGTCAATCGTGCCACGAGAATCCGACCTCACGGTGGCTGAGATAGTGGCGGCCACGCAGGTGATTCCGGTCGTCCTCCTTGTGCAATGCATTGAGCGCCTGCCGAATCTGGTCGCCGGTCCGATTCGACGCGTTGAAACAGGCTCTCGTTGTTATGGGCACGCGGCGAACGCGGAGAGCGAGCGCGGCCCGTTGCGATCTGAGGCGTCGTTGCCGGGAGGGGCTGACCCTAAGCGCACATGCAGGCGGTCACCATCATCGGCCGCCTCGCCCCGTCGGGCCAGGAACCAAAGGTGGTTGAGAAGCGGCCGAGGGGTCTTTCGGCCCTGCCCCGGGGCGAAGTTGGGGAGACCCTGGACTTGGAGGCAGGGGAGCAGGAGGTGCTGTCATGCGAGCAGTCATCGTCTACGAATCGATGTTCGGGAGCACCAGGAAGGTGGCGGAGGCCATCGCCGAGGGGCTGGCCGAATGCGCAGAGGTCTCGGTGGTGCCGGTCACTTCGGCCGATGCGCACATCCTCGACGGCGCGGATCTCGTGGTGGTGGGCGGTCCCACCCACACCCACGGGATGTCCAGGCCGGGTACTCGGAAGATGGCCGGGAAGCTGGCGAGGAAGCCGGGCAGCGAGGTTGAGCTGGTACCGGGCGCTGTCAGCGGCCCGGGAGTGCGCGAATGGCTCGCATCGCTCGGCCGACTGGAGGTCGCCGGCGCCGCTTTCGATACCCGGCTCCAGGGACTGCCGGCGTTCACTGGCCGGGCGTCGAAGTCCATCCGCCGGCTCCTCGCGCACCACGGGGCGCGCATCGCGGCGTCACCCGGGAGCTTCCTCGTCGAGGGCCTGACCGGGGCCTTGGTCGAGGGCGAACTGGGGCGGGCCCGCGCCTGGGGAGAGCGCCTGAGTGGAGTGACTGCCTCCGAGGCGTCGTCGAGGCGCCGCCAGGCCTCCTGACGCCGTTCGCTGTCACGAGCGCGACGGTGCGGGAACACCGTGGGGCCGTTAGCGCGGATTTCCACGCAGCCAGTTAGGGCAACTTTCAGCCAGCAATCCGCCGTGAAGTCGATGTGGGGTACGAGTCTGACGTGCAGGAACGCATGCTGATGACAGTCAGGCGCCGAGCGATGCAGGGGGCGATCTCGTTGCGCGGGCGGCCCACTGTATTTGTTATCGAGCTGTGTCCGCCACGCTGAGCGAACAGCCAGCGACAAGCAGCGAGGGCAAACGGGCATGCAGAGCATGATCACGGTCGAATTCGGGCGTGGCTTTGCGGTTGCGGGCCGGAGCACTCGGAAACGATCAGCGATGTCATGGCAGCGAGATCGCCGCAATGACAGCAGGCGTCCCCAGGCCAGTCCGACATGGCTGACCTGGGCGAACCCGCTGTAAGCGCCTGAGAGATCATCCGAGGAGTGGGGCCGAATGAGCTGCGCGGAAATCGGCGTTAGCGGGCCCGGCGACTGTAGTCGAAGAAGTTGAGGACCCGCTCCGTCAGCTTGTGGCCCGCGGATGAGCCCGCGCTGCCAGGGTTGTTGAGTTGCTCGCCCAGAGCCCTCAAAGCCGGAGCAAGCACCGGGCCGGCCATCGGTCTTCCGTGGCCCGGCGCCAGCACGCTCGGCTCCAGCCGGGCCAGTTCAGACACAGACTCGGTTGCTGCTCGCCAGTTCCAAGTGGCAAAGCGCGGTGGCCCGCCGAGGGTGTGCCTTTGCGACAGGGCGTCGCCAAGCGAATTGAGGTTGACGGTTAGGACGGCGTCGCCCGGGATGAGGGCACGGTCTCCCTCCCGAAACAGCGCCAGGTGGCCAGGGGTGTGGCCGGGCGTGGGGATGACCTGCCAGTCCGGCAGGCCGGGGACGCCTACGTTCGGGTCGATAGGGCTCAGCCCGTCCTGCCCGGAGGGGAACATCCAGCTCCGCTCGACACGGGCCAGGGCGCCGATGATGCGGCCAGAGGGGGGCAATGGCAGTTCGTCGGGGTGCACGTACACGGTGACGTCCCACATGTGGGCCAGTTCGGAAGCGGAGCCAGCGTGGTCCGGGTGCACGTGCGTCAGCACGATCGCTCGTGGGCAGGCGCCAACCCCGAACAGGGTCTCCGCTGCGCTCCTGATCAGCTCGGCCCGGCCCCGCCATGCGGTGTCGACCAAAACCCAGGTTTCGCCCGACTGCACGAAGTAGACGTTCGAGTCTCGCCGTTTCCCGGTGACCAGGCAGTAGACCCCTGTGGCGACGGTTTCTTCGAGCGTGGCGCCGTGCAGGTACCTGTCCACGTCGAATTGACGGCCCCCGAGCCAGTCATTTTGTGATGCTTCCACAAAGCCCATATATAACGACCCTGGGCGTGCAACCAGGGTCGTTGGTCCTTGTGGCCGCGAAGGCCCTCAAGATCCAGATCATCTCATCGGAGTGGACAACGCTCACATCGCGCTTGCAGTAAAGGCCACACCGATCGGCGGCGTTGTGCGCCCGTCATCTCGAGGGAGGATCACCGACTGTTACGGGCTCGCAGGGCGACGCAGCGCCGGATCGCCGACTACGCGCGCCTGGCGATCAAGCTTGCCAGATGGGTGGGAGGTGCTCAGATTCGCGAGTACCGGGCGTGGCGAAGACGCCGCGGACGTGTGTGCCATCAGGCAAGCGCCAGGTGGCGGAAAGACATGGCGGTCCTGCATCGCGGTTGCCATCGATGCGGTCGCCGGGCTGAAGAATTCTGTTCATGCGCAGGGTGGGCTCGCCGGCTGGCACGTCGTCTGCGCTGGCGGTTTCGACCCGCAGATCGGTGCTGGACGGCCCGTTGGCTGCAACGGCGGGCCAGACCGGTATCAGGGAACCCGTAGCCACCGCCTGGCCGGTGACCGCTAGGTCTGCCGCATTGCTGACGCTCTGTGCTTGCGGTTCAGCCTCTCCCTGGATGAGCGCAACCAGCTGAGCGAGGAGAACCGGATCGTGAGCGCCGTCGTAAATGCAGCGGCGCCCCAGCACCCCGTGCTCAGATGTGCCGATCAGCCCGCCGTCAGCGCCGGCGAGCGCGCCTGCCCGGTAGGTGAGTGGTACCGGGTAGGCAGTCGCCCGGTTCCCAGATCCGTTGGTGACCACCATGAACTCGATGCTGACCTCGCCCTGAGGTTCATCGAGCCGGAACCCGCCAGCCTTGGCCAAGTCCGGTTCGTGTCCCGTCTGGCGCTACCACGGCTGAGCAGGCAATCAGGCCGCCAGCAGCTCCAGCTTGCCCGGGCTCATCGTGGTGCTGTGGATGATGGCCATCCTCGCTGCCGCGCGATCGGGTCCCCTCACGGAGCGGGTGCCGTTACGCCAGCGGCGGATGCTGGCCGGCTCGCTGATCTGCGGACTGCGGGAATCCCGCGCCCTGCCGGGCGTGGCTAGCCTCGGTCCGCCGCCTGAATTCAGGTGACGTTTCCCGCCGCGCGTGAGCCCGGCGAGCCCAGCTGATCAGTGTTGTGCCCCGCGCAACTGATGTTGTAGTTTAGGCAACATGCCCGCCAAGGAGATCCTCGCAGCGATCGGAGAGCTGGAGGCCGCCGGGTGGCGGGTTCAGATCACCGGCGGCAGGGCACATGCCTACGCCCGCGTGTACTGCCCGGGCGGCACGGACGGGTGCCCGCCGCTGTCGGTCTACGGTACGCCCAGGGTGCCGGAGCACGAGGCGGCGAAGATCAGGCGGGCGCTGGAACGATGCGAGCACTCGGGGAAGGACACGACATGAACGTGTACTGGTTCGACCTGGAGGTGGCGGGCCCGGTCACCGAGGACCACGTCGAGGCCCTGGGCGATGTGCTGACCGCAGCCCGCGGCATCGACGCGGCGGTCCAGGGAGATCACCGCGGCGGGCGGGTCATGTTCTCGCGCGAGGCTGACGACGCGGTGCAGGCCGTCATCTCCGCGATCGAGGACACCGAGGCTGCCGGGATGACGGTCACCGGGGTGGCGGCGGATCAGGTCAGCGTCGGCGAGATCGCCGAGCGGGCGAAGGTCACGAGCACCTCGGTGCGCTACTGGGTGACCGGCGAGCGCGGCCCGGGGGGCTTTCCCGAGCCGAGGGTCAGGCACCAGCGCGGCAGCCTGTACTCCTGGGCCGAGGTGTCCGCATGGCTGGCCGCCTCGAAGCTCGGCGAGGTCGATCACCTAGCCGCGGAGACCGCCCGCGCCTGCGCCCTGATCGGCGCGGCCCTGACCGTCCGCTCGGGACTACGCGACCTGCCCCAGCAGGACCGGCCCCTGGTCGCCCGACTGGTCGCCTGAACCCTGCCGCAGCACCCAAGCCCGCCATGCCGGCCACCTGGCGGGCCGGCCAGGAGCGGCTGTACACGTCCCGCCGCTCCTGGCTCGCCTTCTGACCGCCACGAGATCGCCGCCCGGCTACGCTTTGTCACGGAGATGGCGGCGCATGGCGCGGGTTCCGTGGAACGTCTCGTGGAACGAGTGCCGGTAGCGACTATGTGCAGTGTGCGCCTTCCGGGCATATTCGCGGGACATTGGTGCAGGCCGGGCGCCCAGGGCGGCCGAGCGGTCCTCTTTAAATCCGTGGGTTCTGGGTTCGAGCCCCAGGCGCCCCACCCGCTCTGAGCTGCTGTTTCTTGCCTGAGCAGAATCCAGCGCTACAACAGTCGTGGAACGACCACTCGTTCCACGACCGCCTTCCTGCGCGGCCCTCGACGGCCCATTCGATTCGGCGAAGGTCACATAGAGTGACTGCTTGGTCAATCGTGCCACGAGAATCCGACCTCACGGTGGCTGAGATAGTGGCGGCCACGCAGGTGATTCACGGTGACGGCGACCCGGGCCGGGACTGCGAGCAGCCAGCCCACGAGCCGTCGCCTGGGCGGCAGCTCCGCCCTGCGCTGTCGCGGCGGACGCTTCAGGCGCGGTCAGCGAGTGCTTTGGGCGGCTGGAACGCCGGAACGAGGTGCACCTCGATCAGCCCGGCGCGGGAGATGATGCGGCCGATCACCGAGCAGTGCAGCGGCTCGTACGCGCGAGTGCGCCGGGTGCTGCCCAGGACAACCCGGGCGGCATGCTCGGCATGAGCGAAGTCGAGGATGGCCATGGCCACGTCGGCACCGGTGATCTCCGCGTAGCGACCGCCCAGATCGGCGAGCAGTCGGCGCTGGCCTTCCAGCCATACCGGCTCGGCCTCGACTAGGCCGCTGGGCGTACGGACGTACACGCCGATCAGCTCCGCCTAGGTGGCCGCAGCGAACTGCGCCGCCCGCCGCACGACATGCCCGCCCGGGCGTCCCGGTGACAGGACGTATGCGTCAGGACCGCCCACGAACGCGCCGCCAAGCCCGCTCCTAACCGCGACGCGGCCGCCCAGAGACGGGCGCTCCTTACTGACCACGCCGCGGCCGCTGCTATGCGGGTCGCCATACCCGAGCCCGGCCAATGCCCCGGGATCCACCGCCGATCATCTACCCGGCAACCGCGGGTTGAAGTAATAGCCTGGGGGTGCCGGTGGGCACACGATCAGCGCCGCACCGGTGCTTCGGAGGGCCGCATGCGTATCAGCGATGTGCTTCGCGTCAAGGGCACGCAGGTCGTCACCGTCACCCCGGACACGAGGGTGCGGCGCCTTCTGGCGGTGCTCGCCGAACATCGGATCGGTGCTGTCGTCGTCTCTCGCAACGGCACCTCGGTCGACGGGATCGCCAGTGAGCGGGACATCGTCCGAGCGCTGGCCCGGCGAGGCGCCGCGGTGATGTCCGAGGAGGTCACGGCTATCTACACAGCCGAGGTGCACACGGTCACGCCACAGACCCCGCTCGAGGAGGTCATGCGCATGATGACCGAGCACCGGGTGAGGCACGCGCCGGTCGTGGTTGACGGCGGCTTGCGAGGGATCGTGAGCATCGGCGACGTGGTGAAGAACCGTATCGACGAGCTCGAAGCCGAGCGAGCCGCATTGACCAACTACATCACGGGTAGCCGCTAACGCGTCGGCTCAGCCTGCAGACGCCTCCAACGGCCGTGACGTGGCAATGACGCTCCATCGTCTGAGCCGCCGCATGCGGCCGCTCGTCCAAGCGCGCATCGGCACAGCCCGCATGACGGGTAACAGCAGCCTTCCGTTGTAGGTGCGTCGCCCGGCATTGGCAGCGCCGAACACCCATATCTGAGCAGCCGATTCCGGCCACGCCACATACTGGCAAGCCGACCAGGCGGATCTGTGTCGCCATCTGGGCGAACGCCTGGGGCGAACTTCCAGTGCAGATCGGCGGCATTGCGCGCTCACCCGGCAGGCGGTTCTGCCACGCTCCGTGACGAGTTCGCGAGCGCCCGGTCGACGGCCGGACCGGATGCAGTTCGTATCTGACGGCGGGTCCGGGCAGGAAGCGGAAGGGTCCGAGCTCATACCAGGATCCGCCGGGGCGTCCCTGCGACCGCTCCCACAGACCGCATGGCGGTCACGAATTGTCACGGGCGGCCGTAGATGCCATGGTCACCTATGCGTCGCCACACCAGCACCGGATCTCCATCCTCGGCCTTGTCAAGATGAAAGGTCGCCCTTCCGCCGGGCGAGGCGAACTTCCAGGTCAGCGAGTAGATCTCGGTATTGGCAAGCCGATGGATCCGCAGCCGCGCGGGCCAGGGCGGCGAGCCGCCGAACGACCCGGCGGCTACTGCGGGCAGGAAATACTTCCGCAAGACCTCCTGGAACATCCGCTGGTGCTCAGCGGGCAACCTCCGGAAGTCGTTGCGGAACGACTCGGCGGACCGGTACTTCACCGGCCATGCTCATCCCCGGCTGCTGCCAGTGCAGCAAGGTCAGCCAAGAACGATTCCCCGTCATCGAACGTGCGGAACCGGCCCGCCGCCAGATCCTCCTCCGCCTCCCGCTCGGCTGCCTGGTGCCCCCGATCCCAGAACCACATCTCATCCAGCGGCACCGGCAAGGTCGGCCGCAGCTCGATCACCCCGTCTGGCCGCTCGACCACCTCCAGTTGCGCGCCAGGCTCATCCAGCCGGTACTTGCGCCGCAGCTCAGCCGGAAGCGCAACTGTCCCCCGACCCTGGATGGCCGCATAGCCGTGATAGGTTCCCATTCCTTTATGTTGCCGTAAAACTGCTTTGCGGTCAAGCCGCAAAGTCGCTATACCGCTGCTGTCCAGTGTCCCGAAGGCTGAGGCAACTGACCCCCCGCGCGCCGCCGGATGGCGCCCACTTCCGGGCATCCGGCCTGACCGCTACCGTTTCCGTCAGCTACGTGCGGTGACGACGAGGCGCAGGCGCAGCCCGGAAGTCGTGGAACGGCTCGTGGAACGGGTACTAGCGGCGACTGGGTGCAGTATGTGCTTTCCGGGCATTTTCGCGGGGCATCGGTGCGGTCGGTGCGATGCAGCGGTCTGCTTTTAATCCGTGGGCTCTGGGTTCGAGCCCCAGGTGCCCCACCAGCACAAACACCAGGTCAGCACAGCTACAGGCTTGACCGATACCAGCCACTGCACCAGCCAAAGCAGCAACGCGAGCAGCAACGGCGGTTCATTCGCCGTCCTCTTCGCCTTACCAGAGCATGCGGGCGGCGGCTTCGCGGGAGACCTCCGGGGCGACAGGCAGGTGTTGACATTCATGGCGTTCGGGCTTCACCGCTCACTCTGACGCTTACCTCACCGTCCACTCGTATGGCACCGGCAGCACGGGCATCCGGCTAACACAGGTCACCAGCGCTGACCCCTACGGGTGCCGCCTCGCCGATCCTGAGTTTGTCACCGGCACCAGCAAGTGGCCCCCGGCATCCGTCAGGTTCCGCTGCACGACGACTTGAGGCGGCTGCTCCGGTCCTCCTGACAGCGCTCGCGCCGCCCGGTCGGCGGCCGCCAGGACTTCACGGCAGGACCGGGAGCGGGCCTGGATTCCCTGGAGACGCCAACGACCGCAGGGTAGGCCAGCAGAGCGGCCTCGACGGTCCTGACACTTGCCCGCGATCTCACTCCGATCGTGTTACCGCTGCCGGGCCTGAAGGCCGTATAGGCGACGTCTCGAAGGTCGATGATCCGCTTATTGAGTGACACCCCGTCCACTGGCCGAGATTCCGGGGCGCACGACCGCGTGGAGCACGACCGCCGCGCCCTGTCCGGTGCCGCTCCCAGCTGTGCTGGTCGCCGTCCCCGCCAGCAGTGTTGACCAGCTCGCAGCCACCGTCAGGAACCGGCTCAAGCGCATCCAGTACCGGCCCGCCCTCATCGACGGGTTCCTCGCCCAGACTGGACTCACCCTCGAACCTGAGCCGTCATGACCTCAAACCCTGGCCTTTCAACCTGTGTAGCTGAGATTTCCCAAGGAGGACACCGATGGCCAGCACGACCGTCGCCGATTACCTGCTCAGCCGACTGCGCGAATGGGGGGTCGACAAGGTATTCGGCTTCCCTGGTGACGGCATCAACGGCATCCTCGCCGCCTGGGGCCGCGCCGGCAACAACCCCAAGTTCATCCAGGCCCGGCACGAGGAGATGAGCGCATTCGAGGCCGTCGGCTATGCGAAATTCACCGGCCGCTTCGGGGTGTGCATGGCGACCTCCGGTCCCGGTGCCATCCACCTGCTGAACGGCCTCTACGACGCCAAGCTCGACCACGTCCCGGTGGTCGCGATCATGGGCCAGACCAGCAGATCGGCGATGGGCGGCTCCTACCAGCAGGAGGTCGACCTGCTGACCCTGTTCAAGGATGTCGCCAGCGACTACGTGCAGATGGTCACCGTCCCCGAGCAGCTGCCCAACGTGCTGGACCGGGCCATCCGCGTCGCGCTCGCCGAGCGCGCGCCCACGGCGATCATCATCCCGTCCGACGTGCAGGAGCTGGAGTACTCGGCTCCGGCGCACGCGTTCAAGATGGTGCCGTCCAGCATGGGGCTGGACTGGCCGACCACGGTTCCCGATGATGCTGCGATCGCCCGCGCCGCCGAGGTCCTGAACGCCGGGAAGAAGGTGGCCATCCTGGCCGGCTCGGGTGCCCGCGGCGCCCGCGCGGAACTGCAGCAGGTGGCCGAGCTCCTCGGCGCGGGCGTGGCCAAGCCGCTGCTCGGCAAGGACGTGCTGGCCGACGACCTGCCCTATATCACCGGCTCGATCGGGCTGCTCGGCACCCGGCCCAGTTACGAGATGATGATGGGCTGCGACACACTGCTGACGGTGGGCTCCAGCTTCCCCTACACGCAGTTCCTGCCCGAGTTCGACCAGGCCCGCGCGGTCCAGATCGACGTCGACGGCAAGTTCATCGGCACGCGCTACCCGTACGAGGTCAATCTGGTCGGGGACGCCGCCGCCACGCTGCGGGCGCTGATCCCGCACCTCGAGCGCAAGCAGGACCGGTCCTGGCGCGAGGACATCGAGCAGCAGGTGGCCCGCTGGTGGGAGGTGATGGAGGCCGAGGCCATGGTCGAGGCCGACCCGATCAACCCCATGCGGCTGTTCCACGAGCTGTCGACCCGGCTGCCCGGCAACGCCATCGTGACGGCCGACTCCGCCTCGTCGGCGAACTGGTATGCCCGGCACCTCCGGTTCCACGGCGACATGCGCGGCTCGCTGTCGGGGAACCTCGCCACGATGGGGCCAGGGGTGCCGTACGGGATCGGCGCCAAGTTCGGCAATCCGGACCGGCCGGTCATCGTCTTCGCCGGCGACGGGGCCATGCAGATGGACGGGCTCGCGGAGCTGATCACCATCAAGCACTACTGGCAGGAGTGGGCTGACCCGCGGCTCATCATCGCCGTGCTGCACAACGACGACCTGAACCAGGTGACCTGGGAGATGCGCGCGATGGAAGGCGCGCCGAAATTCACCGAGTCCCAGACCCTGCCGAGCGTCGACTACGCCACCTGGGCCGCCACCCTGGGCCTGCAGGGCATCGCCGTGGACAAGTCCGATGACCTGGGCCCGGCGTGGGACCGGGCGCTGTCGGCGGAGCGGCCGACGCTGCTGGACGTCCGCTGCGACCCGAACGTCCCGCCGATCCCGCCGCATGCCACGCTGGACCAGATGAAGGACTCCGGCCGGGCGATCCTGAAGGGCGACGAGGACCGCTGGGGGATCGTCAAGGAGGGCGTGCTAACCAAGGTCCAGGAGTTCCTGCCGCACTCAGGCGGCTAACACCGGGGCGACTAACACCGGGGCGGCTAACACACCGGGCGACTGGGACCGGGGCGACTGACTCCCGGCACCGCAGGCTGGCCGCACCGGCGACCCTCGCGCGCCCCGGGCGGCGGCAGTCGTGCCGGCCGGCGCTGGCCACCGGCACGGCGATGACGGGAGGGAACCCATCCGCTACCGCGGATCCGGATTGCGTGGTGTACGGGCTACTCGCGCCCGCATCCCCGCGTCTCCTATCTCCGGGTCCCTCCCGTCACTTTGATCTCAGTCGGCCCGGGTGAGCGCCGCCAGGGACCAACGGCCCTGGTCAGCGGGACCTTGGGCCAGGCTGGCGGGACCTTGGGCCAGGCTGGCGGGACCTTGGGCGAGGCGAGTGGCGAGTGCGGACCTTCGGCCCTGGCGAGGCCGGATGGCCGGGCGCCACCATGACCGGTGAAGATCCCGGGAGGTGGATGACATGCAGGCACAAGTGGGAGACGAGCTGACGGTCAAAGGGCGCCACCAGGGTGATGAGGACCGGCACGGCGAGATCCTGGAGGTGCACGGGGAGCAGGGAGCGCCGCCTTACCTAGTCCGCTGGCGTGATAGCCACGAGAGCGTCTTCTTCCCTTCCTCTGACACGGTGGTGGAGCACCACCCGGCCGCCAAGCGCGGCAGGTGAGCTGCGCTCGCCGGCGGTGAGCTGC
>Ga0116126_1000793_pt1 | contig 21497 bp, 21 predicted proteins | sample June2015DPH_16_5_FD_89730 | JGI IMG/M metagenome (GOLD analysis project Ga0116126, IMG submission 89730) | Peatland microbial communities from SPRUCE experiment site at the Marcell Experimental Forest, Minnesota, USA - June2015DPH_16_40 | ecosystem: Environmental > Terrestrial > Soil > Wetlands...
CGAACGCACCCAACCGGATCGATTGCTCACCAGCCTGGCGCAGGCCGTCGAGCAGATTCAGGCGCTGATCCGGCCCCAGGCGTCATGACCAGGCGCATCCAGCCGCCCTCGGCCATCCTCAGAACGGGTGGCTACGCCGTAGCGTTTAGGTCGGGCCAATCATCGGGCCGTTCTGGCGCGTTCATTCCGAAATCGCCATACACCCAGACGAGCGCTTCGTCGTACAGCCTTGTCAGGACCTGTTTCGCGTTGCCCCGCTTGTCCCAAGGTTGCAGGTCGGCGTCTGTGACGCAGAAGCACAGTTCGGTCTCGCCCTGACTGCGGAGTTCCTCTGCACGGCCGAGGATGGCCGCCAGAATCGCCTGGTCAAATGGCCCTAAAGAAAGGTCCGTTTGCGCGAGGTCTATCGCCCGATCGAGCATGTGTTCCTTGAGAGGAAAGAGTTCGAGTCCAGGCTCGGTGCGAATTGACTTGAGAACATCGTCGAGTTCCCGGATCTCTCCGCGAACCTGTTGTTCAAAACGGTCAAGCACTTCTCTTACGGCGCCTTCCTGGTCTGGAGATACCATTCGCTCCGCCTTTGCTCGCAAGAGGAATTGCCGAATCGCGTCCGCCTCGTTTCGCGGTTGGCATTTTCTCATGATGGACGGCCGTGCCTCGGTCAGACAGGGCGCGGGAAGGTGGATCCGCACCTCATTCGCTCGCGCCCGTGCCATGAGTTCGACGGCGTCCAGCCGCTTATGATGTGCCGGGGCGGCGTATGCAAACACCCAGTTTGTTTCTACAAAAACGTGGCGCATTAGTTGCTAGCCGGCGCGGCGCCAGCGGGGACCACCCGCTCGTACGATGCCACTGCTAACAACCGGGAGAACGCTGGATTCGATCGCCTCACGAACGGCCGACGGCCATGATCGGTCGCCGCCGACTCGCAGGCTTTCAAGCCACTCCTCAACCGAGCGTTCCAAGTCCGATGCAGTCACCGCCCCTCGAGGAAACGTTCCCAGCAATTCGGAGGTGGGGCTCTCGCCTATCATCTCGATCGTTTGAGGCGCGTAGTCGGTGTAACGGTTGCGGTAGAAACGTACTTGTTCCGGAGTGACGAGCATCCCTACAGGGCAACTCATGTGGACCATGTACGACTTCAACGCGGCCTCACTACCCTTCTGCTCCGCAACGCTACTCTTCACTTCGACCACGAGTAGGACCTCTGGCGAATCTGATCTCGTGACCACGATGTCTGGCCGAAGCGGCATATGACAAGCGTAGCATTCCCTTCGGCGCATCGCGCCCTTCCCAGCAGCCGTCAACCCGCCCTCGCTCGAATCCACTCCATCACCGCCCCCTCCGCCCAGAACCGCGCCCCGCGCCGCGCCAGAAACCCCAAGTGTCCTCCGTGCTCCACCGCCAGCAGCTTGATCTGTGGATTCCCCGACACCTCCGGCCGCTCGAAAATGCGGAACGGAATCACCGGGTCGTCCTTCGCCTGCACCAGCAGCGCCGGCACGCGGATCGTATCCAGAAACCGGCAGGCCGATTGCGTGTAGTAGTAGTCCGCCGCGTCGCGGAAGCCGAAGTAGCGCGCCGTGAACCGGTCGTCGAACTCGCGCAGCCCGCGCACGCCGTCCAGGCCCTCGATGGGGAACCGCTCGGGACCGAGCCGGTGCAGCGCGCGAATGCGTCGCTTCAGCCGCCCCAGGAAACGCCGCTCGTACATCCGGTTGTCCCACTGCTCGAGCCGCCGCGTGCTTTCCTCCAGGTCGATGGGCGTGGATACGGCCGCGACCCCGTCCAGCAGGCCTCGCGCGCCCTCGCCCAGCTCGCCCGCCAGCTTCAGCGCCACGTTCCCGCCCAGCGAAAAGCCCACCGCGTACAGCGGCCCGCGCCCCTCGCCCGCAAGCTGCCGCAGGACCGCCAGCAGGTCCGCCGTCATCCCCGAATGGTAGGCCGTCTTCGAGATGCCCTCGGTGCCGCCGCAGCTTCGCAGGTTCAAGCGGTGCGCGGCGTAGCCGGCTTCGAGCGCCAGGCGCGCCAGGACTTTCATGTAGCCCGCCTGGCTCGATCCTTCCAAACCGTGCACCAGAACGATCTCGCCCGCCGCCTCGCCCGCCGGCCTCTGCGACTCCACCAGCACCTCGACCTCGGGCTCCGTCCGAACCAGCCTGCGCTCCACCGGAAACCGGCTCTCGTCCAAGCCCGCGCGCCAGAAGTGCGCCAGGATCGTCGCCAGGTGAGGATTCCGAACCAGCGGTACGAACGGTTCCAAGTCTCAATGGTAGCCCGTGGGACAGGCCTCCGGCCTGTCAGCAGCGCGTGGCCGCGCTAGAATTCGGACATGCGGTGGATAGCCGTAGCAGGTCTTCTCATGCTCATGGATCTAACGATGTGCGCGCAGGACCGCTCCCAGGCGCGGTCGATGGTCATTTCGCAACAAGGCATCGTGGCCACCAGCCAGACGCTCGCCTCCCAGGCCGGCGCCCAGGTGCTGGCGCGCGGCGGCTCCGCCATTGACGCCGCCATCGCCGCCAACGCCGTCATGGGCGTGATCGAGCCCATGAGCAACGGCATCGGCGGCGATCTCTTCGCCATTTACTGGGACGCCAAAACCGGCACGCTCACGGGAATCAACGCCAGCGGCTGGGCGCCCGCGGGTCTCACGATCGCGCGCCTCAAAGACAAGGGCCTTTCCACGATGCCCCAGCTCGGCATCGACTCCGTCACTGTGCCCGGCTGCGTCGATGGCTGGTCCAAGCTCCACCAGCGCTACGGCCGCCTTCCATGGGCCGATCTGTTCCGCCCCGCCATTTACTACGCCTCGACCGGCTTCCCGGTCACCGAGCTGATCCACGAATACTGGAAGCTCGCCGAGAAGAAGCTCGCCGCCGATGACAACGCCCGCCAGTTGTACCTCGTCAAAGGCCACGCCCCCGCCGTGGGCGACGTGTTCTGCAATCCGCAGCTCGCCGCCGCTCTCCAGTCCATCGCCGCCGGCGGCCCCGCCGCCTTCTGCCGCGGCCCGATCGCCCGCGCCATCCTCGCCACTTCCGAGAAAGCCGGCGGCACCATGCGCGCCGAAGACCTGGCCGAATTCGCCGCCGAATGGGTCACGCCGATCTCGACCGATTACCGCGGCTGGAAGATTTACGAGTTGCCCCCCAACGGCCAGGGCATCGCCACGCTCGAAATGCTGAACATCATGGAGCGCTTCCCTCTGCCGCAGATGGAGCCGCAAAGCCCCGAAGCGCTCCACGTCAAAATCGAGGCGCAGAAGCTCGCCTATCAGGACCTGCGCAAGTTCGTCGCCGATCCGCGCTTCGCCAAAGTGCCCGTCGCCGGCCTGCTCTCGAAGGAATACGCCCGCGAGCGCGCCGCGCTCATCGACCCCGCTCATGCTCACTGTGAGGTCGCGCCCGGCACGCCGCCGCCCACCGCCGGCGACACCATCTACCTCACCGTCGTCGACCGCGACGGCAACATCGTCTCGCTCATCCAAAGCCTCTACAACGGATTCGGCTCCGGCCTCCTGGTCGAGGGCATGGGCTTCCACCTCCAGAATCGCGGAGCGCTCTTCGACCTCGACCCCGCCCTTCCCAACGCGCTCGCGCCCCGCAAGCGCCCCTTCCACACCATCATCCCCGGCTTCATGGAGAAGGGAAATCTGCACCTCGGCTTCGGCATCATGGGCGGCCTCAACCAGGCGCAGGCCCACGCCCAGTTCGTCTCCAACGTCGTGGACCGGGCAATGAACCTGCAGGCGGCGCTCGAATCCCCCCGCTTCACCAAGATGACCTTCGGCGGCTGCGATCTCGTGATGGAGGGCCGCGTCCCCGCGGCGACGCGCAAAAAGCTGGCGCGCAAAGGACACCGGATCGAAGTGCTCGGCGACTATTCGAGCCAGGTCGGAGGCGGCCAGGCCGTCATGCACGATGCCGCCGCCGGCGTGAACTACGGAGCTTCGGACCCGCGCAAGGATGGCGCCGCCGTCCCCGAACCCGCCGGGTATTTCTGACGCCTTCGTGGCGCACGCTTCAGCGTGCCGTGTCGGCATTCGTGCCGACACTCTTGGCTTCTTCCCTACCCCGGCGAGAAAACCGTCTCCACCTTCCCTAACTCCCACCCCAGGTGGTTAATGTACAGCCGCAGCACCGGCTCCGGATACGTCCCGCGGAACTTCTCGAAGACCCGCTGCTGCCAGCCCTCGGTCAGGCACTTCGTCGCGTCCACGTTCTTATCGAAGAAGCCATCCTGGTTCGGGATCCCCAGATCGTCCAGCACCGCGCGGATCATGTCCAGGTGCGCGATCAGCACGGCCTGCGCCAGCTCCTGCGCGAACTCCTCTTCGCCCGCGCCCAGCCGTGTCCAGAACCGCGGCACGCCCTTCCGCAGGCTCTCCGTGTTGAGCTTGGCCAGGTGCGCGCGCGTCTTGAACGACTCGTAAAGCTGGTACGTCCGGAGTTTCCCGATCGAGATCTGGCGCACCAGTTGCCCGAACGTCTCCTCGCCAAGCGCCAAAAACACCTCGGAAAGCTGCATCAAGACGAGCGTAGCACGTGAGGCAGGCTATCCTGTGGTCAAGAGCCATGCCCACTACACCCCACATCGAGAAACATTTCACCGCCACCGAAACCGTGCGCGACGTCGTGATCGGGATGTCGGACGGCCTCACCGTCCCCTTCGCCCTCGCCGCCGGCCTCTCCGGCGTCCCATCCGCAAACACGAAACTGGTCCTGATCGCCGGCCTCGCCGAAATCGCCGCCGGCTCCATCGCCATGGGCCTGGGCGGATACCTCGCCGCACGCACCGACAGCGAGCACTACCACGCCGAGCAGGAGCGCGAATACCGCGAAATCGTCGAGGTCCCCGCCATCGAGACGCGCGAGGTCGCCGAGGTCTTCGAGGGTTACGGCCTCACGCCCGAGCAGGCCGCGCCCGTGGTCGCCGCCGTCTGCGCGGAACCCAAGCGCTGGGTCGATTTCATGATGCGCTATGAGCTAGGCCTGGAAGCGCCCGATCCCCGCCGCGCCGTCCGCAGCGCCGCCACCATCGCCGTCTCCTACATCGTCGGCGGCATGATCCCGCTCTCGCCTTACGTCGCCGCCGGCACCGTGGTGCAGGGCCTGTGGATCTCCGTGCTCGTGACCCTGATCGCCCTCTTCGTCTTCGGCTACGTCAAGGGCCGCCTCACCGGCATCCACCCCTTCCGCGGCGGCCTCCGCACGGTCGTGATCGGAGGTCTCGCCGCCGGCGCCGCCTTCGCCCTCGCCCGCGCTATCTCGTAGGACAAGCTTCAGCTTGTCCACGACGGGCCTCCGCCCTGTCGCCCTGTGCTAAGAAGGAGAAGTGACCCTACCCGACCTCGCTTCCCTGGAGTCCGCGGCCGAGCTTGTCTATCGCGTCATGCCGCCCACTCCCCAAGTCCGCTGGCCGCTCCTGTGCGCCCGCGCCGGCGCCGAGGTCTGGGTCAAGCACGAGAACCACACTCCCACCGGAGCCTTCAAAGTCCGCGGCGGAATCGTCTACATGGACCAGCTCCGCCGCCGCGAGCCGGGCGTCACCGGCGTGGCCGCGGCGACCCGCGGGAATCACGGCCAGAGCGTGGCCTTCGCCGCCACCCGTGCCGGCCTGCGCGCCGTCATCGTCGTCCCGCGTGGCAACAGCGCCGAGAAGAACGCCGCCATGCGCGCCTTCGGCGCCGAGCTGATCGAGCACGGCGACGACTTCCAGCAGGCCTACGAGTACCTGGCCAGCGTGGCCGAAGCCGAGCGCCTCCACCTGATCCGCTCCTTCGACCCGGCCTTGGTCGCCGGCGTTGCCACCTACGCGCTCGAGCTCTTCCGCGCTGTGCCCTCGCTCGAAACCGTCTATGTCCCCATCGGCATGGGCTCCGGCATCTGCGGCGCCATCGCCGCGCGCAACGCCCTCGGCCTTCAAACCGAGATCGTCGGAGTGGTCGCCTCGGGTGCCCCGGCCTACGCCCTTTCCTTCGCCGCCCGCCAGCCCGTCGCCACAGCCGCGGCCAACACCATGGCCGATGGACTCGCCTGCCGCGTCCCCGATCCCGCCGCCCTCGAGATCATGCTCGAAGGCGTCTCCCGCATCGTCACCGTCGACGACGCCGAGATCCAGGCCGCCATGCGCCACCTCTTCTCCGACACCCACAGCGCCGCCGAAGGCGCTGGCGCCGCCTCCCTCGCCGCCCTCCTCAAGGAACGCACCGGCCGCCGCGCCGCCGTGATCCTCAGCGGCGCCAACATCGACACCGGCCTCTTCGCCCGCACCCTGAGTCATGTAGGATAAGCCTCAGCTTGTCCTCTCCGGGCCGCGGAGGCTCTACACTCAGGCTGCGCTGGCCTGCTCCCTTATTCGTTGAACGTTCACGCCCATCGCGAGGAGCCACAGCATCAGCGATGCTTCTCCGGCGAGGCCGGAGGTCAGATTGCAGGGGGACAGATAGTTTACGAGCGGCGGTGACAGATAGGTCAGCCAGGCCAAACCGGCAAACGCCATCAGCGCGCCCAGAATTCGAGGCAGAAAGGTCGACCTGAAAATGAGGTAGCCGATCAAGAGGCAATAGAATCCGTGAAAGACGAGGGCGATGCCCACGCCCTGGGGATTCCATCGAAAAGCCTCAAAAGTAAGTCCCACGAAGTTGAAGGACGCCGCGAGCAAAGAGAGGCTGCTGTTCACCGGCCTGAAAATGTCATAGAGGATCAGCGTCACAGCGATATTGCACGAGACAGCGAGGAGGCCAACTGCGAAACCCAACCTGCCGCGAACAACGAACTCGCCGAATATGCCAACGACGAAGGCGGTCAAGTACAAGACGCCGGCGATTCTGGCTTTGAGACGCGGCGAGGCCCCTGTAGTCCGTTCCATGTTTACTGCTCCGCTCATTCTTGCTACTCCCGCGGCGCGCCGGCCTGCTCCTTCCATCGTTGAGCGTTCACGCCCATCACGAGGAGCCACAGGGTCAGCGTTAGTTCCGCCAGAGCGCCGACGGCCAGATTGTAGGGGGACAGATAGTTTGCGAACGGTGGTGATAGAGAGGTCAGCCAGGCCAAACCGGCAAACGCCATCAGCACGCCCAGAAGTCGAGGAAGGAAGGTTGACCTGAGAATGAGGTACCCGATCAGGAGACAATAGAATCCAAAGAATACCAGAGCAATGCTGAAGCCCTGACCATAACAGTCGAGAAACAGGAACGCCAGCGCCCGCAACTGTTCCACCTTAAACACGCTCAAGTACTTCGCGCCTCCCAAGACGACCAAGGGGACGAGATGAAAGAGGCAGATAAAAGCCTGAATAGCGCACCCTACGAGGCTGAAGAAGGCCGCGAGCAAAGACAGGCTCCTGTTCACTGGCCTGAACAACTCGTAGAAAAGAGCCGTCACGGCGATATAGCACGCCACCACGATGAGGTCGGCGGCGAAACCCAACCGAAACAGCGACTGGTGCGCCAGCATGTTGTTCCCTGTAGCCGCAATCCCGCCGCCGGCGACGGACGAGACTCCTGCCATCAGGAAGGTCAGCAAATAAAAGACACCGGCAATCCTGGCCTTGCGGCGCGGCGATGTTTCTGTCAGCATAGCTGTGCCCATACCTTTCTCGCAGGTCCTCACTCCTCGCGCAGCAGCATCAAAGGGTCAATCGACAGCGCGCGTTGCGCTGGAATCCACGTAGCCAGTAGCCCCAGTGCCAACATGGCTAGAACGACACCAGCCAATACCAGCGGATCGCTGGGAGTTGCCTGATACACGATAGACGCCAGCACCCGGCTAGCCAGAACTCCGAGGACCAATCCGGCTGCCGAACCAAGGGCCAGCAGTTTAAAGGCCCGTCCCAACGCTGCCTGCAACACTTCCTTCCGCTGGGCGCCCAGGGCTATACGAATTCCTAACTCCCGCAGCCGCCTGCTGACGGAGTACGCAGCCATTCCAAAGATGCCGGTTATGGAGAGCATCGCGCCTATCACGCCCATCACACCCAGCGACACCGTCGCTACACGCGAAGCAAGCAGAGCTCCGTCCATTCCTTTGTTCCACGTTTCGGTGAAAACCGGCAGCCCTCGATCCAGGTCCCGCAGCTTGCTCCTGATGGCTGCCGCCAGTTGCTGCGGATCGCCGTTCGAGCGCACCACCAGCCATGTCTCAGTCGATGGCGATTGCAGGATGGGAAGAAACATAGCCGGCTGCAGACCTTCGGCTAGGTTCGTCGTATATTTGCCTTGTTCTACGGTACCCACCACTTGTATGCGCGTTCCATCCCGCATCTTGTAGTATCTGCCCATTGCGTTTGTTACGGAGCCAAAGAGTTTCCGCGCAAACTCCGGGTTGATCACTGCCACGCGCACCGCATCTTTATCGTCGTGCCATGTGACGGTCCTTCCGGACAACAAGGCCGTGCCCGCCGCATGGAAGTATTCGGGAGATATGCTGTACCATACGGCTTCGGCAGCGGCATTCGCCGGCCTCAGGTCTGTCGTTGTGTCGGTAAAGACCATCGAGGGTTTCCAGCCCTCAACTAATGGCGGGTTATCGACCAATCCCACGGACGTTACACCAGGAATCGCCTCCGTAGCATCGAGCATGCGCCTCTGCATTGCAGGCACTCTGTCGCCGCTGTAACCTGCCATTCGCAGGCTGGTGTCTACCAGCATCGCGTTCCGCGGCTCAAAACCGAAGTTGCTGTTGAGCGAGCGCACCAGCCCGCGCACGGCAACCATCGAGGAAGTGACCAGCACCCCACAGATCGCAATCTGTACGACGAGCAGGAGCTCACGGACCCTAATCCGCCGCCCCACCCTGCCGGTCGGTCCCGCTTTGACGATCTGGTATGGATTGGCCTTAAGCACCTGGCGCACCGGGACGATGCCGAAGAGGATTCCACTGACTAGCGCCAGAACCAAAGCGACTCCATAAACATTGGTGTCCGGGCTCACGGGCACGTGGATGGGAAACCTGGGTACCGGCTGCCACACGCTCAGCCCGCGCAACAGCAAGACGCTGCCCCATAGTCCAACAGCGCCTCCCATCAGGGAAATCAGCATGGCTTCAGTAAGTAGTGTCCGCAGAATACGGCTGCGGCTCGCTCCCAGCGCCAGCCTCAGAGCGACTTCCCGGGAGCGGTCGGCGGCGCGCGCGGCAAACAGGCTGCCCAGGTTGGCACATGCCGCCAGCAGAATCAACCCCGCCAGCACCATCAGCCCCGTAACGAATGCTCGTACCGGACGGCCAAAGTAGCCGCCACCGAGACTTGGGGGAGCCAATGAAAACGTCATGTGGGCATCGTCTTTGGGATAGCTCTTTTCCAGCCAGGAACCAATCGAATTCAAATCGGCAGCAGCCTCTGCCGGAGTGACTCCCGGCTTCAGATGCCCCATCACCTGACCAATCCAACGGTTTCCGCGCGCGTTCAGGCCGTTCCACCCCTCCACCTGCTCCTGGTTGACCATCGGCACAAAGAACTCCGGAGAGAAAAACAACAGAGTGCCGTGGAAATCGGGTGGCGCGACACCGAGGATGGTAAAGGGATACTTGTTCAACCGGACGGCACGGCCCACCACACCGCGATCGTCCTGAAAACGGGTGTGCCAATAGGCGTAAGTGAGCACTATGTACGGAGCGCTGTTCGGGCCATGCTCATCGGCGCCGTGGAAGAAACGGCCAAGATACGGCTGAATGCGCAATACGTCGAAGTAGTTCCCGCTCACCTCATAGAGCCAGAGGCGTGATGGATTGTCGCCCGCGTCCAGCCCGGCCGCAGCGATGGTATAAGCTGCCAGGCCGTCAAACCCGCGGTTGTGATCGCGCAGATCGAGATAGTCGGGATACGACTGGTACGACCCCCAAGCGCTCGCGCGGTCGATTCCGTACAAGCTCTCCGCCTGAGGCACGTTCAGCGGGCGCAGGATCAGCGCGTTCAAAATGCCAAAGACCACGGCGTTCGCGCCTATCGCCAGCGCCAGCGTCAAAACAGCGACGATTGTGAATCCGGGAGACTTGCGCAACACGCGAACGCTGAAGCGCACATCCCGCATGAGAATCTCGATAAAATTGCCGCCCAGCGCCTCGCGGCATTCCTCTTTGAACCGCCCATGGCCGCCGAACTCGATGCGCGCCCGGCGTTCGGCCTCTGCGCGATCCAGCCCGGACCGTTCCAAATCGTCAGCGCGGTGCTGGGTGTGTGAGCGAAGCTCCTCCTCCATGTCACGCTCGATCTGAGAACGATGAAAGAACTTAGCGGCAACGGAACGAAACCAGGCCAGGAATCTCATATTTCCTCCGGTTCGGCCGCCAGGGCGGAAGTGATCGCTGTGACCAGGCGGTTCCACCCCTCGGTTTCCTCTCGCAGGCGCTTGCGCCCCAAGGTCGTCAGTTCGTAAAACTTCGCGCGGCGATTGTTCTCCGACGTGCCCCAGTTTGCCTTCAGAAGGCCCTGACGCACCAGCCGGAACAATGCGGGATAGAGCGCTCCCTGCTCGATGAGCAGCGCTCGCTCGGAGATTTGCCCGATGCGCAAAAGAACCCCGTAGCCATGAAGAGGACCGAGAGAGACTGCTTTCAGAATCAGCAGATCGAGAGTTCCTGGAAGAAGCTGGGCCTGTCGGGACATGTACACTCCTAAGACAATTAGGAGTCTACCACGTCTTTCCTAAGCTGTCAAGGAGAGAAGACAGGCCCGCAGCTACACCACCACCACTCTATGCCCCACGCACTCCCGCCCCATCTCCCCCGCCAGCTTCTCCATCAGCCCCTCGCCGTGCCGTGCCACAAACGGAATAACCGAATACCGCCGCTCCTGCAAATGCCTCCCCGGAAAAACGAGCCCGCTCGCATACGCCGCGTCCGCCGACGCCCGCTCGTCCCGCCGCAGCGACTCCCGCGCCGCCTTCCGCTCCGTCTTCGCCACCTGATACTCGATCTTGCGCCGGCTAGTCGCGAACGCCGCCCCGAGCGTCGGATCGAACCTCGCCAGCTCGCCGTCGAGGCCATCCAAAACCGAGCCCACCTTGACGCGCGCCTCGCCGATGGCCGCCGCCAGCCCCGGCGGCACCAGCTTCGCCGCGATCTGCTCCCGAATCGCGTCCTCGCCCCGAAAGAAATCCGGCAGCGTCAGCCCGTACCGGTCGAACAGCTTCGCCGCCCGCCCGTCCAGCAGCGTGGCGCTCGCCCGCGGCGCCGCCACCGGCATCCGCTCCAGCAGCGCCTCGTAAATCACCTGGCTCTGCGCCAGGTACGCCAGTTCCGCCGGACCGCCCACATACGCCACCGTCGGCAGCATCGAATCCTGCACCACCGGCCTCAAAACCGCGTTGGGCGAAAGGCTCTCCGCCCGCGCCGCCAGCTCGCCGCTCGAAATCCGCCGCCCGTCCGGCGTTTGGAATTCGTCGCCGTTCCGCCGCAGCCCCAGCCGCCGCCCGTTCTCGAGCAGAAACACCAGCGAGGTCTGCCCTTCGATGAGCACCTGCGAATGATATCCCGCCGCCGCCAGCTCCCGCCCGCGCTCCACCAACCGCGCCGTCAGCTCCGGCATCGCCCGCACGGCATCCGCCAGCAACGGAGCCGCCAGCCGCCGCGACGCCGCATGCATCGGATCGAACAACAGCAGGTCCTGCCCGCGCAGAATCCGCCGCAGCAGCTTTCCGAACGCCGACCCCAGCGTCTCCCCATCCGCGTACGCCTCGGCCACCAGCGCCGCCGTCTCCTCGCCGAACGGCAGCCCCCGCAGCGCATCGCGCAACCCAGCGACCGGCGCTTTGTCGATGAGAATCCCGCCCACCGGCCGGCGCTCGGCGTTCCCGCCCGCCAGTTCCAGCCGCACCGGCTCGTTCGCCGCGTTGAACACCCAGCAGTGATTCACCTCGTCGAAATCGTGGTCCTCGGTCGCCAGCCAGAACACCGGAACCGCCGGAATCCCCGATTCCGTGAGCCGCGCCGCCAGCCGCACCGCCGTCAGCGCTTTGTAGACCGCATAGCACGGCCCCAGGAACAGCCCCACCTGCTGGCCGGTCATCACCGCCACGGTTCCCGGTTGCGCCAGCTTCTCAAGCGCCGCGCCCGCCGCGTTCTGTTGGCCCAGTGCCGCCACGAGCGCCGCCCGCCGCTCCGCCGAAAAGTCAACCGCCGCCGCCGCGCGCCGGAACGACTCGGCATCCTGCGGATCGTGCCCATAGAATCGCGCCACGCGCTCGAAACGGTATAGATAGTCCGCAAACAATGCCGACGTATTCGGCAGTTCGGTCATGCGCACGCACCCCGGTTCCATCCAACTCCAAAGTAACAGATGGAAGTCCGGCGCCGAACCGCGCGCGTGAGCGAGCGGGGACCTCCGGCTGGGCGGGAATCCGCTCCCTATCGGTCGCGGTTCTATGCCGAGCACCCGATACGCTCGAATGACTGGATCTCTCAATCTGCCGCGGCACGCGTCGACATCGATGTCAGGCACCCGATGGCCAGGGGGTCAAATCAAAGGAAGGCGGCTGGGTGTACACTGATCCGGAAGCCACGAGATTCCGTTCAGGAGGTGTCCATTGAATCGAAAGATGCTCCTATTTATCGCGGCCGGACTGCTACTCGGCTCCCTCGCGCTGGGTCAGAACCCACCGGAGAAAAAGCCTCAGGCGCCCGCCCTTCAGCCCGCCCACGAGCTGGCCGATGCCCTGGCCCAGCGTTTGAGCAACGATCTTCACGTGAAGACGGTCGTTGGCGAGCCCCTGAAAGTCGGCTCGGTCACTCTGATACCGATCATGATGATCGATGTCAGCTTCGGAGGTGGAGGCATGGCGCCGCAAACGCCGGCGATCGGTGCCGACGGCTTCTTCATGAGCGGCGAAGCCCGGCCCCTGGGATTTGTCGCGATCGGCAAGAAGGGAACCCGCTTCATCAGCGTCGTCAAGACGCCCGCCAAGTGAGGAGGACATCATGACAGCGATACGAAAACCCATTCTGTTGGCTGTTTCCCTCCTTCTCGCGGGGCTGCTTGCGAGAGCCCAGGCTCCTTTGGCCAAGCCCTTGGCCGACTTCGACAAGCTGGTTTCGCAACTGAAAATCGGCAGCGTGGTCGGAGAACCCATTCGAGTCGGCGATACCGCGGTCATTCCCTTCGCCAAGATCAAGTTCGGACTTGGCGGCGGCGGAGCGATGATGGGTTTCGGCGGCGGCATGGGCGGAAAGACCGTCCCCCTCGGAATCCTGATCGTTGAGGGCGACGATGTCCGCGCCGAGCTGTTTCCGGAACAAGAAGAGAAGCCCGCGCTTCTCCAGGAGATCGTCCGGGCCATCCTCGACAGGAAGGTCGTGTTCATGGGAAACGGTCTCAACATCGGGCACTTCTCCGGGGCAATTCAGGACTTGGTGCCCCTGGTCTCGGCCATGATGGGACAGACGACAGTCATGGGCCAGGCGCTGAACCTGGGGAGTCTGAAAGCGCCGGCTTCGGCCACCTCAGCAGCCGGGAATGCCTCGCTCGACGAACTTAAGAAACTGTTCGACGCCAAGAAGTACGTGGATGCCCTGGCCATGGCGGACGCCCTCATCGCCAAGGACCCGAACAGCGCCGAGGTCCATGTGTGGAGAGGCCGCATCATGGGCAGCCTGGCGCATGGGAATCCGACCGACATGATGAAGTACGGAATGGGCGCCATGCAGGAGTTCGCGACGGCCCTGACGCTCGACCCGAATAACCCGGATGCCCACGTCGGCCGGGGCGTCGGCCGCTTGATGGCCCCGCCCGGGTTCGGCGGCGACGTGGACGGCGCCATCGCGGATTTCGAGGCGGCCATCGCCAGCAAGCCATCGCCCGAAGCCTATTACTATCTCGGCGAGGCCTCAAAGAAGAAGGGCTTGAACGACAAGGCCGCCGCAGCCTATGACAAGGCGCTCGAACTACGGCCCAATTATCCCGAGGCGTCGAAAGCTCTGGCGGCGATAAAGTAGACTGGAACGTGGCGGGCGTTTACCTCTCGTTCCCCTTCTGCGCGCAAAAGTGCACCTTCTGCAACTTCGCCTCCGGTGTCTTTCCGCGCGAATTGGAACAGCGCTACCTCGCCGCCCTCGATACCGAACTCGCCTCCTTCGAATGGCCCTGGCAGCCCGAGACCGTCTACCTCGGCGGAGGTTCGCCCAACCGCATCCCGCCGCCCGCGCTCCAGGCGCTGCTCGACAAGATCCCAGGCCGCCCCTGGCGCGAGGCCACCATCGAAGCCACCCCCGGCGCCGTGACGCCCGAGTTGGCCCGCGTCTGGCGCGACGCCGGCATCGACCGCGTGAGCCTCGGCGTCCAGTCGTTCGTTCCATCCGAAATCGCCGCCACCGGCCGCAAGCACACCGCCGCGCGCGTTGCCGAAGAAATCGCCCTTCTCCGCGGCGCCGGCATCCTCAACTTCAACATCGACCTGATCGCCGGCCTTCCCGGCCAGTCCCCCGCCACCTGGAGCGAATCTCTCGATTGGATCGAGCGCCTCGCCGCCCCTCACGTCTCCGTCTACATGCTCGAGATCGATGAGGACAGCCGCCTCGGCGCCGAAATCCTCCGCGGCGGCTCCCGTTACGGCGCCGCCAAGACGCCGCCCGACGACCTCGTGGCCGACCTTTACGAAACCGCCGTTGACCGCCTCGCCGCCCTGGGAATCCCGCGCTACGAAATCTCCAACTTCGCCCGCCCCGGCTTCGAATCGAGCCACAATTTGAAGTACTGGACGCTCGAACCCTACGCCGGCTTCGGCGCCGACGCCCACTCTTTCGATGGCCTCTCCCGCCGCAGCAACGTCGAGTCGCCCGCCAATTACGTCGATCACATCGAGCGCGGCCTCTCCCCCTGCGCCGCCGTCGAACTAGCCCACCCCGACCAGGAGCGCTTCTTCGTCGGCCTCCGCCTCCGCGCCGGCATCCGTCCCCGCCCCGACGACTGGCGCCGCTTCGAAGCCCCCATCCGCCGCTTCGTCGAATCCGGCCTCCTCGAAATCGTTCCAAGCCCCGTGGGGCAGGCGGTTCCGCCCGTCTCCCCCCTCCTCCGCCTCACACCCCGGGGCGTTTTGTTGTCCAATGAAGTCTTTCAGGAGTTTCTCGAATCATGACCGATCGCCTCATTGATCTGCGCAGTGACACCGTCACGCGCCCCACCTCCGCCATGCGCCGCGCCATGGCCGAAGCCGAAGTCGGCGACGACGTTTACCGCGAGGATCCCACCGTCAATCGCCTCGAGCAGCGCGCCGCGGAAATCTTCGGCCGCCAGGCCGGCCTCTTCGTTCCCTCCGGCACCATGGGCAACACCATCGGCATCAAGGTCCACACCCGCCACGGCCAGGAAGTCATCTGCGAAGCCCGCGGCCATGTTTTCAACTACGAGCTGGGCATGTTAGCCTGGTTCTCCGGCTGCCTCGCGCGGCCCATCTTCGCCCCCAACGGCATCCTCACTTGGGACCAGATTCTCCCCGAAATCCGCCCCCTCCACGCCCACTACGCGCCCACCGGCGTCATCGAGCTCGAAAACACCCACAACATCGCCGGCGGCTCCGTCTATCCGCCCGAAGTTTTCGACCGCATCGCCGACGGCGCTCACGAGCTCGGCCTCCCCGTCCATCTGGATGGCGCGCGCATCTTCAACGCCGCCACCTACCTCGGCCGCTCCGTCCGCGAGATCGCTGCCAAGGCCGATACCGTGATGTTCTGCCTCTCCAAAGGTCTCGGCGCGCCGGTCGGTTCCATGCTCGTGGGAACCGCGGAGATCATCGCGGCCGCCCGCGGCTACCGTAAGCGGCTCGGCGGCGGCATGCGCCAGGCCGGCATCCTCGCCGCCGCGGGCCTCATCGCTCTCGAGGAAATGCCCGCCCGGCTCTGCGAGGACCACGCCAACGCCCGCTTCCTCGCCGATGCCCTCTCCCGCATCCCCGGCATCCGGATCGCGCATGAAGTCCAGACCAACATCGTCATCTTCGACGTCGCCGCCACCGGCCTTTCCGCCGCGGAGATCAGCGCCCGCCTCAAATCCCGCGGCGTTCTGATGAATCCCGTCCGCGGCGCCCTCATGCGCTTCGTCACCCACCTCGACGTCACCCGCGCCGACTGCGAATCCGCCGCCGAAATCTTCGCTCAGTGCCTGCAGTGAGGCATCCGCGTGGCGCACGCACTCCTGCGTTCCTGCGACGGGCAACGAGCCACAAGCCACGAGCGGCGCGCGTCAGCGCGCCCCGCTATAATCGCTACTGGATGCCCCGGCTCGGCCGCACTCTTCTGCCGCTCCTCGCCCTCGCCCTCTCCGCCCGCGCTCAAGATGAGGAGCCCGCCCTCTTCCACGCCGACGCGCGCCTGGTCGTCCTCAACGCCTCCGTCATCGATAAGAGCGGCAAGCTCGTAACCGGCCTCCCGCAAACCGCCTTCCGCCCCTTCGAGGACGGAGTCGAGCAGCAGATCAAGCTCTTCAAACGCGAAGACGTCCCCGTCTCCATGGGCATTATCATCGACAACAGCGCCAGCATGAAAAACAAGCGCCAGAAGGTCGAGCGCGCCGCCCAGGACCTGGTCGCCAACTCCAACCCGCAGGACGAAGTCTTCGTCATCAATTTCAACGACGACGTCTACCGCGACGTCGATTTCACCTCCGATCCCAAGAAGCTCGCTCAGGGCCTCGCCCGCATAGACTCCATGAGCGGCACCGCCATGCGCGACGCTATCCTCTCCGGCGTCCGCTACGCCAAGGCCAAGGGCAAGCACGACAAGAAAGTGCTCGTCGTCGTCACCGACGGCGATGACAATATGAGCGAGGCTACCCTCCCCGAGCTTCTCCGCGAGGCCCAGCAGCGCGAGGTGCTGGTCTACGCCATCGGCCTGCTCTCCGAGGAAGAGCACGACGCCGCCAAGCGCGCCCGCGAGGCCCTCGCCGAAATCACGCGCTCCACCGGCGGCCACGTCTGGTACCCCAGCGACGTCGACGACGTCGGCCGCATCGCCCTCGAGGTCGCGCGCGACATCCGCAGCCAGTACATCGTCGCCTACACGCCCTCCAATCCCAAGCTCGACGGCAGCTACCGCCAGATCCGCCTCGCCGTCACCGGTCCCAACCACCCCGTCGCCCGCACCCGCACAGGCTACTACGCCACCGCCGACCTCGGCTCCAAGCCCCCCGTCCCCAAGTCGATCATCAAGCGTTAGTTAAACTCAGTCCCACTCGCCCCGAATCAACAATCGCCTCCCCGCCAACAACTTACAAACTCTACCCGCCGCTCTCGCCCAACTCCTCCCCTATCCTGAACTCGTGGGACGCCACCCCAACACCTGCACCATCGACCTCTCCGCCATGTTCCTCCAGGTCCAGCAGGAGATGCTTTCCCACCTCGCTGCCGGCGAGCTCTTCGAGCATCCCACCGCCGCCGGCGCCGTCACCGAGCACCACTGGCTCGCTCTCTTCAACAGCTATCTTCCCCAACGCTACCGCGCCGCCAGCGCCTTCATCGTCGATGCCGACGGCGACCGTTCCCGCCAGATCGACATCGCCATCTACGACAACCTCTACTCGCCCCTCCTATTCCCCGACGCCGCCGGCCTCCACATCCCCACCGAGAGCGTCTACGCCGTCTTCGAGGTCAAGCAGGATCTCAACCAGCGCCTCATCTACGACGCCGGCCTCAAAGCCGCCTCGGTCCGCCGCCTCCGCCGCACCTCGGTCCCCGTCCTCTCCGCCGGAAGGCGCCGCGCCGCCGTTCGCTGCCGCTCGATTCTCGCCCGCATCCTCGCCCTCCGCTCCGGCTGGCCCACCAAGTTCGCTAAGCGCCTCCCCGACGCCCTCGCCCTCCTCGCCCCCGACGAGCGCCTCGACCTCGGCTGCGCCCTCCGCGACGGGGCCTTCGAGTGTACCCCCCCGTGCCTTCACGCTCTCCACTTCCGGGGAGTCCCTGATCTTCCTCATGCTCCGCCTCCTCGACCGCCTCCGCGCCCTCGGCACCGCCCCCGCCGCCGACCTCAGGGCCTACGGCCGCACCCTCCAATCCTTCAAGAAGTAGGACAAGCTTCAGCTTGTCCAAACCTGGCGCGTCGCTGCCTCAAAATCGCCCCAGGATATCCCTCCCGCATCGATTTCGCCGTCCTTCCGCGCCAATAACTTCGATACAATATCGGGCCCACCCGTTTCGTCTACAAAATGTAGATGGAGGACGTGCTGAGCTTCACACTCGAACCCGGCGAGCGGCGCGCCGCGCAGAATCGGCGCATCGCGGAGGTGATCGACCGGGAAAGCCGGCGTCTGTTCCATTTCATTCGGAAGCGCGTGGACGACGAGGGAGATGCGGAAGACATCCTGCAAGATGTCTTCTACGAATTGACGGAGGCGTACCGGCTGATGCAGCCTATCGAGCAGGTTGGCGCCTGGCTTTACCGTGTGGCGCGCAATCGCATCGTCGACCGTTTCCGCAAGAGAAGGCCCGAGGCCGGCGGCGAGATTCCCCGCAACGCAAGTGAGGAGGACGCGCTCCGCCTCGAGGATCTGCTGCCCTCGCCGGATGCCGGACCGGAGGCCCTGTACGCGCGAAGCGTCCTTCTTGAGGAGCTCGACGCGGCTTTAGAGGAGCTTCCCGATGAACAGCGTGCGGTGTTCGTCGCGCATGAAATCGACGGCCGCAGCTTCAGGCAACTTGCCGAAGAGACGGGCCTGAGCGTCAACACGCTTCTCTCGCGCAAGCGTTATGCGGTTCTTCGCCTGCACCGCCGCCTGCAGGCCATCTACGAAGAGTTTATGGGTTCATGAGGACTAACAACATGCAAACACGATGGGTGAAAAGAGGAGTGAAAATCGCGATCATTGGCGTCCTGGCCGTCGCGGTCTTCGGATTCGTGGTGATGAGTCTGTGGAACTGGCTTGCGCCGGCGTTGTTCGGACTGCGCTCGATCACTTTTTGGCAGGCGCTCGGCCTCTTGATCTTGAGCAAGATCCTGTTCGGAGGATTTCGCGGCGGGCCGGGCCACGGCTCAGACTGGAGACGCCGGATGAAGGACCGCTGGGAGCGCATGACTCCCGAGGAACGCGAACATTTCTGCCACGGCATGTTCGGCCACTCCAGCCGCCCCGGCGCGGCAGGAGAGGGATCGCCTGATCCCCGCCACGCGTAACGCACCGCATCCCTCCCGCATCGATTTCGCCGTCCTCCCGTGCCAGTCTCACGGCCCGCCCGCCGATGGGGGGAAGCGCCGTCTGCGCCGCATGCTTACCCCACCGGAAGGCTGCCGCGGAGTGTCTGAGAAGCCGCTTGAAATGAGGCGTTTGGACGTATAATCGATGCTGTCCGGGATGGCAGGATGGAAATCCTGGCGGTATCGCAGTTCACTACTACGGAGTGAAGATCAAATGATTGGTCGAGGAATCGACACGTTGCCTGTGGCGCTCGCGGTCGTTTTCGGTGCGCTTTGGGCCCAAGAAGCTGCCGTTTCACGGAGCCACACGCAGTTGGACTCGCCTGGAACCGCACCGTCTTCGGCTCAGTTGACGGGCGCGTCCGGCAACGCCGCGGCCCGCGCCGTCAATGTCCGTCCGAACCTCGCCCTCGTCCCGGATGCGGGAACCGGGGCCTGCTCTAACATGTCACTCGGTAATGGTGCGAGCCTGAATGGATTTATTCCGTTTCCCTCCACCAATGCCTGGAACACCAACATTGCGTCGGCGCCCCTTGACCCGAATTCGGCGGCGATCACGGCCGCGTCAGGGTTTGCCGGCCTGTACCTGCATCCCGATTTTGGGTCCGAAAGCTACTATGGCATCCCCTATGTGGTCGTAGACTCCACCACGACCCCAACCGTGCCAATCAATGTGCTCGACTACGCCAGCGAGAGCGACGTGGTTGTGGCGCCATATCCTATTACCGCTCCCATCGAAGGCGCTCCGGCCGACTGCTCGGGTTGGCCGGACACTTACAATGGCGACGCTCACGTCCTCGTGCTGGACCGCGCCAAATGCGAGCTCTATGAGACGTTCAACACGAATCGCTGCAATGGGTCGTGGGACGCTTCGAGCGAGACCATTTGGGATATGAATAACTATGAGTCGCGTCCATATGGCTGGACTTCGGCGGATGCCGCCGGATTGCCGATCTTTCCCGGGCTGGTGCGTTACGACGAAGTAGCTTCCGGGGCGATCAATCACGCCATCCGCTTTACCATGGAGCACACAAAAGACGATGCCAACGATGGGTATTTTGTGCTTCCTGCCACTCATGCTGCGGGCAACATCTGGGGTGTGTCCAACGTCATGGGGATGCGGATACGATTGAAGGCGAGCTTTGACATTTCCAGCTACTCCGCGGTCAATCAGGTGATACTAACCGCGATGAAGCAGTACGGGATGATCCTGGCGGACAACGGCGGCTACTTCTATTTTCAGGGCGCCTCGGATCCGCGCTGGGATGACGACGACTTGTCGAATCTGAAGAACGTCGGCTCGGAGAACTTCGAGGTGGTCCAAATGAATCCCGAATTCCCCGGTTGGGATTCGGCCACGGCGCCTACCGGCGCTTCACCGGCGATCGCCAGCTTCACGGCCTCGGCATTGACCGTAAGCTCCGGGTCGCCCGTCACCTTCCATTACAGCGTGAGCGGCGACTCCTACGATTACATCGACATGATTGGTCCGGTTGCGGCTGGCAGCGGGAGTGTGACGATTAATCCCACGGCAACCCAGACCTATACATTGAACTCCACGAACGCTTACGGAAGCACCGCGAGCACGCCGATTACGGTCACGGTGTCCGGATCGGTGGTGGCTCCGCCAACGTTCACCCCGGCGGCCGCGACGTACACCTCGGCGCAGACGGTGACCATCGCCACTGCGACTTCTCCATCGGCGACGATCTACTACACCATCAACGGAGATACACCCACGAGCAGTTCGGCGGTTTTTTCCGTTTCCAGTCCCATCTCTGTCTCTGCCTCGGAAACGGTGAAGGCCATCGCCGCGGTAACTGGCTATGCGGCGCCGAGCGCCGTGGGGTCGGCTCAATACACCATCGCGTCGGGGCCGGCGGACCAGGCGATCGGCATGGGCGCAATTCCGAATTTGCCGCTCGGCACCGCGCCGTTTACGGTCAGCGCGACGGCTTCCTCCGGTTTGACGGTCAGCTTCGCTTCGACTACTTCGGCCGTCTGCACGGTATCGGGCACCACCGTGACGCTGCTCGCCACCGGCGCCTGCACCATCCAGGCGACGCAGCCTGGAAACGCCAGCTACGCCGCCGCCACACCGGTCAACCAGACCTTTCAAGTGATCGGCGTTTCCTCACCGCCACCAACTCCGACACCCACGCCGACGCCGACTCCGACGCCAACACCGACGCCAACACCGACGCCGACGCCGACCCCAACGCCGACTCCCACTCCGACTCCGACACCAACGCCGACGCCAACACCCACCCCAACACCGACTCCGACACCAACGCCAACGCCAACTCCAACCCCGACGCCCACTCCGACCCCCACCCCAACACCGACTCCGTCGGCGGGCCTGCTGTTCGTGCCGGTAACCCC
>Ga0116126_1000801_pt1 | contig 21414 bp, 21 predicted proteins | sample June2015DPH_16_5_FD_89730 | JGI IMG/M metagenome (GOLD analysis project Ga0116126, IMG submission 89730) | Peatland microbial communities from SPRUCE experiment site at the Marcell Experimental Forest, Minnesota, USA - June2015DPH_16_40 | ecosystem: Environmental > Terrestrial > Soil > Wetlands...
ACACGGGTTCGAATCCCGTTGGGGTCGCCAATTTGTTTTCCGGCGCCACCTGGGGTAAAATTGTGTGGCCGGACCGCACAGGTTCCGGCGAGAAAAGGAACAGGCAGCAGTGAATAACAGGCCGGCCATTTCCGGTTCGTCCTTTGGGCGACAGTCGACGCTCAACACGGTCGGTGTGATCGTGCTGGTGCTGGGCTTGACTGCGGCCAGCATCGTGCTGGTGCGGGGGCTGGGACAGTCGAACAGTCAAGCCGCATCCAATTCGCCAGACGACTGGCAGGACAACACGCTCTCGATCCAGGATTCAAAGGCCTCCTCTCACGACGTCGAAATGTACGACGGGAAACTGGGCTTGTTGACGCTGGAGTTGTCGAACGCGTTTCATCAACCCGAATCGCTGGCCATGATCATCGCGACCACCTCGACGCTCTTTGCGCTGGGCTGTTTCTTTGTTTCACACCGTCTGCCCCGCGACCCTCCGATAGGAACCAACGATTTTTCCTCATAACGGGTCTTGTCGCTTCGGATAGATGACAAATCCCGCCTGGTGATTTATTCTTCCACTGGCAAACAACATGGACACGGCACTGGTCACGATTGAATCCGCACCGCGACCGCATCTGCCCGGGTGGATTCGGCAGCGCGTCCCCGGCGGCGAACGCTACGCCTACCTGAAAAGCGTCGTGCGCGAGCTCAACCTCCACACCGTCTGCGAAGAAGCCAAATGTCCGAACATGGGCGAATGCTGGGAACACGGCGCAGCCACGTTCATGCTCATGGGCGATGTCTGCACGCGCCGGTGCAATTTCTGCGCGGTCGCCAAGGGCAAGCCCGGCTACCTCGACGCCGCCGAACCCGAGCACGTCGCCACCGTCGTCAGCGCCATGCAGCTCGATTATTGCGTCCTCACCTCCGTGACCCGCGACGACCTGCCCGACCAGGGCGCCGACCACGTCGCCCGCACCATCGAAGCCATCCATCAGCGCCTGCCGTCGTGCAAACTCGAAATGCTCATCCCCGATTTCCGCGGCGTGGCCGCCTGCGTCGAGCGTGTTGTGAAAACGCCGCTCACCGTGCTCGCCCATAACATGGAAACCGTCCCGCGCCTGTACAAACAGGTCCGGCCCGGCGCGGTGTACGAACGTTCCCTGCGCGTGCTGGAAATGGCAAAAGAATTTCGTCCCGACATTCTCACGAAGTCGGGTCTCATGCTCGGGCTGGGGGAGACCCGCGAGGAATTGCTCGAAGTCTTTCGCGATTTGCGCCAGCACGGCTGCGACATCCTCACCCTCGGACAATACCTGCGGCCGTCTGCCGAACAATTGGTCGTCACTCGCTACGTCGCGCCGCAGGAATTCGCCACCTTCAAGGACGACGCCCTCCAACTCGGCTTCCGCCACGTCGAATCCGGCCCGCTCGTCCGCAGCTCCTACCACGCTTGGCAACACGTGGAATAGCGTGGAACGGGCGAGACGCGCGTTCTACCTTTTCGGATGGTCCTTCACGTAATAATCAATCCGCTGGCATTGGTTGCCTAGTCGAGTGTCTGCGCTTTTGAGCAGGCGTTCAGCCGGTGAATCAGGGGAGGTATTCGGCTGGATGCCGTCGAGTAAAATTGGGAGCGCCCCGCTCGCCGGAAAACAGCGGACGCTGGCTAAGAACACCGTCCGCTGCCAGAAATCGCAGTCGCATCCAAATTACTGGTCGTCAGACAGTCGCCTCATTCGCCAGCGCTGGTTCAGATGACCCGCCAACATCGTTGAGTCTGCGGAAACGATGAGGACGCCACCCAGCGTCAAGCCCAGTCTGTTTTCCAATTACAGGTTTTCCCACGATTTGGATACCGCCCTCATACCCGATTCCACGAACGCAATAGATACTCCCATTTACGACATAGCCGCAGGGATAATTTGAATTCGGATTCGGATTTCTGCCGTCTACACAAACGACCTTCTCGGAAATCTTGAACATTAGCAATCACTCTGCGTTCTGGCTAAACACCGCATCTGCGCCGAGAAACCTCGTGATGTCCTTTCCAGCGGAATTGGGAATTTGGAGTTCGTAATGACTGGAACTCCGCCTAGCGACATTGAACATGAACTGATGGCTACTGTTATGTGTTAGCCTTGGGATAATTTGTCGAACCTCTTTAGGCGGGAACACAAAGTCCAAAACTTTATCATCCTTCCAGCACAACAAGACTAGACATTGTTTTTTTCCTTCTGCGAAATCTGTGACGGGAGCGCCCAAGAACCAGTGATCTGGGTTTCTCTCGGTCGCAAATGGCATGATCGCCTCCTTATCGTTCGTCGCATAGACGACTCCACCGCAAGGGATCATTCCGTGCTTACGGGCGTATTCGTGCCTTACCCGTTTGCCCAATTGTCTTCCATTGATGCGCGCTTCCACGCCGCGAGCCTGCGAGAACAGAGTATCCCCATTAGATCCAGTAGGGGCTTGAGTCGATTGCTCTGCCGCCCGTTGAGGCTTCTCCCGCATGAGTCGCAGCAGCCCCCGCAGGACAACATCCCCCTTGGCCCGTTGCTCTAGTTCCAGCCAAACGTCATCCGCCATTTCAACAGTTTTCATTGTAGTATCTCCGCCACTATGCAAGTGTAGGCACTACTGAACCACAGTGTCAATAGTATAATTAACACTTCGTAGCTCAAACTTGGGCTCCCGCCGTCAGTTCCCTCTAAGGTCCACCCACGTAATGACATCGGCAGGGGCGAGGAAACCGCGAGCCGCCGCCAGTTCCCCCGAACGCGCCTCCAACATCGCCGCGAATAATGAGAATCAGGGAAGGGGAATGCTAAGGATTACGCTCATTTGGCGTCTGTTCCTTAACATGTGCATAATAATCAATCTGTTGGCAAATCCGGTGCAAGACATTACAGTCGCGCTTTTCCAGCGGGGCCCGGGCGATGACGCGACGCAGCGACCGCAGAAATGAATCCGGGTCGCCTTGGTGCGGACGAAATCCAATCTTCGCCAGCGACGTCGCCATGTGTTGCAGCACTGATTCCACTTCATGCACGGTCGCCAGATTGTAATTCGGCTTCGGAATCTCACCTAGGCTCGCGAGGTAAACTTCGTACGCGAGCAACATCACCGCCTGCGACAAATTCAATGACGGATGTTCCGCCGCTTGCGGCACGCTGACAATATCGTGGCACCGGCGCAGTTCCGTGTCGGACAGCCCGGCCTCTTCGCGGCCAAATACAATCCCCACCCGATGTTTCTGGGATAGCTCGGCGATCTTCTTCGCCGCCGGTCGCGCTTCAACGATCTGCGGGAACTGCACCCGACGTTTCCGATGCGTCGTGCCGACCAGCCAATGCAGGCCATCCGTTGCTTCCTCCCACGTCGTCACCACGCGCGCTTTCTCCAGCACATCGCCTGCACCGTGCCCGAGCATGATCGCCTGCTGATGCGTCGCGAAATCCTTCGGACCACCGAGCACCACCAGATCGGTCAACCCCATCGTCTTCATCGCCCGCGCCGCCGATCCGATGTTGCCCGGCACCGCCGGCTCGACCAGAATCACCGTCACATTGGCCAGATGGCGCGGCGCGCCAAACGTCAACACCGGCTCCGGATGCTTTTCGGTCGCCTTTCTCATAGGTTCGAAAGTGGAACGGGCATCCTGCCCGTTCAGTCGTTCTCCGGTGCCGAAGTCAAGTTCGACCTATCTTCTTGTGGTGCCGTATCGATATTCACTTTCATGCAGCTTTGCGCGACTTGGGTTCTGCTCAATATAAGTCTCGAACCGCTGAAGACTCGCCTCGTTTCGTACGATGTGATCGAAGTATTCGGATTGCCACACGGCCCCGCTGCGATTCAGCGCGTCGTTGATTCGATTGGCCGTGTAGGATTTCCAGGAATGAACGATCTGTTCCAACTGCCAGTCACCGAGGGCTGACAAAAGAACATGCACGTGATTGGGCATGATCACATACGTGCTCAACTGGTATCGTTCGCCGGAGAAATGTTTCAAGGCCTCTTCAACAATCGCCGATATATCGGGCCGCCGCAGCCAACACTCGCCGTGTCCCGCGTCCAGCCACTGTTGCATCCGTTCGGAGAATCGTTCATGGAACTCCTGTTGTTGATCGTCTGTGTGCGGCGCTGGATGCTGACGCAACCAGAGCTCGCGCTCTGATTGCCATTGTCGGAGCCTTTCCTCCGGTAACGAATCAGCTAATCGAAACGTGACGAAGTAGGTGCAACCCGCTTGTTGCCAGTGGGGAAGCGTTCGCTGGTGAATCGCAATGGTCGTCGACTCGTCAAGCGCGTGAAACGGCAGAATAGGTCCGTCGTTAGCCTGATGTTCTTTGACTGGTTTATTGAACGGGCTGGAAGCCCGTTCCACTTTTTTTGCAGGACTCTCCAACACCACGGTCACCGGACCGTCGTTCACCAACTCCACGTCCATCATCGCCGCGAATTTGCCTTCAGCGACTTTCAGGGTGGTGGCAGTGCGCAGTTTGGCCATGAAATCATTATAGAACCGCTCCGCCTCGCCCGGCGACATCGCCCCGGAAAAACTCGGACGCGTGCCTTTGCGCGCGTCGCCGTACAGCGTGAACTGCGACACCACCAGTATCCCTCCGCTGATGTCCGTCACCGAACGGTTCATGTTCTTGGCGTCGTCGGGAAAAATCCGCAGCGCCAGCAGTTTCTTGATCATCCATTCGGTGTCCGCCGTGGCGTCATCTTGGCCGATCCCGAGCAGCACCAGCAGGCCGCGGCCGATTTCGCCAACCGTCTGGCCATCGATCCGAACGGATGCGCGGGAAACACGTTGGACGACGGCTTTCATGGCGTGGTGAATACGCGAAGCCCGCGGGGTTGTCCAGTCTTGAACGGGTGGAGGCTTGTGTTAGGCTGCGGCTGTGAAGATTCAGTTCCTGTGTCCGCACTGCAAGCACGAGCTGGAGTTCGAGGATTTGTCGCAGGATGAATCGCCGTGTCCGCTCTGCCAGAAAACGATTCGCCTCCGCATCACCGAGCGCATGCGGCGCCAGAACATGGTCGATCGCTGCGCCGTGTGCGAGTGCACTACCGTGTACGTCCAAAAGGATTTCAATCGCACGTTGGGCGTGAGCATTTTCCTGGCAGGCGCGGTGTTGTTCCTGATCTGCGCCTGGAAAAACCGGCTCGTCGAGGGCACGCTGGTGTGGGCGGTATTCGTCGTGGCCGACGCATTGCTCTACAAGTATTTGCCCGACGTGACGATCTGCTACCAATGTTACGCGCAATACCGCGGGGTCGCGCCGAACCCGGACAACCGGCCGTTTGAGCTGGGCCTCGCCGAAAAGTTTGACCCGCTCGACAAACGCGCCAGTGCCGAAAATCCCGCGGCGGGATGGAAGGGGCGCTGACGCAATATGTGGCGCGCGCTGCTGATCGGTCTGTTTGCCGTGGCGCTCGCCCATTCCGTCCGCGGCGAGGAAGACCCTCGCGATGCCGAACGACAATTCCGCTTTCTGCTTTCGCGCGGCGACGAACTTCGGGCGCAACAGGACCAGCTTGACCCACATTCGCCGCCCGCCGTCATTCAACGCTGGAAGGCGCAACTGAAACGTCTCGAGCGCGATTATCGACATTTTCTCCACGATCATCCCCGGCACGCGCGCGCCATGGTCGCGTACGGCGGTCTGCTCTACGATGAAGAGGACCAGGACCAGGGCGCTCGTTGGTGGGAAAAGGCCATTGAGGTCGATCCGCGCGAGCCCTACGCGCACAACGACCTGGCGAATGTCTACGGTCACGATGGCCGCGCCGCGAAAGCGCTCGAGTATTACCAGACCGCCATCGAACTGGCGCCGACCGAACCCATCTTCCGCTTCAATTGGGCGACGACGTGCCAGTTGTTCCGCAACGAGTCGCGCGCCGTGTATGGATGGAGCGTGGACGAGATCTTCCAGCACTGCATGGAGCAATTCCGCGCGGCCCGCGACCTCGACCCCCAAAACTTCGATCTATCGAGCACGTACGCGGAGACGTTCTATCAGTTGCCCAAGCCGGACTGGCCGGGCGCCTACGAGGCGTGGCAGTTCTGCCTCCGCCAGCCTCTGGACGACCAGCAGCGGGCATTCGTGTGCGGTCACCTCGCCCGCGTCTGCATCCGGTTGGGTCGCATCGACGAAGCCAAACAATGGATGTCGAAGCTTTCCGTCAACGACCAGGCATCCGTGCGCCGCGCGCTCGAACGAAAGATCGATGAGCTGGGCCACACGTCTGCCTCGACAAACCCTCCGTCGAGTTCCCCACCGGATCCAGTCCAGTAGCACTGATTGCCGGCTATGCCGCGAATTTCGCCTACGGTTTGGCGACCCCGATGACGCCACAAGCCACCCGCGCGCCGGCGTTGCCCGTCGGTTGCGTCTTCAAATCGTCAGCCTTGGCGTGCACGATCACTGCGTGACCGATGATCGAATCCGCACCCTCCAGCGAGATCACCGTGTCCACCCGCTCGTAATGCGCCTTGCCCGTCGCATCCGCATCGAGATTGCCGAAGTCGCCCGCGTGCCGCATCTCGGAATCCGGTGCGCCATGTTGCATGTGATGCGGATTGAAGTGACCGCCGGCCGAATTTCCATCCGCCGCGCTGCAATCGCCGAACTCGTGAATGTGGAAACCGTGCTGACCGGGCGTCAGCCCCGTCACGTCCGCGACGATTTTCACGCCGCCCTCGATTTTGGTGAACGTCACCACGCCGGAAACGCTGTTGCCCTTCGTGGGCGAGAGTACTGCCACCGCTTTGGTCACCGAGTCGGCCCGGGCCGAGAGCATGGCCAGAGCCGCGATAGATGTTGCCACCAGTATGCCAGCTTTCATCATTGCCTCCTGTCGTTTGGTTTGAACCCTTTGGAACCTACCATCCGTCCCATGAACACACAAATCTTCAACCAAACTTGTAGCGCTTCCGCACGGGCTTGTGCACCTTCCAGACACACGACATGCCCGCGGGAAACGTCGCCCGCTTACACTGTCGATCTTTACGGTTGTCTCCGTCGTCCGGTGACAAGCCAAGCAAGGCGTTCACAAACGTGCTAAACGCTTGCCATTGGGCCCGCTGCCGACGCCACGTCGCGCGGCCACGCGCGGTCAACCGGTAGTACCGCCGCTCCCGTTGGCGTCCGGCACGTTTCCACTGGCTCGTGACCAAACCGCGTCGTTCCAGATGATGCAACACGCGGTACACCGTACTCCGATGCCAGAGAATGGTGTGCTTCGAGCGGTGAGCGACGCGACGAACAACCTCATATCCGTACACGGGCCGCCTCTCCAGTGCGTTCAGGATTAGCAGGTCATACGACCCCGTAACCAAATCCTTGGCAAACGAATCCAGTCTCATATCATGATAGGTGTCAGTGGTACCTATCATGGCGAACGGAAACTGGATTGTCACGCGTGAAGAACGGGAACGTTACCGTGGACCCAGGGAAGATTGTGACTGGGAAGGGGTTGGCGCACCGTGACTGTGGACTTACCCAAACTTGTAGTGCTTCCGCACCGGCTGGTGCACCTTCCAGACGCACGACATACCCTGCGGGAACGTGACCAGATCGCCCTTGCCGAACCGCACGGGCTGCCCGCCGTCCGGCGTTACTGTAACGTCGCCCTCCAGCAAGTAACACGTCTCCTTCTCGTCATAGTGCCACGGAAACTCCGACACTTCCTTCTCCCAGATGGGCCAGCTTGTTATCTGCTGTTTTTCGAGGGTCTTTTGGCTGGGGTTGGGTTGAATTTGTATGTCCATTGCCTGTTCTCCTATACTTGGGATTTACCCTCCAGTACCGATGTCAAGGATTCTAGCACCTTCTTTATTTCTGTCAGCTTTTCTTCGGGAGTCGTGCCGGTCATGCGGGGGAATTTGCCGCCGACCTGGAACAGCACGCCGCGTTGCGAGAGCATGATCCGGTCTTCGCGGGTCTCGACCGTCTCGATGTGCGCGTCGCCGGCGCGAATGCGCACCTCGGCGCATTGCAACAGCAGTTCCAGTGTGCGCGGCAGTTTGCCGTAGCGATCACGGAACTCGCGCCGTAACGCTTTGAGGTCGCCCAATTCCGCCGCCTCGGCGATCTTGCGGTAGGCTTGGATGCGCAGACGGCCATCCGTGATGTAGGCCGCCGGGATGCGCGCCAGAGATTCGCCCGATTCGTCGGCCAGAAAATCCAGTTTCAACGTCACCAACGGACGGCGCTTGGGTTTTTCGCCCTTGAGACGCGCAATGCTTTCCTTGAGCAACTGGCAATACAGATCGAATCCGATGGCCGTGATATGGCCGCTCTGTTCGGCGCCGAGAATGTTGCCCGCCCCGCGAATTTCCAGGTCGCGCATGGCGATTTTGAACCCGCTGCCCAACGACGAATACTGCTTGATGGCGCTGATGCGTTTGCGCGTGCTCTGGACCAGGTGCATGTGGCGGGGCAAAAGAATATAGGCGTAGGCCTGATGTTTGTAGCGACCGACCCGCCCGCGAAGCTGGTACAGATCGCTCAACCCAAACCGGTCGGCGCGGTCGATAATGATGGTATTGGCGTTGGGAATATCGAGCCCGCTTTCGATGATCGTCGTGCACACCAGCACGTCGATCTCCCCCTTGACGAACCGGTGCATGATTTCCTCGAGTTCGTGTTCGGCCATCTGGCCGTGGCCGACATCGATGTCAATTTTCGATTCTTCCAGCAGACTTCGCAGCCGTTGGGCGACGGCCTCGATGCTCTGCACGCGGTTATGGAGAAAATAGACCTGGCCCCCGCGGTTGACCTCGCGTTGAATGGCCTGTTTGATAAGCCGCTCGTCGTACGGAGCGACGATGGTTTCCACCGGCAGCCGGTCCTGTGGCGGAGTTTGGATGGTGCTCATGTCGCGCGCGCCCGTCAACGAGAGATACAGCGTGCGCGGAATCGGCGTGGCGCTCAGCGTCAGTACGTCCACCAGCTTGCGCAATTGTTTGAATTTCTCCTTGTGCAATACGCCGAAGCGCTGCTCCTCGTCGATGACCACCAGGCCGAGGTTCTTGAAGTGCACGTCACTGCTGAGAAGCCGATGGGTGCCGATGACGATGTCCACACCACCTTTGCGCAGGAGTTGGGCGACTTTCGTCTGCTCCCGCTGGGTGCGGAACCGCGACAACATTTCAATGGCGACGGGATAGCCCGACATGCGTTCGCGGAACGTGTTGAAGTGCTGTTCGGCCAGCACCGTGGTCGGCACGAGGACCGCCACCTGGAAACCGTCCATCACCGCCTTGAATGCCGCGCGGACCGCCACCTCGGTCTTGCCGTAGCCGACATCGCCGCAGATCAGTCGGTCCATCGGGCGGCGAGACTCCATGTCGCGTTTCACTTCGTCGATGGCCGTGAGTTGGTCGGGCGTTTCATCATAAATGAACGCCGCTTCGAACTCCCGTTGCCACGCGGTGTCAGGCGAGAACGCGTGGCCTTCAAGCGTGTGGCGGGCGGCCTGGATTTCCAATAGGTCGGCCGCGAGGTCCATGATGGCGCGTTCGGCGGAGAATTTCTGCTTCTGCCAGAGCGCCCCGCCGAGCTGATGCAGCGTCGGCAACTTCCTGCCCGCGCCGACATATTTGGCAACCAGATGCGCCTGGTCGATGGGGACGTAGAGCCGGGCTTCGTCGGCGTATTCGATGGCGAGGACTTCCTGCTTCGCGCCGTTGAAATCCAGCGATTTCAACCCCAGATATTTTCCGATCCCCTGCTGGACGTGGACGACAAAATCGCCTTCCTGGAGTTCCGTCCAATCCGCCGGCTGCGCCAACTGATGAAACTTGCGTCGCGGGCGCACGAGTTTGTAGCGCCCGAAGATCTCCGAATCGGTCACCACCGCCAGTTTCGCTTCGGACCAGAGAAAACCGCGCGCCAGAAAGGAGGAGGGATGAGGGAGGAGGGAGGACGGGAGCGAATGGAATTGCTCGCGCCACAACTCCTCGAATCGCTGCTTCTCGCCATCGTTGCTGCAGAACACGTGCAGCGCATACCCCTCGTCGATCCACCGCTGCATCTGCTCGAAAAACGAGCGGCGCATTTGCTCGGCGACTTCCGGTTCGGGCGCGCGGGTGTCGAGCGGGCGAAAGGCGTCGAGCGCCGCAAGGCCCAGATTGATATGGGACGACGGTGGATCAATTGCCAGAGTGTCGGTCAGCGGAATGGCCGTCAGTCCCGACTCCAGCGTGTGACGCCATTCGACAAAGAACTTGTCGCCAGCGGGAATCTGGCGCGCGTAGTGTTCGGCGGCCTCGGCGAGTTTGTCCGGTTCGTCGAGCACGAGAAGCGTGTCGCGGGGGAGCAGATCGACGAGCGGCGCGGTCCTGTCGGCCTCCCGCCTCAGGATGCCCAACTCGCCCGCGGGTGTGACGACCAGTCGCTCCCGTTTCTCGCGCGATTGCTGGGTAACGGGATCGAACGTGCGAATCGACTCAACCTCATCGCCGAGAAACTCGACCCGCACCGGCTCATCGCGGTCGATCGGAAAGAAGTCGACGATACCACCGCGCATCGCCATGTCGCCGGGTTCAGTGACTTGGTATTCGGCGCGATAACCAAGTTCGGTGAGCGTGTCGAGAAGCTGCTGAAGTTCGAGGGTCTGGCCGAGACGGATTTCTTTTCGCAGCGACAGGAAATACTCGGGAGCGAACGTGCGCTGCATCAATGCCGGAACGGAAGCGACGGTGACCGGGCCGTTCAGGTTCGTCAGCACCTTGAGCCGGTCGGCAATGGTGTCGGCATGGGGCAGCTTGTCCTCGTGCGGGAGGGTCTCCCAGGCAGGATAGAACTGGACGCCGGGCAGGAGCGTTTGCAGGTCGTTGAAGAATGCTTCCTGCGATTTCAGGCCGTCGGTCACGACGAGGATCGGGCGGCTGGAGATTTGCGAGAGCAGGGACGCAACGAACGGCTTGGCGGCGTCCGCGACGGAATTTAGAGACAAAAAGTTCCCCGCCTCGAGTCTCCGTTTGATAAGGGGCATCAACGGAGACCCCAGCGCTGCCTCGAATAATGTATCTCTACTCACAGGTGTAGCTACGTTTCTGCGAAACGCGAAGGGCGCTTTACAGAAGCGCCGCTACACCGACAACAGCCGAAGTCTAGCATCCGATTGTATGCAATGCAATTTCGCCAAGCGTAATGAGCGGGCGGGTCAGACCGGTCGGGCGCGATCACAGCGCACTGGAATGGTCTGCTTTCTTTTGAATTGTGTCCAAGCCGCGCCGGGATTAGCGTCCCGGAACTGAGGCAAGACACGTTAGCTAGCTGAGGAGCGAGACATGAGGACATGGGTTCTATCATTCATCGGGTTGGTGTTGACAATATCCGCAGCCACGCGCGGCGACGCCATATCGGTGGACGAGGTCAGAGCCAAAGCGGAACACGGCGACGCCAAGGCTCAGTTTGATCTTGGGATGGCCTTTTACCAGGGAGACGGCGTTCGTCAAAACTACCGTGAAGCGGCCAAGTGGTTCGAGAAGGCGGCCGACCAAGGTATTACCGACGCGATTAATAACATGGGCCTCCTGTACTCGAAGGGCCAGGGAGTCGGCCGGGATTTTCGGAAGTCCTTTGAATGGTACAAGCGGGCAGCAGAAGCCGGCAATGCCACGGCGCAATACAATGTCGGAGTCAGTTACGATTTTGGCCGGGGGGTGAGCCAGGATTATCACGAAGCCGCCCGATGGTATGAGAAAGCTGCTTTGCAGGGCGATCCCGATGCTCAAAATTCCCTGGGAAGCCTCTACCAATCCGGACAGGGTGTTGGGCAGAACGACGGAAAAGCTGCTGAATGGTATCGAAAGTCAGCCGACCAAGGAAAGCCGGACGCTATCATCAATTTGGCTTACATGTATTTGATGGGCCGAGGCGTTGAGAAGAATGAAGCAAAGGCGTTTGAGTTGAATCTCAAGATGGCCAAGGCCGGTCATCTGCGAGCCATGTTGAATGCAGGGTTACAACTCCGGGACGGTCAGGGAACTCCGCAGAATTACGAGGAAGCGTGGGATTTGTTAAATCAGGTTCGTATGACCGTTCGTGAGGGTCCGCTCCATTGGAAGGCCGTTGCCGCATTGGATCAGATTAAGACTGATCTCGGAGTTGATCGGAGCATCGGCAGACTCGATTATCCCGAGTGGCAAGTCGTGCAAAGGAATATCCGGCAGAAACACTGATTCCGCCTACAAATTCAATCGCTTCACGTTTTCGAGGACGTGGTCGGCGGACTTTTTCAACTGGGCAAGTTCGTCGTTGCTCAGCTTCAGCTCGATGATTTTCTCGACGCCGTTCTTGCCAAGCACGCAGGGCACGCCGACGAACATATCGTTGACGCCGTACTGGCCGGTGCACCACGCCGCGCAAGGCAGCACGCGTTTCTCGTCGCGCAAGATGGAGGCGACCATTTCGGCAACCGATGACGACGGCGCGTAGTAGGCGGAGCCGGTCTTGAGCAGGGCGACGATTTCCGCGCCGCCGTTACGTGTGCGGGTGACGAGCGCATCGAGTTTATCCTTCGGGAGCAAATCCTCGACCTTGATGCCCGCCACCGTCGCGTAGCGCACAAGTGGAACCATATCATCGCCGTGACCGCCGAGCACCATTGCGTCCACGTCGCGCATCGAGACGCCCAGTTCCATTGCGATAAAACAACGGAACCGCGCGCTGTCGAGCACGCCGGCCATGCCGATCACCTTGTTCTTCGGGAAACCAAGCTTCACGCCGGCGAGGTAGGTCATCACGTCGAGCGGATTGCTGACCACGATAACGGTGGCGTTTGGCGCGTTCTTCTTGATCGAGTCGCACACGCTGCCGACGATGCCGGCATTGGTCTTGAGCAAATCGTCGCGGCTCATGCCGGGTTTGCGGGCGATCCCGCTGGTGACGACGATCAGATCGCTGCCGGCGCAGGCGGCAGCATCGTTCGCGCCGGTAATTTTCGCGTCGAAGCCTTCGAGGCACGCCGACTCCATCATGTCGAGCGCCTTGCCCTGGGGCATGCCCTCGATGATATCGACCATCACCACGTCGGCGAGTTGTTTTTCGGCGATGCGTTGCGCGGTGGTCGAGCCGACAAATCCCGCGCCAAACACGGTCACTTTGCGATTCATAAATGTCCTGAAGTTGAATTGGGTTCGCGTTGGTTATTGAGAAACGGACAGCCAATGTCGAGCAGAAAGAAATGGAGTTGGACGCACGTCCGTCGCCTCTTTCGCGCGCCACTAGTCTTCCGCCACGAGAGCGATGCCGTTGGTGGCGCAAACGACGCGCTCGTTCGCGTTGAGGGCCTCGCTGGTCACGCGTACCTGATACGTTTTCACCTGCCGGGCCCGCGACGCGAACGGGTCGTATTGTTCGCGAAGGTCGACATATTCGGCGAGGTTCATCACGCCTTCCGTGTACTGCCTGGGCATGGTCTTGAGGAACGAGGAGTCGTCGATGCGCACCCGATAGTTGGTGCCGGCGTCCGCCTTGAGTCGTTGGTGGACCGACTCCATTTTGCGGAAACTGGGAAGGAAATAATCCGCGTTGGCGATGATGGCGCGCTGATAATTGAAGTACGCCAGGCTGAAGATGATGTTGAAGACAATCGTCAGGATCATCAACCCGCGCACGGGACCGCGCCAACGGCTGCCGTCCAGCCCGCGCACCATGAAGATAGCGGGTAAGAGAAACAGCAGCGGGAATTGCACGATCAGGTAGCGGCTGTTGAAATTGCTGAAGGAGGCAACAAACAGAACCAATGGCAGTACCAACAGTGACCCAACGAACATCTCACCGGGCGCGTCCGCGAAAGCCTGCTTCGGTGAACGCCACTTCCCCCGCAATGATTGAACGAGGCGGACGAGAAAAGTGCCAATGACAAGGACGCTCAGGGCCAGAGATAGCGCGTTGAAGGCGCCGAGAACCCAAAACGAGCCAAAGCATGTGTCGCCAAGAGCGCGGTATTGAGAAAGGTCGCGCCCGGCTACGCTGCTCATCAGGTTGGAGAGGTCGGTAATCGGGAGGGTCAGTATCTTCAGCACCGAAAAGGAAGCGGCGATGGGACCCTCGAAGATTCGGCGTGTGTTCTCCCAGCCGTGCCTCATTTCGCCGATCACATACGGAACGTACAGCAACACCGAAGCCAGCACTCCGGCGGCCAGCCATCTCGGATTCAATCGCGAAGGACTCCACCACAGGAGCAACACCACCACCGGCGCGATAAACACGGCTATCATGTGAAACTGCGGCATGATGGCCATCAGCACGCAAACCCAAAAAATGTTCGGCGAATTCGGCTGCGTGACCACGTTCCAGAGCGCCAGGTACAACAGGGCGCCGAAGAACGCCATGGGGATGGGATTCCAGGCCATGATGGAATAGTGAATGGGCCAGGGCGAGGTGGCAAAGAACACGGCCGCCCACAGCGAATACCGTGGCCCGAAGATGTTTTCCGCCAAACGGTACACCAGGTAAATGACGCACGTATGCAGAAGAATCATTAACAGGCAGACGGCTTCGGGGGAACTGCCGAGTTTGAGCCCGACCAGCCAAAACAGCGCCCACATTGGCCCCGGGAGTTTCCCCGTCTTGAAATTGGGCTGGCCGATGTAGAGGGCCCGCTCTTCGCCGGCATTCAAACCGAGGGCGACCCGATACGCCCGCATTTGGTCTCCCGTGGCTGCGTATTCGTAAGCTTGGCCCCAATAAAGGGCTGCCAATCGCAGCAGGAAACCGAGACACATGATCCCGATCAGCAACGCGATTTTGGCCCGCTTCGACATCTCGCGCATTGTATGGAAAGAAAACGTTTAGGCGAGAGGAATTCTCGCACGGCCGCAGCCGGCCAACCAGTTGGGCTGCAATGGCTACCGGAGCGTTGACGGCTCATCATCGAAATGGTAGGATTAATTTAACGTACCGCTGCGAGGCGGTGCCGCCGCGCCCATGAACGTGTTAAACGAGAACGTATTGGTGCTCAATCGCCTGTGGCAGGCGATCAACGTCTGCACGGTCGAGCGCGCGTTTACGCTTCTGTACATGGGTCACGCCGAGGTCGTCGTCGAGGATGGCGGCAACTTTCAGACCTTCGATTTCCACGAATGGCGCGAGTTCAGCCAGGGACACCACGGCGAGGACGTTGTCCACACCATTTCCTTCAAGATTCGCGTGCCGCGGGTGATTCTGCTGCTGTTTTTCGATCGTCTGCCGCACAAGGAAGTGAAGTTCACGCGGCACAATATTTTCGAGCGCGATCACAATATGTGCCAGTATTGCGGGAAGCGGTTTGATCGGCGCGAATTGAACCTCGACCACGTCATTCCCCGCGACCGTGGCGGGACGACCACGTGGGAGAATATTGTGTGCGCGTGCATTCCGTGCAACACGCACAAAGCCAACCGCACGCCAACCGAGGCGGGCATGCACCTCATCAAGAAACCGAAGCGGCCGAAGTGGCGTCCGTTCGTCAACGTCACCATCAGCACCGTCGCGCACGATAGCTGGAAGCACTTCCTCGATCTCGCCTACTGGAACGTCGAACTGGGCGAGGATGCGGAGTAGAGGGTTGTTGTAGTAGCTGTGTGCAAGACAGAACTTCAAGTTAATCGAAGGTTGCGCTCCGCATAGGTCTTCTGACCGCCCCGAGGAACGCATGATGGGCCAGCTCGGTTTCACGCTTTGACACCCCTGCGGTTCGGGGATAGTATTTCTTTCGTGGCTTCGAAGTTGGATCAACTCAAGGTGGCACTGCGCTCGGGGGGACGCACGTTGGTGGCGTACTCGGGCGGGGTGGACAGCGTATTGCTGGCGAAGGTGGCGCACGACACCTTGGGCGACAGCGCGCTGGCGGTGATTGCGGATTCGCCGAGCCTGCCCCGTCGTGAATTGCGGGAGGCGCTGGAAATCGGGGAGCAATTCGGGTTTCCCGTGCGGGTGATCAAGACCGACGAGATGGCGGACGAAAATTACACCAGCAATCCGGCGAATCGGTGCTACTTTTGCAAGACCGAGTTGTTCGAGAAGCTGGCGGAGACGGCGCAGCGCGAAGGCTGGCAAACGATCGTCTATGGGGAGAACGCCAGCGATGTGGGCGATCACCGGCCCGGCGCCGTGGCGGCCAGGGAATATCAGGTGCGCGCGCCATTGAAGGAAGTGGGGATGACCAAGGCGGAGATTCGGGAGTTGTCGGCGGGATTGGGCCTGCCGACGGCGACCAAGCCGCAGATGGCCTGCCTGTCGTCGCGGATCCCGTACGGAGAAGTGGTGACGGGCGAGGCCTTGCAGATGATCGAGGCGGCGGAAAACCTCTTGCGCGATGCGGGGTTTTATGAAGTACGGGTGCGCCATCACGATCTGGGGAACTCTAAAAACGAAATTCGAGATGCGAAACTTTATATGGCGCGCATTGAGGTGGGCGCGGAAGAGTTTGCGCGGTTTTTCGACGGGGAAGTGCGCGAGTCCGTGACCCGCGCCTTGAAGACGATTGGCTATGCGTATGTCACGCTGGACCTGCTAGGGTATCGGCGCGGCAGCGCGAACGAAGTATTCGTCAAACCAAAGGAGGATTGAGTCATGAGGGGCAACGTTGTAACCGTGGGGATCGGTCTCGTCAGCGCCATGATGCTGCTGGCGGGTTGTGGTCAGGACCAGAAACTGCAGGCGACGCAGCAACAGTTGACGACGGCGACGAATGAGCTGGCGGCGGCGCGGGTCGAAGTGGCTGAAGTCAAGACCCAGATGCAGGTGAAGGTCAGTGAACTGCAGCAGAACATCTCGAAATTGACTGAAGAGAAGACCGACGTCGAGAAGAAGATGGAGTCGCTCAAGACCGAGTTGGAGGACCAGCGGACGAGGGTCCATTCGCTGGAAACGGACAATTCGAACCTGACGGTGCAGATGACGTCGCTGAACGGCCAGCTGGCGGATGTGAACCAAAAGCTGACGGATTTGCAGAATACCCATGCGCAGACGGTCTCGCACCTGCAGGCGATGCGCGAGGACTACGTCAGGCTCACGGCGGAAAAGGCCGTGCTGGAGGCGAAGCTGCACAATTTGAAGGCGTTGAAGGAACAGATCACCGTGGTGAAGCTGGAACTGCATCAGAAGAAGGTCGAGGAACTCAGGCGGCTTGACCGCGCGGAATTCGCCATGGGCAATCATGGTTATCTGCTCAGGGACGGCTCGTGGGCGGTCGAACGCACGCCCGGCAATTACCCACTGAATCAAGACCTCTACCGCATACAATGACCGACAAGCCGCAAAAGCTGCGTATTGCCAACCGCGAGTTCAGTTCGCGCCTGATTATGGGCACGGGCAAGTTTGCGTCGGGGGAGATCATGGCGTCGGTCCTCGAAGCGAGCGGTGCGGAGATGGTGACCGTGGCGTTGCGGCGCGCGGACCTGTCTGGCGGGAGCGACAAGTTCGCCAACATCCTGACGTTTCTTGACTCGAAGAAATACGTCCTGTTGCCCAACACCAGCGGCGCACGAAACGCCGAGGAAGCCTGTCGGCTGGCTCGGCTCGGCCGGGAGGCGACAGGCTCGACATGGCTGAAACTCGAAATCCACCCCGACCCGCGCTATCTGTTGCCGGATCCGGTGGAGACGTTGAAGGCTGCGGAGGCCCTGGTGAAGGAGGGCTTCACCGTGCTGCCATACATCAACGCCGACCCTGTCCTGGCGAAGCGGCTCGAAGACGCGGGCTGCGCGACGGTGATGCCGCTGGGATCACCCATCGGCAGCGCCCGCGGCATCGAGACGCGGGCGAGTATCGAGATCATCATTGAGCAGGCGACGGTGCCCGTCGTGGTCGATGCGGGGCTGGGCGCTCCGTCGCATGCTGCGGAGGCCATGGAAATGGGCGCCGATGCCGTGCTGGTGAACACGGCGATTGCGATTGCGGCCGATCCCGAGCGAATGGCGGAGGCGTTCAAGTCCGCCATCGTTGCGGGCCGCGCGGCGTACGAGATTGGCCTGGCGGTGAAACGCAAGGAGGCAGATGCCACAAGTCCGCTGACGGGGTTTCTGAATGGGCCATGAGTTTTGCTTCTGAGTTTGACGGTCTTGCGCTGGCGGAACTGTCGTCCTTTGCCCACAACGCGACGTTGACCGATGTGGAGTCGGCGCTGGCGCGAAGTGAAGCGAGTGGGAAGAGAGTTTCACTGACCGATTTCGCGGCGCTGATTTCGCCGGTGGCGGCGCAACCGCACTACCTGGAAGCGATGGCGCAGCGGTCGCACGATCTGACGGTGAAACATTTCGGGCGGGTGATGCGGTTCTTTGCGCCATTATATGTCAGCAACGAGTGCATCAATGTCTGCAAGTACTGCGGGTTCTCGCGCGACAATCCGATTCTGCGGGTAACGCTGACGGTAGATCAGGTGGTGGCGGAAGCGCGGTATTTGCGCGAGCAGGGGTTTCGTCACATTCTGCTCGTGGCCGGAGAACATCCGCATTTTGTTTCGGAGCATTATCTGCGCGATTGCGTGGCGCGGTTGCATCCGGAATGGCCGAGTATTTCATTGGAGGTAGGCCCGCTGGAGACGGCGCAGTACACGCCGATCGTGCAGGCTGGCGGTGAGGGGCTGGTGGTGTATCAGGAAACGTATGACCGCGCCGTGTACGACGCGATGCACGTGAGCGGTCCGAAGAAGGATTTTTCATGGCGGCTGGAAACGCCCGAACGCGCGTATGCGGCGGGGTGCAAACGGCTGGGGATCGGAGCGCTGCTGGGTCTGGCGCCGTGGCGCGCCGAGGCCATCGCGCTGGCGGCGCATGCGGCGTATTTGCTGAAGAAATGTTGGATGGCACAATTGACGATCAGCGCGCCACGATTGCGGCCGGCGGCGGGTGAGTTTGAGCCGCTGGTGAATATGACCGACCGCGAACTGGTCCAGTTTGTCTGTGCCCTGCGGATTGCATTTCCCGAGGTGGGATTGGTCTTGAGCACGCGCGAGTCGGCGAAACTGCGCGATCACCTGATTCCGCTCGGAATCACCCTGATGAGCGCCGGGAGCCACACGGAACCGGGCGGATACACGGGGCAGGGGAGAGAGAAATTGCACCTGACCAAGGGCGGGCGGATGGTCCGGCCGGACTTGCCAATGATTCAATCGGAGGGGGAACACGCGACCGTGCAATTCGAGATCGCGGACGAGCGTTCGCCAGCCGAGGTGGCGGCACGGCTGCAGCAACTGAAATATGAGCCGGTTTGGAAGGATTGGGAGGGCGCTTTGAATGAAGCCTGATCCCATAATGATCGTTGCCAACGGTAGGCAAGAGCGGCTGGATTCTCCCTGTTCCGTAGGGGAATTCATCGAGGCTCGTGGCTGGAAACCGACCCAGGTTGTTGTCGAGCGAAATGGAGGTGTTTTGACGCGTGACCAGCTACAGGTGGTAATGCTGGCGAACGGCGACGAGATCGAAGTGATTGTGCCAGTGGCGGGGGGATAGGGAGTCGAAGCGATGCGCGGCGAAACGCCGCTAGCGGTTGTCAAAATCCTCGCCGGTTACCTCGGTGATATGATACCAAATGGCGTGCGTAGTATCTTGTCTATCAACGCTTTCCTTCTTTATAATACGAATGACAGGACGCTTCTGATGCCAGTAATCGTTACTGGTAACTTCCAGAAGCGCCTTATTAATTCGCAGGCTAACTACTTCCAGCAAGCCAAGTTCTGAAGAATGGCGATCTCCCCATTTCACTTCGTCCGTTAATGATCTCAGATCGTTCCGACCTTCTGTCGTGGTCTGGTCGAGAACTTCAATTTTGAGGACATACGGCCCGTCTACAGTTTCTAATGGCTTTGTAATAAGGTAGATACGGCTGTAATTCCAATCCTTGTCTGAATACGTTAGCAGTGCGGAATTGACTTGATCCAAGAGAGAATGACCCTGGTCACCCTGTGTTGGGGGGCCTCCGGGCTGGTGGGATGGGTTTGTCGGCATGGTCGTGCAAAAAACTAGTTGCAATCTAATCGTACACCCTATATTCTGTCACTAGAATACTAGCTTGAAGATTCAGGAGCTTGCACGTTCTTCAGAGGGGTTCCCCACCCCCACCTCCTTGGCGTGCAACTCCTGAATCTCATTTTTGCCCCATTTGCTCACTGTCTGTCGCTACGAATCTCGCTAAAGGCACCACGTCGACCTACCGCTAGCGACAAAAATGCACAACGCCTCGGTTTCGAACAACGTGGCGAGCAGTATTGTGACCCGGGATCGTTGTGCCAACAACCGCTGCTCTTGTTGTGACACGTACATTCTTGTACTTGGCAGCTTGGATGGCGAAACATCCGTGCCATGTCGTCTCAACTCGTGTTCACCGATTCTGTCTTCTAGTCGTGGTCGCACATCCTAAACCCACAAAATCTTACGCATCCCGGCGGAAGCAGCGAAGATATCGCGATGTGCGTGGCGACTCTTTGCCGGCTGAATTGACTCCGCCATTTGCGTTGAGCTTTCAAGCTTGCGTTTGCCATCCCGTTCACCTACAAGCTTGGCCCGGAGTAGTGGAAGGCGGTCGATTCTCAACAGCGAACTTTTTGCCGGAGGACATTATGGGCCAGATTTTCGGCGACATCACCAAAACGATAGGGCGGACGCCGTTGGTGCGCCTCAACCGAATTACTGCGGGACTCGACGCCGAGATCGCGGTCAAGTGTGAGTTCTTCAACCCGCTGAGTTCCGTCAAGGACCGCATCGGCGTCGCGATGATTGAAGCGGCCGAGCGGGAGGGACGCATTGGCAAAGAATCCACGGTCATCGAACCGACCTCGGGCAACACTGGCATCGCATTGGCATTTGTGTGTGCCGCAAAGGGTTATCGATTGATCCTGGCGATGCCCGACACCATGAGCGTCGAGCGACGCGTGCTCCTGCGCATGCTGGGAGCCGACCTGATTCTCACGCCCGGCGCGGAGGGAATGCCGGGAGCGATTCGCAAAGCGGAGCAGTTACTCAAGGAGATCAAGAACTCTTTCATACCGCAACAGTTCAACAATCCCGCCAACCCGGAAATCCACCGCCGCACGACCGCCATCGAGATCTGGGACGACACAAATGGACGCGCCGACGCCATCGTGGCGGGAGTGGGTACCGGGGGCACGATCACGGGGATCGGGGAAGTGATCAAGGCAAAGAAGCCGGGGTTCAAGGTGGTCGCGGTCGAGCCTGTCGATTCTCCAGTGATTAGTGGGGGCAAACCTGGCCCGCATAAGATTCAGGGCATTGGCGCGGGGTTCATTCCCAAGAATCTGAACACGTCGATCATTGACGACGTGATCACCGTCTCCAACGACGACGCATTTGCCATGGGGCGTCGCCTCGCGAAGGAAGAGGGGATCCTCTGTGGGATTTCGTCCGGTGCCAACGTGTGGGCGGCCATTCAATATGCCAAACGCCCGGAGAACAAGGGCAAG
>Ga0116126_1000803_pt1 | contig 21348 bp, 18 predicted proteins | sample June2015DPH_16_5_FD_89730 | JGI IMG/M metagenome (GOLD analysis project Ga0116126, IMG submission 89730) | Peatland microbial communities from SPRUCE experiment site at the Marcell Experimental Forest, Minnesota, USA - June2015DPH_16_40 | ecosystem: Environmental > Terrestrial > Soil > Wetlands...
CGCCGCGGCCGATCGGGTAGGCGCGTTGCATCCAGTGGAGCCGATTGACCACCGAGCGATGTTCGATCATGACGCCCTTGGGCCTCCCGGTTGACCCAGATGTGTAGATCACGTAGGCCAGATCGTCGGGCTTATTGACCGGATCGGGATTATGGGAAGGGCCGGTGAAAACGTCCGACTGTTCTAGGTTGACGATCTGCACCTCAGCAGGAGCGCTGGCCATCGTTGGGCGGTGAACCAGCAGGATGCCGACACCGGCATCGGCGAGGACGTAACGGAGCCTGTCCGGCGGATCATCCGGCGACAGAGGCAGGTAAGCAGCCCCTGCCTTCAAAATTCCGAAGATGCCGATAATCGTGGCAAAAGATCGTTCCACCAAAATGCCGACGATATGTCCCGGCCGCACTCCCTTCGCCCTCAAAACGTGTGCCAACTGATTCGCCTTTTCGTTCAATAAAGCGTAGTCGAGCACCGGCGTTCTCCAGAACGGATCGTGATCACACCACACTGCCAACTGACGGGGATGTTGTCGCACCCGCGCCTCGATCAATCCATGGAGTGTGGCCTGGTCGGGAAATCCCCGGTCAGTACGATTAAACGCCGCGAACCGGCTGGCAGCCACTTCGTGCGTTTGATCGATGCGATGTTCTATCATGGCAACCCGCCCGCCGCAGGATTTGGGGCCAGCCCCCCGGAAGCGCTGGCTGAAATGATAGGTTCACCTTCGCACTTCCGATGCCGCAAATGCTGTCTCCGGACGGCATCAGCAACGAAGGTCTTCCCGAGTACCAACTCATGCACCTGCGTCGTGCCTTCGATGATTTCCATGATTTTGGCGCTGCGATAGTAACGCGCCACCGGGGATGACTCATGGCAGCCGGAGGCGCCCTTGATCTGGACGGCGTCCGCAGCGGCTTGAACGGCTGCCCGCGAAGTGAAGTATTTGGCGATAAACGTCCTCGTAAAGCTTTCGGGAAGACCATCATCCTCGGCCCGGCAGGCGCTCCAACAAAGGAGTCCGGCAGCCTCAAGGTTGGAGCCCATCTTCGCGATCAGAGACTGGATCATTCCCAGGTCGCCAACTCTCCGTTCAGCGATCCTCCTTGAGGCGGCGTGGGCGGTGCTTTCCTCAAAGCAGCCGCGAAGCAGTCCCAAGGCCGAGCACGCAGTGCTGATTCTCCCATACTGCAGTCCAATCGGAGCAACATGCGAGAGGGCGAATCCGGGTTTGCCGACGACATTGGCCGCCGGGACTGGCACATCGTTGAAATGGAGGCGGGCGAGTCCGGCGGCGCGAAACCCCATCAAATCTCTGATAGGCTCAATCTCCAGCCCGCAGCTGTTTCTGGGCACGAGACAAGCCAGGGGTTTTTGATTCAGTTTCCCAAATACCAGAAACACGTCGGCGAACTGACCGCAGGTGATCCACTTCTTTTCACCGTTCAGAATCAAAACGTCTTCCCGATCACTGGGCCGATACACAGTGGCCAGTGATTGGATGTCACTGCCAACTTCAGGCTCGGTCAAGGCAAACGCGCCGATTATCTGTCCCCTGGCCAGCGGGGGCAGCCATTGTTCACGTTGCTCACTCGTCCCCCATTTCACGAGTGGCGTAGCGATCATAGATTGAACCGTGACAATACCGGTGATGGCAGAATCACAACGTCCGAGCGCTTCATTCAACAACCCAAAAGTCACCGTGTCCCAGCCCTGTCCGCCATATTTCACCGGAATGCATGCTCCCAGATAACCCGCCCGGCCCAGCCACGAAAGCGCTTCGTTCGGAATCTGCTGTGCCCGATCCCATTCGCCCGCAAAGCGTTCGATCTTGGCCGCTGCGAACTGCTGGAACTCCTCATATTTCGCACTCTGTTCGCGCGTCAGAAGGATTTTCATGGTGTATTTCTCCAACTCTGGACGCGTTGCTTAGACGGGATTGCCGCCTGCCTTTCGCACGACAAACGCAGCGGTTGCGTTGACGGATTTAAAATTCTCAATATCCAGATCGTCCGTTCCGACCTCAAGGCCGAAGTGTCGTTCCACAAAAGTCGTCAACTGCACCGCGAACAGCGAATTGACGATGCCCGATTCAAACAGGTTTTCATCATCTCCCAGGCCTTCGATGTTGATGGAATGGTTGATAAAACTCCTGATGGTTTCCCTCACGTGATTCAGGTCATTTGCAACCATGGTGTAATTTCCAATCTCGAAAAGCTTCAATCCGGATAAACATGGAAACCACGGCCAGTCTTTCGGCCAAGCCAGCCGGCATCCACCATCTTTCTCAAAAGCGGGCAACAGCGGAACTTGGGATCGTGGTAGGCCTCATAAAGAACATCGAGAGAACGCGTCACCGTATCCAGACCGATCAAATCAGCTGTTTCCAAAGGTCCCATTTTATGTCCGAAACACTGCTTGAAGATCGCGTCAATTTGCCCGGCGGTTGCGATGTTGTCCTGCAACACAAAAGCGGCTTCGTTCATGAACAGGTGTGAGATCCGGTTGGAAACAAAACCGGGCAGGTCGCCGACAATAATCGCCTGCTTGTTCAATTGTCGAAACAGTTGTTGAACAACTTCGATCGTCTGGTCAGAGGTGTGGTGGCCGCGGATGACCTCCACGGATGACTTCAAGTGAACCGGATTCATGAGGTGCATCCCGACAACTTGGGCCGGCCGTTTTGTAACGCTGGCAATCCTCGTTATGGAAATGCACGAGGTGTTTGCGCCAAGACATACTGGCGGGGCCGCGACTCGATCAAGCGTCTCATAAACCCTCCTCTTGATATCCCAGTCCTCGGTAACATTTTCAATGATGAATTCGCACGCTGCAACCTGCTCGAGACTGGTGGTAAGGTTGACACGTTTGATCGCCTCGCCGCTCGTCACTTTCGGCAAGTGTTTCGACAGCAGGGGAGCGAATCGCAGGCCCTTGAGAATCTCGACGCGAGCGCGTTCCAGTTTATCCAAAGAAACATCGACGCCAACCACCTGGATGCCGTGAAGCACCAGGTCAATCACGACGCCCGATCCAATGTTCCCCACCCCGATCACTCCTATCGTTTGAAATGTCATGTTTGGGCTTGTTTCCATTTTGCACTGATCACCGTCGCGGTGTAAGTTCGTTAGTCGGCTTCCGATCGTCGTCCGCCAAACTGGATTCGGTTCCTCCGTGTGAATCTACCTCCACCCGGGGTGAAGAAACGCTGTCCAGCGAACGCAGTTCCTGGGAATAGAACCGACTGAACCCTTTGCGGACCAAAGCGACAAAAACAAGGCCTCGCGCATGAAGCAGCAGGCGGTTGATCAACGCCAGCCGCCGATGGAGGGGCATGTGCCTGGCCCTGAAAAATGAACGGTAACAAATCGAAAGCACGTTTGACCCAATCAGGCCACGACGGTCGAGCAGCCGCCTCCAACCGCCCGGATAAAGACGAAGCCGCTCATTGCGGATGAGCGCCAGCGTTCCTTGTAAGAGAAATTCCGCGTCACGCGTAGCATTCCGATCATGTATCCGGTAGGCCACTGTTGGCGGGTGCAGAATCTTGACCATCGGGCTTGCGGTGCCCAGTTTGAAGAGAAGATCGTGGTCGTCGTAGCTGGCGGTGTCGGAAGAATAACATCCCGCATGGAGAACGCTGTCCCTGCGCAAGACAAATATGCTGTTCAGAACCCCAGTCTGAACCGTCTTGCCGAAATAGTCTCTGCACTTGACGCAGTTGACACGTGCGGGATTACCTGAGCCAGGGTTGATTACCTCGCCACCCCGGAACTGAATGTACTGTGCCAGCACGACCGGCGGGCGATCAAAGGCGTCGATGACACCCCGGTACACTTGCAGGGCGTAGGGGAAAAGGATGTCGTCTTGGTCGAAACAAACGAGATAGTCGCCATCCGCTCGATGGATTCCAAGATTGCGGGCCGAAGCCGAACCTGCTTTGGATTGCTGAAAGACGCGGACGCGGCCTGAAAATGCTTCCAGGCGTTCCAGCGTGTTATCAGTGGACGCGTCATCCACGATGATGATCTCGTACTGGGAGTGGGGGAAATCCTGGTTAAGGAGCGAATCAATTGTCTCTCCAATCATTGCGCCCCCGTTCCAGGTCGGAACCACAATGCTAATGAATGGCTTGGGCTTCTTCATGCAGACTTGACCCGTTAGTTATCACGCCGACTGAGGCCTGCTGATGCGCGCCTTCTGACCCGCTGTATTCTTCTCGATCCACGGGCCATGGCTTCGTTCGCTGCCTCGCCCGAGTCCTTTCCTGGATCCAATTTGCCACATAGTAACCGCACGGTCGGGCACTCAAAAAGGCTGGCCAGCGACAGGTTGACGTTCAATTCCCGCCGGATGGCGCTCACCGTTAGGACGGCTTTCAAGGATGTGCCCCCGACATCGAAAAAGTTGTCGTTTACGCCAAGGCACGGATTGCCAAGCGTCTTTCGCCAAATGCCAAGCAACCTGCCCTCCAGCGTAGCGGACAACGCCGCGTTAGCGCTGCCCTTGGGAAAACAACCTTTGCGGGTTCGAACGGTTTCAATGGCCGCGCAAATTCGCCGGGTATCACCCAGATCGACGGCGATGCGTTCGAGTTTTCTGGAAAGTTCCGTTTGACCCGCAACACTTACGCGACGCCGCGCCGGAGCGGCGTTAAACCTATTCTCGACGTCTGGCGGACGGTTGCTTTGAGCTGCACCCGGTTCATACCGCAACCTGACAAGCGTCTCGGCCGGAAATCGGAACACAACTCCGCCTTCTGTCTGGCGTTCAAATCCAGCGCCTAATGGCTGGATAAACTCCCACGCCGGCTGGTTCTTGTCCGTTGGCCGAAAGGGCAGTTCGACCCATGTCTTGCCGTTGGCAATAGCACGGTGGCCCATTTCGGACAGGATCCGGTGTTCAACGCCGCGGCCAAGCACACGGCAGCTTAACAGCAGCGTATCCACCCGGCAAAGATCGTCAGCCAAGCTGTAAAGGAGAACTCCGACCAAACCGTAGTCGCCGAAACGATCACTGACATGCACCGCCAGACACCGGTTTTCCGCTCGCTCCAGATAGTGGATGAGTTCCTTCTCCGAGCGGCGGAGGGTGGTGAAATTGAACTGATTAGTCCGCAGCGTCAGTTGCGAAATCCGGTTGAACAGGCTGGCGTCGGGTTCGGAGATCGAAACCTGAAGTTGCAGCCCGTCAATGAATTCCTTCAGCGAAGGAGCCTGCTCCCGGTACCTTTCCCGCTGCGAGTTCTCCCGGACCATTTGTGTCCGCTGGAGATCCTCGTCTGTGATACGCAGGTGGTCAAATGCCCAGACGTGCTCAAGGAACTGGCCAAACCGGTCTGGTGAGGCAGGAAGCTGCAGTACCAAGACCTCGGGACAATTGGCGCGAACCTCCGCGCACTCGACCGGGCTGTCATCCAGGAAGATGAAGCTGTCAAGCCCGACGTGGAGTTCCCCTGCCAGCGCCCGAAGGTTTGCGGACTTGGGCTCCCAGTTAATCCGCCAGGCGGCAAAATGATCGCGTTTCAAAGCGAGGTCTGCCCGCTGCTCGAACACCGGCCAAACATCCGACTCATTGTTCCGGCTGCAAAGGCACAGTAACATCCCGGCCCGCATCTGTTGGATCATGAACTCTTGGAGGGCGCGAAAGGCCGGCGGCACCGCCACACCAGACGGTTCCTCTTCGCCGCAGACCCCCTGCCAGAGGGTGTTGTCGCAATCGAGAGCGATCACCTTGTATGGCAGACGGCGCAAGCCGGAAAGCACCCGGAACACGCTGCTCCCAATCGCCGCGAATCCTTCGGGTGTATAGGAGATATGACCCAGTTCATGACCGTGGGGATCATGATATTCGGCCGATGGGTAGCGGCGCCGAATCTCCTCTGAGCCAATCGCATGGACGTTGGAAAACTCGCGGACACGTTGGAGCAACCTGTGTTCCATTTCTGGCAGCTTGCGGACGAACCTGGCGTCGCGGTTTGACGACACTTTCGAGGGACACACGCACACAATCACCGGGGTGTTCACGGTTTGTGTAAAGGAATCAAGCACCTGGACGAATTCATCCACGTTGACCTGCAAACCATCGCCCGACGGTGGGGGCAGGCTGTCATTGGCCTCATTCGCTGGGGAAGCGCCGGGTCTGGTCGCATAAACGTTGAAAAGCCCCGAACCGGCGAGCAGCTTTTCTTCCTCAACGGCACATTGGAAGCCCCTTTGCACCAGAATTTCCTCCACCACCGCCAATGCTTGGCGGGTGCGATCGTGCACCTCCACCACGACCTGACCAATTAGTGGCCAATGAACGTCTTCGATTCCACGAAGAATTTCAAGCTCGCACTTCTCTGCGTCCACCTTGAGAAGGTCCACACAAGTCAAGCCATTCTCGCGGATGATGTCGGAAACGGACACCATCCGGCATTCGAACGTTTGCCGAGTGAGTCGTCCCATCATGAGTTGCTGGATGTCTTCGTCCATTGAATCGGCTGCCCCTTCGATCTCGCCGCGCACCATGTTTGTGATGACAGTCTCGATGGCGCGCCGGTCTTCTTCCTCGTCCGGATGGAATCCTGAAAAGACAGAGGACTCTTCATAGAACGTCAGTTGCGCAATGCCCGGGTGGTCAGAAACCCCAGCGTTGAAGGGATGAAGCCGCGGACCCCGGGCCTCGCAATTCGCTTTCAGCGCGCGGTAAGCTATCGGGTTTGGCTCGAAAGCGAAGACCGTCGCCTGCGGCCGGCAGTTTTGGACGAACAGTGAAAAAAGCCCAATGTTCGCCCCGATATCAATGACGGTGGCGTCATTGGGCAGGCGGATGCCATGCCGCAGGTAAGATCGATCCTCGAAAATCTCCCGGTAAAGGTAATCCGTTTCATGACGCTTCAAGTGGGCAACTTCCAGCCCGTTGGGAAGCCTGCATCGTTTGAGACCGCCGGGATCCGTCACCGTCAACCCCTGAGGCCGCTCCGATGCGGGACAGTGGCCACCGGTGCCCCAGTCCTCAAGGTTCAATAGGATCACATTGAACCCATCTGGATTGTGATGGAATTGACTGTTCGGACTCAACAACTGTTGAAACACCTGGTTGTAGTGCGCAAAGCCGACCTGCACGGGGCATCCCATGAAATCACCCCAAAACCTGAGCGAGTCTTCGATCGGCTCGGCAGTAAACGAGGAGGCGATGACGATGTCAGTCCGGGGTGTGCCGATGCTTGCAGCCGGATCGATACGGTCGAAGTGGGTCCATCTGACGCCCTGCAGTTCCAGACAACATGCTCCCGTTTCGTTAAGCACTTCAAGGTCGCCCATCCTGCCGGTCTGGTTTGCGGCATCTTCCGATCGCCGCCGGCCACGGACCCAGATTCCCTCCGCAAAAGCGGCGGGGCCAAATGTAAGTTCTTCAATGCCTTGCAAGATAAACGCCCCCCCGCGTTCGAGAAAGAAGGAGGAGAACAACTGCGTAGCACAATCCAAGCGCACCGGATGAAGGTGAGGCTGGCCGGCCCCGGCAGAGCCGGCGGGAACCACCAGCTTTCCAATCGCCTCCGGACCCGACTGCCAGATGCAGCGCACACCCTGAAATTGCGGTCCGTATTGGTTCCCATTCGCGCGGAGCGTCCTGTAGAACTCATCCTGATTTATGAATGCGGCGGCGTGCTCCGTAAAATCTTTAATGGAACAACCACCAAACCTGTGGGTTTGCGAGGTTGAACATCGGCTTTCGATCTTGAGGCTGGCACAGGCTGGCCGTCGCCCCTCCCCATCCGATGACTTGGTGCCAGCTTCATAAAAAGCATACTCGATGCGCTCCGCGCAACGAGCCACAGCCATCACCTTGATTGTGATATCCTCGTTCGAGAGCATCACCGGATGGTGGAACTCGACATTTCTTATCAGGCCAGCAACCTGCTGCAGCAGGTCAACATGAACACACAAAGCCAGTTCAACGTAAAACGACCCCGGCAGGACGACCAGGTCATGAAAACCGTGATCGGCCAGGTATGGCAGGGACCTTACGCCTACCTTGAATTCCGCCGAGACGCCTGCTACGTCCTTGTTGAAGTTGATCATATGCTGTCGCACAAAGGCAGTATCAATCGGTACTGGAATGGCGCGGGAATCGTCAAGAAGCGGTTGGTCGGGCATTGCCCTCTTTTCTTTAACACTAGCACTGATCGGACCACTCTTTTCGAGCCAGGGTTTGTGTTAGTCCGAGGCTGTTGTTGATGTTGCACCGGGGTTCTGAGTTTGTCCATCCCCGACGGAGGGAGGGCGAGGCCCTACCGCAGACGGGGATGGGGTTAGTTGGGCCGCAAACCGTGCTGGACTTTGATAGCCCAACCGGCTGTGTGGCCGACGTTGGTTGTATGTATGCCGATAGTCTTCGATCACCACCCGGGCTTCTGTCTGCGTCCTACACTGCCAAAAAGTGTCCGGCTCTTTGCGGGCGCTGTAAATCAGGAGCCCGAGCCAAGGTTAGTTTGGCATACAGTGTGCCATCCGGATGCATGAGTTGGTTGTTACAGCGCAAGTCGTTTATTGACAGAGGAATGCGACTGTGAACGAACTTCTTGTTGCTTCGTGCTCTTCAGAGAGACTGTAAGTTATTTTGACAGTCAACTCCGAGAACATCTTGCCTTCATCTCTGGAATCGACCTTCCCGCAAACAGTTACGCATCAACCCGAAATCTGTAAGGTGTTCTGACACCCCCCGCCCGCCTCCCGCCACCGTACGGTCACCCGCGAATGTCTGGCCATCGAGGTGGACACCTCGTTGTCCGGGCAGCGCGTGGCGCGCGTGCTCGACCAGATCAGCCAAAGTCGTGGCCTGCCCGAACGGGTGGTGACCGACAACGGCCCGGAGTTCACCAGTCGGGCGCTGGACCACTGGGCGTATGAGCGCGGCGTGAAGTAGCAGTTCATCGAGCCCGGCAAGCCAGTGCAAAACGCCTATGTGGAGAGTTTCAACGGCAAGATTCGCGACGAATGCCTCAATGAGCACTGGTTCACGGTGCTGGCGGAAGCCCGCACCCTGATCGAACACCGGCGTCAGGACTACAACGAGCAACGCCCGCACAGTTCCCTGGGCAATCGCACGCCGCAGGAGTTCGCGCGGGCAGCGGCCAGCCCCCATGGGGGCTGTGAAGGGATGGAAAGCATTGAACAACCAACCAACCACGAGGTAAAACTACCGTCAGGACTCAACTAGATTGTCCAACCAACGGGGGCAGGTCCCTGCAATCCGCCTTTATTTCGGCTACTATGATTTCGTGAAGTTGCACAGCACCCTACACACTACGCCAGCAATGGCCGCCGGAGTTGTCAATGAGTTGTGGACGGTGGCCGATCTGGTCGAGAAAACGGACTTCTAACGCAGTGAATTACATACAGTCTTTGCAAGATGCCATTCGCAAGGCCTACGGTTGCGAGTCCAAGCACATTGAATCTGACTTTGTGCGGGAGATGTTTCAGGGGACGGCGATTTGGGTTGGGACGGTAGAGGTATTTGATCTAACTGGCCACCCAACGGCGAGGCGCGCCTATGCTTGGGGCCATGCAACACGGGATGCTGGCAAAGAAGTACGCATTGTGACAGTGCTCGGTGTCCCACCCGTGGATTCACCGCGCAAGGCAGTGCAGGTGTCGATTGTGGCCGATGCAAAAGAAAACGAGGTGCAGAAATGAAGCCGATCGGACAAGGTCTATTGATTGTCGGAACCCTGTTGCTCTTTTCACTGTGCTGGTACGTCATATGGATCGAGCCGGACGCGTTCGGAGAAAAACTAGTCGATGTCATTGTCATGCTCGTGGTGGCATTTATGCTGTATGTCGTAATGACTGCGGTGAGGAAAGAATCGCCTTCAAATTAGAACAACGCCGGTACGGCCGACAGCTTGACAGAGGGGCGGAACACAGCCTGCATCCTTCAAGAGAAGCTTCCAAATCTTCCAAAGTGCGATAACGGGTTTTGGGGCGATGGGGTAGGATTGGAGCATGAAGTATAGACAGGCACGAGGTCAATGGGCGAACGACCACTGCGAGACACGAAGGGCACGAAGCACAACGTGAACGGGCGGTGAACGATTCTCGCGAGTGGCAAGGTGGCGACAAGTCGCCACACTCCAAGATGGGAAACAGGCATGACGACCCGGATTTTGCAAACGACGCGGCGCGCCCGGCAGTCGCGCCCGGTCAGATGACGGCGTCGAAGTGCCAGCCGCCTGCCAACGGCAAGCGTCCCTGCGGGGCGCTTGCGCCCAAGAGCAAGGGCCGCAGCGCGCGAAAGGTAGTTTTTGCGAAACGAAGCCAAATCTACGTGGCGTGCAGTTACGCATGATTTGCTTGAGCGACAGACTATTCCAATAGTTTGGTCGGCGTTGCCGTTCCGTTTCGCATTCGCCTTCGGTGAGGCGAGCCGGTATAGTGGCGGGGCGATGGAACGAGCGAAACTTCTTGATTTGGCGGAGCGGGTATTGCGGCTGCCGACGGCGCCGTACCACGAGCATGAGGTACGGGACTTTGTCATCCGCTATTGCTGCGAACTTGGGGTGCGCGTGGAAACCGATCGGGTGGGGAATTTGATTGTGAAGCATCAACGGCCACGGGCGGGGAGGCCTGCGCCACCACGAGGACGGCCGCCATTGGTATTCGTGGCGCACATGGATCATCCGGGTTTCGAGGTGCTGGACAGCAGGCGGGCGGAGTTTCTGGGCGGCGTGCCGAAGGAGATGTTTGCGAAGGGGGGCCGGGTGCGGGTTTACACCTCACAAAACCGTGTGCAACGGCAGCATTCTACCGTGAAGGCCACCATTCGGCGGTTCGACGGGTTGGGATGGCCAAAGCGGAAGATTGTCGAGTTGACGGTGGACGGCGCGGTGCGCAAAGGCGATTTGGGGATGTGGGATGTGCCGGCGTTTCGGGTGTCGGGCGGCCGACTGCAGGCCACGGCGATTGACGACGTGCTCGGGTCGGTCGTGATGTTGGCGACGTTGACGGAAGCCGCGCGGCGGAAGCTGCGAACGAATTTGTGGTGCGTGTTCACACGTGCGGAAGAAGTCGGCTTCCCTGGAGTGATGGCGGTCATTCAATCGAAGAAAATTCCGAAGACCGCACTCGTGGTGTCCATCGAGATGAGCAAGGAGCGTCCATGGGCGCGCATCGGTGACGGCCCGATCGTGCGGGTGGGGGACCGTGCGTCGATTTTCGATCCGGCGGCGTCGGCGTTTCTGTGGCGGGCGGCAGAACGGTGTCGCGCTTGCGAATCAACGTTTCGCGCCCAGCGTTGCCTCATGGATGGCGGGACGTGCGAGGCGACGGCGTTCGTGGGGTTCGGTTATCGGGCGGGCGGGTTATGTCTGCCGCTGGGCAACTACCACAACATCGGCCCGAACCGGCGACCCCGGGCTGAGTACGTGAGCGTGAGCGACCTGCAACAATTGGTGAAACTGACCGTGGCCGCGGCAGCGGAATGGCCGGGGTCCGGCGCGACGAATGAAATGTTGCGATGTCAGGTGGTCTCGATTGCACGAAGCGTGCCGCGGAAATTGACGAGGATATGAGTCGACCAACGATCTGCGTGGTGGTGGGGCTGGTTCTGCTTGCCGCCATGGCGGGCGCGCGCGCGGGCACGGAGCCGACGCCGTCGACGCAGATTCTATCAACGCAAACCGTGGTTCAAGCCGCTACACCGGCCACAATGCTCACACCTGACCAAGCGGCGCAAGGCCAGTTCGATCTTGGGGTGGAGTTGATGCGCGAGCACAAGTTTGCCGGGGCCGCGCAGTCGTTTGAGCGGGCGACCAACGCGCGCACGAATTTCCCCGAGGCGTACAGTAATTGGGGCATTTCGCTCGTGCAGCTTGGCAAACAGGCGTTCAATGAGGCGCAGCAGTTGCAGGATTTTCAGGCAGCGGCGGGAAAATTCAGCAAGGGCGCCGAGCAGAAGCCCGACGTGAAACTCACGTATATCCTGTGGAGCGAAACGCTGTTGCTCATTGGCGATTTGCCCGTGGACTCGCAGACGCGATTGGCATGTTATCAGGGCGCGGTGGAGAAATGCCGCAAGGCGACGGAACTCGCCCCCAACGATTGGGATTCATACAACAAATGGGCGGTGATTCTCTCGACGAAACTCCCCGAGTACGCGGTGAACGACCAGGCGCGGTTCGCACTCTACGAGGAAGCGGCTTCGTTGTACGCGAAAGCCGTTGAGCGCGCGCGGTTTAGCAGCGAAGTCGGTCCTGTGTGCGCCAATTGGGCAAGCGTTTTGGTTCAGGCGGCGCACATTTCGTCGAATCAGGAAGTGAAGGTGAGGCTGTTGCGTCAGTCGCTGGAGAAATTTGACCGGTCGGCGAAAGTGCAGCCCAACGCGGCCGGCACGTACGCCATGTGGGGGAGTGCGTTGATCGACCTGGGCAAGATGAGCCACATGCGCAACGATTTCCGCGACGCTGTGGAGAAGCTTAATGCGAGTCTGGACCTTCGACCCGATGACCCGGGTGCACTGTACAATCTCGCTCGAGTGTACGCGTTGCTGGATCAGCCGGTGTTGGCGGTGGAGAACCTGAAAAAGTGTTTTACTGCTGACCCCGCACATGCATATCGACAATCGGCGTTGCGGGATGCCGACCTCGCCAGGTTGCGCGGGGACACTGATTTCGACGAGCTGATTGGACGGACGGCAGTGCACGGTGTGCCGACGTACAACCCCCGCCTGAGCGACTCGCCGCAATGAATAATGAAAACAATGAGCAAGACATATCCGCTGGCCCTCCCGGCAAAAATTGAGCTTTTTTTGAAGCAACGCAGGCAGCGTGGGGTTCGGCGGGGGTGGTTACCACTTATGGCACTCATTATCAGGTATTTAGCCTATCGTGGGAGCTGTGGATTTTTGAGCTGATGATGAGTGGGTTTTGGAGTGGCGACTGAAATACCACAGTGCGCTTGACAAGGGATAGGATTGGCGGCATGATATGGCCCAATGTGCGTGAGGGTGGGAGACGTTAAGGCGGCAGAAGAGTTGACACTCAAGGCTGGTGCCTCTTCTCAGAACCAGTAACATTCGGTAGCGTGTAACCTCAGGGAAGAAAGGGAAAGTATGAGGGGCTGCGACTGGAGCGGTAAGGCTGTTTCTGTCAGAACCAGAGAGCTCGACGGCTAGGCGTTCGATTACAAATTGTGTCTGGTCCTTGCGAGGGCAGGTGTCTTCTTTTCAGCCACGCCTAGTCGGAAGGCGTAAGTGATTTTGGTCAAGTAGGGACGTTCTCGGGCGAGAGAGCATGCAAACGATTATTCCATTTTGGTATTGTGCACGGACCAAACCGAAGCACGACCACATCGCGGCTGCCAACGTAAGGAAAAATCTTGGTTTGGAGGTGTTTCACCCGCAGCTGCGAATGGAACGGGCAACCAAGCGCGGCGTGGTGCGGGTGGTAGAACCACTTTTCCCTTGCTACATCTTCGTGCGTTGCGTGCTCGAAGAAAGCCTGAACGATATTCAGTACACCGCCGGAGTCAGTTCCCTGGTGCGATTTGGGAATGGGATTCCCACGGTGGCCGATTCGGTGGTCGAGGAGTTGCAGGAATGCTTCGAGTCGTCCGAGCCGATGACGGTACAGGATCACCTTTCGCCAGGATCGGAAGTGGTGATGGCTGATGGCGCCTTCGCGGGCATGAGCGGGGTGGTATTGAGGTTGTTGCCAGCGAGGCGGCGGGTACAGGTCCTGTTGGATTTTTTGGGACGCCCGACGCCGGTGGAGATTGCTCGGACGTCGATTGCGATCGAGAGGGATTGCTTGGCCGAGCGGGTGCCTTTGTTGGCAGCGTCGTATTAGTTGATTTGAGTAGGGTTAGCAAAGCCGCATTTACCTGGGTGGTAGGCGCGGAGAGTGGGACGTGCGGCACAAAAATGAACGTCCGGCTATGTAGGTGGGCCGGGGCGAGGCGAGGTAGTTGGCAGGATAATACAGCAAAGCCAACAAGTGCGGAGCCTTGTCGGAAAAATCAAACTGGAACAGCTTCGTAAGGTGAAAGGGTATCTGGCATTGTTATACCGTCTGTTGCAGGCTGCGGGAGCCTGCACGGAACGGGCATGTTGGTTTATGGGTACCAAGCGCTTGGCACTGGACATCGCGCGTTTCGGGAGTCAGCCACTTCATGCCGTCCCGGCCAACCAACGGGTCTTCTAATCATGCGCATGAAACTCCTGCAACAACAATCTCCGGTTCGGAGATCACCGAGCAGTAATTCGGGGCGAATCCCCCGCTGGAAGCGGGTATTGGATATTGTGTGCATCTTGATCGCGTCGCCGGTTCTGCTCCCGGTCATGGCGGCGATCTCGGTGCTGATCAAACTTGGGTCCAAGGGTCCCATTCTGTTCTACCAAGAGCGGGTTGGCCACCTTGGCCAGCGCTTTTCGTGTTTGAAGTTCCGGACGATGGTGATCGCCGCCGATACCTCCCTTCACGAGGGGCATTGCACTCGATTGATCGAATCTGATCTTCCCATGATCAAGATGGATTCGCAGGGAGACTCGAGGGTTGTTCCGTTTGGGCGGCAACTGCGTGCGACCGGGCTGGATGAATTGCCGCAAATCATCAACGTATTGCGAGGGGAGATGAGTCTGGTTGGGCCGCGTCCCTGCTTGCCGTGCGAGTACGACCGGCACCTCGACTGGCAGAAAGAGCGATACAACTCACTGCCCGGCCTGACAGGTCTTTGGCAGGTGTCCGGGAAGAATACCACCACCTTCAATCAAATGATTGGTTTTGATCTGGAATATGATCGAAACAAATCCGTGTGGTTAGACCTGACCATCATGATGCGGACCATTCCCGCCGTGATCACTCAGGTCTGGGAAATATGGAATAGGAACAATGAGAAGTCATCGGGACGGCCCAAGCTGATTGTGGGCAGTCCTCTCAAACCGGTCAGCCAACCGATCGCTTTTACCAAACGGGTTCCCAGCGGCACCCCCGTGCCGATCGCAGAATCCAGCACCTCTCGGGAGGAATCATGGCGAAAAAAATAAAAATTGGCGTTGTCGGGTGTGGATACTGGGGACCGAATTTGGTTCGTAACTTCCGGTCACTTTCCGACTGTCATTTGAAGATGATGTGTGACATCAACCAGGAACGGTTGGCACACGTTTGTTCCTTGTACCCCGACGTGGCAGGGGAAAAGGATTACCGACACATGCTCAACGGCGCAGGACTCGACGCGGTCGTCGTCGCGACCGCGGTGAGTCTGCATTACCCGATGGCCAAAGCGAGCCTGCTGGCCGGAAAGCATACGCTCATCGAAAAGCCCATGGCGTGCTCTTCGGAACAGTGCGAAGAGTTGATCGATATCGCCAGGAAGAAGGGCCTGATCCTCATGGTGGACCACACGTTCCTGTATTCGCCCGCGGTGCGGAAGATTAAGGAGATCATCGACACCGGGGAAGCCGGGGAAATCCGCTACATTTGCGCCCGCCGGTTGAACCTGGGTCTCTTCCAGCGAGATATTAACGTGGCTTGGGACTTGGCGCCACACGACATCGCCATCATCCTGCACATTCTGCAGGAGCAGCCGGTGAGCATCAATTGCCGCGGCACCGCGCATATCACGCCGGGCGTTGAAGACGTCACCTCGATGAGCTTGTACTTTGGTAATGAGCGGTCAGCGATCATTCATAGTAGTTGGATCGATCCCCGAAAGATCCGGGAAATGACGATCGTCGGTAGCAAACGCATGATCGTGTATGACGACGTCGCCCAGCAGGAGAAGATTAAGGTGTTTGACACCCGCATAGAAAGTCCGCCGCACTACGACACGTTTGCCGAGTTCCATTACTCCTATCATTACGGCGACATGTATGTCCCCTACGTTAAACAGGAGGAGCCGCTCAAGGTCGAATGCCAGCATTTCATCGAGTGCATTCGTTCGGGCGCGGCACCACTCACCAACGGCGACCGGGGGCTGGAACTCGTCCGGATTCTGGAAGCGGCTTCCCAATCCATCAAGAACAGCGGGGCGCCCGTAGATCTTTCGCATCGGAAGGTCAACGGCAATGGGAAAGGCAACGGGAATGGCCGCAACGACGGCGCCCCGAAGAAGCACGGAGCCGCGTCCCCGTTGGGTCGCATCAAGAAGAAGCCCGCGTCTGCCAGGCGGGTCGCAAACATCCAAGCTAGCTTGCTGTAGGTTTCGTAGACCGGTCATGAGTGGATTACCACCGTCTGCTCAGCTGATTGCGCCGGATGTGAAGCTCGGCAAGGGCGTTCGCATATACGGTTTTGTCAACCTGTATGGCTGCGAGATCGGAGACGACGTAAGAATCGGCTCGTTTGTGGAGATTCAAAAAGGGGTGCGCGTCGGTAACCGTTGCAAGATCTCCAGTCACACGTTCGTCTGTGAAGGCGTCACGTTGGAAGACGAGGTGTTCGTCGGGCACAACGTGACGTTCATCAATGACCGCTATCCCCGGGCGACCACCGGGGATGGGACCTTGCAGACGGAAGCGGACTGGGTGTGCCTTCCAACCGTGGTGAAACGGGGCGCCTCCATCGGATCCGGGGCGACCTTGCTCTGTGGAATTACCATTGGGGAACGCGCGATCGTAGGTGCGGGCAGCGTCGTCACCAAGGATGTACCACCTGGCGCGGTGGTCGCCGGCAATCCGGCACGGGTTATGCCGTCCAATGCGAAAAGGGTAACCTATGCGGGTACCATTCCTTGATTTGAGCGCCCATCACCACGCCATTCAGGACGAGATTCTGGCTGCCATTCGGGAGGTAAACTCCCACCTGTCGCTTGCCAAAACCGCGCATGCATGTGCTGTCTGAGTGTGCGGCGGTCGCCCGCGAAATGCATTCACCAGCGGAGACATGCCCGAACGGCGGTCTTGTGCAGTTGGTGAATCCTCTCGAAGATTCCCGCTGGGATGACGGGCTGGTGGGCGGCCCCCATTCATCGTTTTTCCACAGTTCTGCTTGGGCCAGAGTTCTGCACGACGCATATGGCTACACCCCCGTGTATTTTGTCGTCCGTGATGCCGGACGTCTCCAGTGCCTGCTACCAATCATGGAGGTTGACAGTTGGCTTACGGGAAGACGCGGGATATCGCTTCCCTTCACAGACGATTGTGACCCCTTGTGTACGGACCCCGCAGCGTTCCATGGCCTCTTTGAAGAAGCCATGCGCCACGCTGAGGCCCGGGACTGGAAATACGTGGAATGCCGTGGCGCGAAAACGCTGTGGCAGGGCGCAACGGCTTCGACCTGCTACTACGGCCACCGACTCGGCCTTGTCGATAACGAGGATGTCCTGTTCGCGAAAGTCGATGGCGCAGTACGTCGCGCGATCCGGAAAGCTCACAAGAACGGGGTCACCGTGGAAATATCGCAGGATCTGGACGCCGTACGCGCGTTCTATGGCTTGCAATGCAAGACACGAAAGAAACATGGGCTTCCGCCCCAGCCGTTTCGTTTCTTCCAGAACATCCACCAGCACATCCTGTCCCGTGATCGGGGTTTTGTCGTGTTGGCCCGGAACGGGCGGACGGCCGTGGCCGGCGCCGTGTTCTTCCATATGGGGAAACGGGCGATCTTTAAATTCGGCGCGTCCGATGCTCGATTTCAGCACTTGCGGGCCAACAATCTGGTGATGTGGGAAGCGATCCGCTGGTATGCAACGCACGGGTTTGACGAGCTGGATTTTGGCCGCACCTCGCTGGACAACGAGGGCTTGCGGAGTTTCAAGTTGGGGTGGGGCACCCGGGAGCGCCGCATCGAATATGTGCGGTATGACCGTCGGAGCGGCGGTTTTGTGACGGTGAAAGATGGAGCATTCGGTTGGCATAACCGCGTGTTCCGGGTACTCCCCGGTCCGGTCTCGCGGTGCATTGGCGCCGGGCTTTACAGACACATGGCTTAGGCGCTATGGTAGGAGAGGTGACGGGAATGAATGATCGACAGACAATGAACCAACGGTCAGGGTTGACCCTTGACGACGTGTATTACGTGCTCTTCAAGCACAAGTGGAAAATCATCTGCTGTTCTGCCGCGGGTTTGTTGGGGGCGATCGCGTTCGTGACGCTTCGACCGCCGCTGTATGAATCGGAGGCCAAGCTGTTCATCCGCTACGTGCTCGATAGCAAGTCTCCCTCGCCAACACCGGACGACTCGAGAGTGATCTCATCCTATGACGGGATGAACGTCATCAACTCGGAAATCGAAATTCTGAATAGTCTGGACCTGGCGGAGCAGGTCGTGGATACGATCGGGCCGGATAAGATCCTTGCCAAAGCCGGTGGAGGTAAGGATCGTATTAAGGCCGCCAGCGTTGTCCGCAAAGGGTTGGTGGTCGAGGTGCCCAACAAGAGCAACGTGATGCGAATTCTCTTTCAGCATCCGGATCCCGACATTGTGCAACCTGTGTTGACGGGGTTGATCGACAGCTACTTAAAGAAGCACGGGGAAATTCACCAGGCGTTTGGCGTGGTGGACGATTTCCTGTCGCAGGAGACGGACCAGTTGCGCGCCCAGTTGGCCCAGACAGAGGAGGAACTTCGACAGGCGCGAAACAAGGCCGGGGTGATCTCTCTCGAAGACAGCAAGAAGGACTACACCGACCAGATTGCCAAGATACGTCAGGAGATTTTTGATGCCGAGGCCGAGTTGGCCGAACACCAGGCAATTTTGAAGGCGATCGCGCCCGCGGTGCCCGGCAGCGCGGAAGCGACTAACACCGAGCCCGTCGCGGCCTCGCTGCCCGTCGACGAATACAAGAGCGTCTCGACGCGCGTCGATGAGTTGTGGAAGAGACAACAGGAGTTGGCGGCCCAATTCACCGATGAAAACACGCTCGTCAAAGGCATACGCGAGCAGATCGCCGAGGCGGAAAAGTGCAAGAGGACGCTGGAAGAAAAATATCCCGCGTTGGCACGGCTCGGCGTCTCTGTATCGAACCCGCGCGCCCAGCGCGACGGAAATTCAGTCGACGTCGGGACGGAAACAACCCAGGTATTGGCCATCCAGACAAAGATCAAGGTTCTGACCGGGCAGCTCGACCAGATTCGCAAGGAGGCGGGCAACATGGACCAGATGGACGCGACCATCTCGGAGCTGCAACGCAAGAAAAAGCTCAACGAAGCCAACTATCAATACTTCTCCTCAAGTTTGGAACAGGCCCGCATCGACGAAGCGGTGAATCATGGAAAGCTCTCCAACATCAGCAAGATTCAAGCGCCTTCCCCTCCGTTCCGCGCGCGCGGCTCGCCCAAGCAAATCGCGATGATCCTCGCCGGTGGCGTGGTCCTGGGTTTGGGATGGACACTTCTGGTCGAGCTGTGCCTCGATCGCTCGGTGAAACGGCCGATTGACGTGCAGACGAAACTGCGATTGCCGCTGTTCCTGACCATTCCCGACGTCAACAGGAACGGATACCGGCGGCTCGCCAAAGTGGACAAGGACAAGTTGCGCGCGCTGAAGCCGGCCGACAGCGGTGCGCCGCCCGCACCCGCCATCGGCGGCCCATCCCCGCACAACAGAAGTGACGGGATTGAGACGTGGAGTCCGAACCTGCCGTTACTTCCATTCTACGAAGCGCTGCGGGACCGGTTGGTCATGTATTTCGAGGTGCGCGGCATCGCGCACAAGCCCAAGCTCATTGCCGTCACGAGTGCCAACCATGGCGCGGGTGTCACCACCACGGCTGCTGGCTTGGCAGCCACCCTCTCGGAGACCGGGGACGGCAACGTCCTGCTGGTGGACATGAACCAGGAGCAGGGAGCGGCCCAACAGTTCTGCCAGGGACGGCCCGTGGCCAAGCTGGAGGAAGCATTGTACCAGAAGGACAGCGCCCTGGTGCAGGACAAGTTGTATGTCGTGACCGAGACCGAGGTGGCGAACGGCAGCAAGCTGCCCCGTATTCTACCAAAGCGGTTCACGAACCTGGTGCCGAAGCTCAAGGCTAGCGATTACGACTACATTATTTTCGACATGCCGGCGATTACGCAGACAAGCGTGACACCGCGCCTGGCCGGATTCATGGACATGGTGTTGCTCGTCATCGAGTCCGAGAAGACGGATCGCCAACTCGTTCAACAGAGTTGCGCGTTGCTCGCGGAATCGAAAGTCAACGTCGCCGCGGTTTTGAACAAGACCCGCACCTACGTGCCGCCGCGACTGCACCGGGAATTCCTGAGCGACTCCTGAGGACGTGGTCGCTTGCGCCGCCGTGTCCATCGGGTCGGAGGGGTTCCGATAGAGCGCATTGTGAAGACGTTCACCGAATTCCGGTTGGCCAACCGCCAATGCTGAAGAACCGCATTTACTACCAGGTAAAGCCCTATCTCCCGTGGCGTTTCCGGATGGGGCTGCGCCGGATCATTTCCCGGCAAACGTTGCGGGCCAACAAGGAAGTGTGGCCCATCAACCCCACCGCAGCCCAACCACCGAAGAACTGGCCCGGCTGGCCGGACGGGAAGAAATTCGCCCTGGTACTCACGCACGACCTGGAAGGCCCCCGGGGGATCGGCAACATCCACCGGTTGGTGGCGCTCGAGATGAAACTCGGGTTCCGGTCGTCGTTCAATTTTATTCCGGAAGGCGAATTCAGTATTCCTCGGGAAATGCGCGCCGAACTGGTTCGGAAGGGTTTTGAGGTGGGGGTACATGATCTTCAGCACGACGGGAAACTGTTTCGGGATCGTGCGGATTTTGCCCGGAAGGCCAAACGCATCAACTCCTACCTGAGCGAGTGGGGCTCCAGCGGATTCCGCTCGGCGTTCATGCACCACAATCTCGATTGGGTCCACGACCTGGAAATCCTGTATGATTCGTCCACGTTCGATACCGACCCGTTTGAACCACAGCCTGATGGCGTCAACACGATCTTTCCGTTCTGGGTGCCGGGGGCGACGGGACGAGGATATGTGGAGTTGCCATACACCTTGCCCCAGGACTCCACGCTGTTCCTGTTGCTGAAGGAATCGTCACCCGAGATCTGGAAGAGGAAACTCGATTGGATCGTCGAGTGCGGTGGCATGGCGCTGGTGAACGTGCACCCGGATTATATCAATTTCGACAAGGCCACCGACGGCGCCGCACGCTTTCCGTACACGCATTATATGGAGTTCCTGGAATACGTCCAGGAGAAGTACGCGAATCTCTACTGGCATGCGCTGCCACGCGACGTGGCGAAATTCTGCGAGGTTCTCCGACCCGAGAGACGGATGGCGTCCAGCCGTCGGGTGTGCATGCTCACCCACTCGATTTATGAGAGTGACCACCGCGTGATGCGCTATGCGGAGGGGTTGGCGGGGCGGGGTGATGAGGTCGACGTGTTGTGCGTGAAGCGGGACCCTAACCAA
>Ga0116126_1000815_pt1 | contig 21071 bp, 18 predicted proteins | sample June2015DPH_16_5_FD_89730 | JGI IMG/M metagenome (GOLD analysis project Ga0116126, IMG submission 89730) | Peatland microbial communities from SPRUCE experiment site at the Marcell Experimental Forest, Minnesota, USA - June2015DPH_16_40 | ecosystem: Environmental > Terrestrial > Soil > Wetlands...
ACGTGCGCGGTCAGCCGTTCCGCGATCCGCTTGGAGTAGCCGAGCACGCTGACCGGGTCGGCTGCCTTGTCGGTCGAGATGTTGACGAACGCGCTGACCCCGGACGCCGCGGCGGCCTCCAGCACGGTCAGCGTGCCCCAGATGTTGCTCTTCAGCGCCTCGGCCGGGTAGCGCTCGAGCAGCGGCAGGTGCTTGAGCGCGGCGGCATGGAAGACGATCTCCGGCCGGAACTGCCGGAAGATCTCGCGGACCCGGCCGGGGTCGCGGATGTCGGCCAGCACCAGCTGGTCGCAGTCCAGCAGCGCGCGCCCGTCGAGAGCGAGCTGGACCGCGTGCAGTGCCGACTCGTCACGGTCCAGCATGACCAGCTCGGCGGGGCCGAAGCGGTGCAGCTGACGGCACAGCTCGGAGCCGATGGACCCGCCGGCCCCGGTGACCAGGATCCGCTTGCCGGCGAAGCGGGCGGCGACGCCGTCGATGTCGGTCGACACCTGCCGGCGGCCGAGCAGGTCGCTGATCCGCGGGTCGCGCACGCCCTCGATCCGCGCGCCGCCGCTGAGCAGCTCGGCGACGGACGGGATCACCTTCGGGATCAGCCCGCAGCGCTCGGCCTCCTCGGTCAGCTCGCGGATCGCCGATCCCCTGGTCCGCGCGATGGCGATCACCAGCACGCTGGCCCCGGTCCGCGCGGCGGCCTGCGCCATCTGGGCCCGGTCGCCGAGCACGGGCAGGCCGTGGATCTTCAGCCGCCGCTTGGCCGGGTCGTCGTCGAGCAGGGCCACCGGCCGGTACTCCGGCGCCGGCTGGCGGGCCAGGCCCTGGATGAGCTGCGTGCCGGCGTCGCCCGCCCCGAATACGATGATCTTCACGCCGGATGAGCCGAAGAATGGCGACCACTGCCGGGCCGCGACCACCATCGAGCGCCCGCCGAGTACCGCGAGCAGGGCGAAGACAGCACCGCAGGCGATCGTGTGCAGCGGCTCCCGCTGACCGGGAACCAGCGTCCCGCCTAACACCGCGAGCGCGATCACCATCCCGGCGCCTGCCCGGCCGACGGCGATGAGCTCGTCGAAGCTGCCGCGCTGGTGCCGGTCCCGGTACAGGCCGCCCAGCACGCCCGAGGCGGCCGAGAGCAGGGTGACGGCGACCGCCGCGCGCAGCGCGACCAGCAGCGTGATGGCCGGGGTGGCGACGTCCCGCGTCACCCACGCTGCCGCGGCCAGCCCGCACAGCCAGGCCGATGCGTCAGCGGCTGCCTCCAGCCCGCGGTAATACAGGCGCCGCCGCCGCCGTGCGCTGGCCGTGAGGTTGCGCCGGATTTCGTCGCGAAACGCCGCGTCGGTCACGATTCTCCAATCGATTATCGGTTCCGTGTCACGCCCGGCATTTTCAACTCGCCTGCGGGCCGCCGGGTCGGTACATTACCCTCTGTAATTGTTCGGTGACACGAGACTGGCAAATTGCATCAGAGACTTACGGCAGCTAGCCCAAGTGCGCGGCAGGACGGGCAGATCGGCCGCCTGCAATGGCGGGCGCAGGTCCCGCTGCACGACAAAGTGGCTCCGCACAGGACACAACGGGAGCAGGAAAGATAATGCCCGACACATCGACTCAGCGTAAATTAGGCCACCGGCGTCATTCCGGGAATGGCCAGCCCGCCCTGGTCCCCCAGCTGCCTCGGCCTGGCCGCCAGCGGCGCGGGCGGCGGCTGCGCCGCATCCTGCTCGCGACGGCAGCGTGCCTGGTCGTGCTCGCCGGCGCCGTGGCCGGCGGCGGCTACTTCTACGCCAATCACGTGCTGAGCAGCATCCACCGGATCCCGGTCGCCGCGCTGGACGCCGCGCATCAGCCGGTCATGCCACTGCCGACCCGCCGCAGCCTGACGGTGCTGGTGACGGGCTCGTTCGCGCTGCCAGGCTCGATCGGCGGCGGCGGCATCGACGGGTCATCGACAGCACCCGAGGGTCAGAGCGGCCTGATCTCGCTCGTCCACCTCAATGCCAGCGGACGGGACGGCGCAGTCGTGTCCATTCCGCCGAACGCTGAGGTGGCCGTGCCCGGACATGGCACGACGGAGTTGTGGAACACCCTCGCCATCGGCGGCCCGTCGCTGCTGATCCAGACCGTGGAACAGCTCACCAATGTCCGTATCGACCACTATTCGGTGATCGATTTCCCCGGCGTATCCGACATCATCAATGCGATGGACGGCGTGGACGTGGATGTCCCCTACACCGTCACTAGCTACGGTGTTACTTTTGCGCAGGGAATTGACCTGCTGACCGGGGCAGATGTCCTGCCCTACGTGCGCCAGCCGGGCGTCAGCGAGATCGGCCGCGAGCTACTCCAGCAGAACCTGATGCGCGCCGTTCTGGATAAGATCGCGAGCCGGCACGAGTTCGGTCACATCCTGACCGATTATCACGTGCTGGATGCTATGTCCGCCGCATTTAGCGTGGACAGCAATTTCACCAATTCTCAGCTTGAGCACGACGGCCTGAAGCTCGGTAACCTGCGCGGCGGCGACGGCACGTTCGTCAGCGCGCAGGTCATCGGCGAGTCGGCCACGATGGGCGGGACCAGCCCCGTCCACCTGAGCGGGATCGACCGGCAGCTCTGGCGGGCGATCCGCGATGACTCGGTGGCCGCCTTCGCGGCCAGGTACCCGTACACGGTGACACCCGGCGCGCCGGGCTGACCGGGGCAGGCTGATCCGGGCCGGGCGTTCCCGCCCCGGTTACGGAGCGATGGCCGGGCCCGCCCGCATGCCGCGGGCGGGCCCGCACCACCCGATCACGCGGCCCCGTTGCCGGAGAGGATCCCCAGCGGAGTCGGCGCTGCGTACTCGACGCGAAGCACGGGAAGGCCGCCGGGGCCGTGCCGCAGCGTCAGAATGCGCGTCGGCGGGTCCTGCCGCATTCCGGTCAGCACCGCCTTCAGGGCGCTGGCGTACGCGGCCGTCCCCATATGCGCGGCCGCATCGTCCAGCGCCATGTCCATAGAGCGCAGCGGAACACCCGGGCTAGCGCCCGGCCCGGAGTCGCCGAAGTCCACGATCTGGATCGGCTGAGCACCGGCCACGGCGCTGATCGCCACCATCAGCCGCGCATCGACCAGGCCTGCCAGGAACTGCTTCTTAGCAGCGCCGGAGATAAGGATCTGACCGCCGAACAGCAGATCCGACGCGTAGCCCCGCCTTCCATGCTGGTCCGCCCGAAGCGCGGACATGTAGGCAGCCGCGCCTTGCGGCGCGGTCACCCGAACCTGGACCAGCTGGCTTCCCGAGCCGAAGCTCGCGAGGACCGCCGGGGCATAGGCGGAGCTGACCCGGCGGCCGTACTCGCTGCGGACAGCAGGCGTCACCACCAGGACACTGGCCCGGCGCGGATAGGCCGCCGCCGGCCCTAGCTGATCGACGCTGGCCACCCCATGCGCGCGCAGCACCAGGCACATGCCCGGATCACAGGCCACGCCGGCCGACCAGCTCACCTGAGCGGCAACCCAGGCGGCGGCCTCGCTCTCCGCCGCGCTGCCGCCCTGCTGCGGCCAGGCCGGTCCGTGCCGTCCGCTCAGGACGTGGGACAGGGCCGTCGGCGTCGCGGCCACGGCGGCGACGAGGACCGCTGCGGCAGCCGGCGCGAGCCGACGCCAGCGGACGCCCCGCCACGGGCTGCCCCGGTCCGCGCGGCTGGCGGGAAGGGAGCGCCGCAGCAGCCCCGGCAGGCGGAGCGGGGCAGCGCCGTCGAGGACCTCGCCGCCGGACGCGCGGAAGGACCAGCCGGGCATGTCCTGCAGCCGTGTCACGGCCTCGTGCTCATGGCCCGCCGGGCCGGCTCGCGGGGGGGGCGCGAGGCGGGCGCCCAGGCCCGCGCGCAGCCGCTCGCTGGCTGCGGCGAGCACCGCCTGCAGCCGTGCCGAGGCGGACAGCAGGCCGCTCAGCGCGCGGCCGGCCACCTCGGCGGAGGCGGTCAGCAGCCAGGCGACGGGCCGCGGATACGGCGTCTCCAGCCGGGCCCGGATCCGGTCCAGGCCGTCATCGGCGGGGTCGGCCAGGTCCGCGGCCGCGTGCAGGATCCGGCCTACCATCTCGTCGTAGTCGCCGTCGTGCTGGCTCATGCCTCGTCCTCCAGCACGCTGCGCAGCACCGCCATGGCCCGGGCCGTGTGAGTCTTGACCGCGCCCGGGCTGATGGCCATCACCGCCGCGACCTGGGCCTCGGACATGTCCCCGTAATACCGCAGCACGACCGCCTCGCGCTGCCGCGGCGACAGCGTGCGCAGCGCGGCGACCACCGCGGAGCGCTCCAGCAGCACGATCGCCCCGTGCTCGGCGCTCGGCATGTCCGGCGCGGGCTTGGGGGCGTTCCGCTCGACCACGGCCCGGTGCCGCAGCACCGACCGGGACCGGTTCACCACCGACCGCCGCAGGTAGGCCAGCGCCTTCTCGTTCTCCCGCAGCAGCCGCCAGCGCCGGTGCATGGCCACGAACGAGTCCTGCACCACTTCCTCGGCGGTCGCCGTATCCCGCACCAGCAGGGCCGCCAGGCGCACCAGCGAGCGGTAATGCGCCGCGTACAGCTCCGTCACCGCGCTGTAGACGTCGCGGTCAGTTAATTCGGAGACAGTCGCGGCCCGCGCGCTGATGACCTCGGTCACATCCAGACGGCCGTCCACGTCTCCGCGCTCGGCTGCCGTCATGGCCAGTCCCCGCACCTCAGCGCGCTGCGCCCCGCCAAAGACCGCACCCGCACCCGCCCCCCACAGACATCTCTGGCTGGCCGGGCGACGATCACGAGCGGCCGCACGGTGAGACGGCGAGCCGCTCAGTTACCCGTACCCGAGCACCGGATAAAACGATCACTTGGCTACCGGAATTCTCTGCCACTACAGGCTGATACGAGCAGTGGCGAATGTCCAGTCCCGGCGGCTAGAGAACTATTTGATCTGCTTGCACGACCGTGCCCGGGACGTCGGGCGTCGTGCCAGGAAGCGGGCACCCCTGGTGCCCGCAGGGCCGGGCCGGGACGGCGGGAAGGCCGGCCGGCCTGCCTGCGCCGTGATTTCGCTCACAGCGGCTATATTCGGCGTTGCGCCGCCCTGTTTCTCGTTTACCCGGCCGCGGCCGGGGAAGGTCCGGACGGTCCCCGGCGCTATAGCCGGTAACGGCGCCAGAGCACGCGCCGGCGCGGACAGCCTCCCGCGTAGCCGGCTTCGCTAGCGCCGCGAGCAGAGGGCGCACCGCCGGGCGAGGCACGCAGCCGCCCGGGACCGTAATCAGTCAGCTTGCTATAGTATGCACGTGCTTGATATAGTAAGCGCATCGGGCATGCCCGACGAGGACATGATGGAGGTGTGAAGTGCCGAGCATTACCGAGCAGTACAGCTCTGCGGCCAGGCAGGCCGGCAGCGCCGTGGAGAAGACCGCTGACCTGTGGGCCAGGGGCATGCGGGAGTTCCTTGACCGCACCTCAACGCTGCCCAGGCTGCCGCAGGTTGACCTGGTCCCGGCCGTCGAGCGCTACTTCGATGTCGTGCAGCGCGCGGTCGAGCTGAACCGCGAGCTCACCATCAGGTTCGTGCAGGCCACGGGCGCGCTGCCGACCGCTGTCCGGGAGCGGGCCGAGTCGGCCGGCGACGTGATCCGCGAGCGGACGGCCACGGTCGAGCAGGTCAGCCGCGAGCAGGCGGCGAATGCCGCGAAGGCCGCCCGCGAGCAGGCCGAGAAGGCCGAGCGGGCCGACCAGGAGCTGGCCCGCGAGGCCCGCAGGGTCGAGCGCGAGCAGGCCAGGAAGGCGCACCAGAAGGCCAGGGAGCGCTATGCGGGCCTGACCAAGGCTGAGCTGAGCGACCTGCTGGCCAAGCGGGACCTGCCCAAGTCGGGCAATGTCGACGACCTCATCGAGCGCCTGGTCGAGGCGGACGGCAAGTAACCAGCCCGCCGCTCCTCGCCAGCCGCACGACGCCGGTGCCGGCAGCCACCGCTGCCTCGGTCACCGGCGTCGTGGCGTCAGCCCGGTCCAGGGGCTGGCGCCGGCCGGCCGGCCGGGCCATCGTGGTCGGGCTGGTCTCCGGCTACAGCGCGATCACCCCGTACGCGATCACCCCGTAACGGCCGTCCGCGTGCTCCCGGCCGGGCGCCCGCCGGCCGGGCCATCGTGGTCGGGCTGGTCCCCGGCTACAGCGCGATCACCCCGTACGCGATCACCCCGTAACGGCCCCGCCCGCGTGCTCCCGGCCGGGCGCCCGCCGGCCGCTCAGCGCGCGGCGGGCAGGCTCTCGACCGTGCCGGCCGCGATCGCGCTGGCGAGCTGGGCGTGATCGCGCTCGTTCTGCTCGGCGTACTGGCGGGCGAACCGGCCGATCGCGTCGGCGAAGCGGGAGCCCCTCCCGATGTAGCCGTCGATGGCCACCGGGTCGCCGGTGCGGGCGTGCGCCCTGGCCAGCGTCTCGCCGCACGCGGTGGCGAACTCGACCAGGCGCGGTGCGATCAGCTCCGTGGTCGGGATGATCTTCATGTCGCGGAACTGCCGGACGTAGTAGTCCTTCCCGTGCAGCGAGCCCCAGCCGACGAAGATGTCGGTGGCGCTCTGCACCAGCCGCTTGCCGCTGATCACCCGCTCGCCGTGGCTGTCGTGCTGGCTGGGCCGGGTGTGCGCCTCATACACCGACGGGCCGGCCTGCTTGACCTGCAGGAACAGCGGGTCAGCGGCGCTGCGGCCTTCCAGCAGGATCAGGTAGACCTGCATCCCCACGCTGCCCACGCCGACCACCTGGCGGACCACGTCCACCTCGGTGAACCGGTCGAACAGGGCCCGCCGGTCCTCCTGCAGGGTCAGCCGGTACTGCGCCAGCAGGTGGTCGACGAGATCGTCCTGCTCGTCGTCGCCGATCGCGACCCGGACCGGCGGGTCCTCGGTGATCCGCGGCCGCCCGTGCGCCATCGTGGTCAGCCTGGCCAGCGCGCCCCGGCTGGTGCGGCGCTTTCGTTTCGTCTCGATGTGGATCGACACGCGCCCGCGGTCAGCCGGCTCGAAATACCTGATCAGGCTGTCGACGTGCATGCCGTCGTACCAGATGTCCAGCTCGGGCGTCCTGGTGTACTCGCGCATCCGCTTGCGGTACGCCCGCAGGCCGGCGCTGACGGCGGCGTCGGCGGTGGCCGGCTTGATCCCGTTCTCCCTGGCCGCCACCACCAGGCTCGCGGCAAAACGCTGGACATCCCACTCGAACGGGCCCGGCAGTGTCTCGTCGAAGTCGCGCAGGTCGAAGTACAGGTTCCGCTCCGGTGTCGCCCACAGGCCGAAGTTCAGGACATGAGCGTCCCCGCAGAGCTGCACCATCAGGCCGCTGTCGGGCCGGGAGGCGAGATCGGCCGCCATGACCGCCGCGGCACCCCGGTAGTAGTTCCACGGCGAGGCCGCCATCCGCTGGTGCCGCAGCGGCACGAGCTCGGGGACCCGGATCTGGTTCTGGGCCAGGATCGTCTGCAGCGCGTCATGGCCGCGCTCCCGCTCGTCCCACTCCCCCAGCGCGCGGCGCCTGATCCGCTTGCGGGCGTTCTGGCCGGCCGCCCGCCGCTCGTCGCTGGTGGCCTGCAGATCGTGCAGCGGGGGCGGCGGCCCGGCTGGCCTCGGTGAGCTGGAATCCGTCATGGAGTAACGATTCCCCGCATGACCGGCCGGCAGTCCGCCGCCCTCCGCCCGCGCACCCCGGGGCTGTCAGCGGCCGGGAAGGGGACCGCCGGTATGGTCGAGACGTCCGGGAGGGAGCGTGGCAGGTGCAGGCAGTCGTCTACGAAGGCCCTCGTCAGGTCGGCGTGCAGACCGTGGACGATGCCGTCATCGAGGACCCCACCGACGTCGTCATCCGGGTGACGTCCAGCGCCATCTGCGGAACCGACCTGCACATGTACGACGGGCGGACCGGGGCCGAGCCGGGACTGGTGCTCGGGCACGAGCCGCTCGGCGTGGTGGAGCAGGCCGGGCCGGGCGTGAGCCTGGTCCACCCGGGCGACCGGGTCGTCATCCCGACGCACCTGTACTGCGGCCTGTGCTACAACTGCGCCCGCGGGTACTCCGCGTCCTGCCTGCGGGTCAGGCCGGGAGGCTTCGGGGCCGCCTACGGCTACGCGGGCATGGGCCCCTACCGGGGCGCCCAGGCCGGGCTGCTGCGGGTGCCGTTCGCCGACGCGAACTGCGTGCCGGTGCCGGGCACGCCCGGCGACGAGCGCGAAGACGACTTCGTCCTGCTCGCCGACGCGTTCGTGACCGGCTGGCACGCCACCGAGCTAGCCCGGATCGGCACCGCGCCGGGCCCGGTCGCGGTCTTCGGGGCAGGTGCCATCGGCCTGCTGGCCGCGTACTCGTCCCTGCTCAAGGGCGCCGGCGAGGTCTACGTGGTCGACTGGGTCGACGCCCGGCTGGCCAAGGCGGCGCAGCTCGGCGCCACGCCCGTGGACTTCCGGGCCGGCGACCCGGTCGAGCAGATCCGCGAGCTGCGCCGCGAGCGCGGCATCCCGCCCGGCGAGGCGCAGATGGACGGCGTCCAGTACGCCATCGACGCCGTCGGCTTCCAGGCCAGGGACCGGGTCCGGCCGCAGATGGAGCGGCCCACGCAGGTGATCGAGGACCTGGCCCGCCTGGTCAACCCGACCGGGCACATCGGCATCGCGGGCGTCTACGCCGAGAAGGACCTGCATCCCGCGCCGCAGGGGTCCGCGGACGGCACCCTGAACGTGCCGTGGGCCACGTTCTTCAGCAAGGGCGTCACGGTCGGCTTCGGCCGCACTAACGACCGCCGTTACACGACGCTGCTGCGCGACCTGGTGGTCTCCGGGCGCGCCCGTCCGGGCGTGATCGTGAGCCACCATGGCTGCCTCGACGACGCGCCGGGCCTGTTCCGGGCATTCGACGAGCGGGCGGACGGCGTCATCAAGGCCGTGCTGCGGCCCTAAGGTGCGTTCCGAGTGCCCGGGCCTGCGCGGCACGGTCGCGGATCCGCAGCGCAACGGACCTGGACGTCGCCCGGCCTAAGTGCCAGGCTCAGGTCCGGAGGCAAACGTTGCACTAACCGATCCGAGCCAGCCCAGGCCGAGGCTTAGCCGGATGCCGACCGGCTGAGCGTCGCGGCCGCCCGGGGCAGGCAAGCCCGCAAAGGAGAGCGTCATGAGCGTATACAGGGTGACCGAGGTCATCGGGACAAGCGGCACTTCATGGGAAGACGCGGCAGCGGAGGCGATCAGGACCGCATCCGGCACCCTCCACGGTCTTCGAGTGGCTGAGGTCGTCCAGCAGGACATTCACCTGGACGAAGGCGGGGCGCTCACCTACCGCACCAAGCTTCAGCTCTCGTTCAAGTACGAACCCGAGCACTGACCCTGGACTGATTTTCCGCTAACGCGTCCGGTGCGCCAGTTCTCGAGTTAACCCTGCCCGCCAGGGCCCGAGCGGCCTTACCCATGCGGTCAGGCGGCGCGACGGGCATGGCCGGTTACCAGCCGGGCGGGAGGCGGGCAGCAACGGGCGGGCGCAGGCCCGCTGCGCCCGACCCCGCGCGGGCCGGGCGAGGCGGATATCTCGGCGACAAGCTGCCGGACCCAGCGCATGCGCTCCATGGCCGCCTCGGCGTGGTCGCCGAACTCTTGTGCCATCTGGCTGGCGCAGCCGCGGGTGCCGAGCTGCCGCACGGTGCAGCTGATCGCCTGCGCTACTGCCTCGGCCGTTGGGGCCTCCGATCGCTGCAGCCCTGATGCGAACAGCGCCTCGCACCTGGCGTCGTTGACATTCAGCCGGGCCATGGCAAGCCTCCGCGCCTTCCCGTGCCGGGCCATCGCCCGGCTCTGTGGAGCCAGTTCTCCATCACCGGTACAGAGCGGGCCCGGGGCCGTCAGATACCAGCCCTGCCGTGCGTTGATGACATTCGCGGTTCAGGGCACCGACACAGTCGTCGACGACTACGAGCTGGTCGATGTCGCCAGCGGCGACCCCGTACGGCTTTCCGAACTGTTCAGCGCCCCAGACCGGACGCTGGTCCTTTACCACTTCATGGACGGCAAGGCTCAGACAGAGCCCTGCCCCTTGTGCACGATGTGGATCGACGGGTACAACTCGGCGGCGCCCCACCTCAGGCAGAACGTCGACTTTGCCGTGGTCGCCACCAAGATCACCTGTGGATCACCTCGACCTGGACGCTCGGGGCGCCAAGAGCGCGTGGCAGCCACCTGGGACGCGATGCGCGCGGCAGCGCTGGCCGGCGAAGATGAAGCTCCTGGGTATAGGGTCGGCGCGTCAGCCTACAGACGCTGGCCACGCGACTCCGAGGGGGAACCATGCCGACAGTAATCGCCCACCACGATGTGAAGGACAAGGATCACTGGCTTTCCTCGCCGAAGCGCGAGGAGGTCTTCGGTCCCCTCGGGGTTACCAACATCCGGACGTTCGTCGACCCGCAGAACCCGACGCAGGTGGCGGTGCTGATGGACGTCGCCGACATGGACAGGGTCATGGCCGCCATGCAGACGAGGGAAATGTCCGAAGCCATGACGTATGACGGGGTGCTGCCGGAGACCCTGGTAATCCTGGTCGAAGAGTGATCTCCCCGGCAGCTGAGCGAGCCGACCTTCGGCCTGAGAACCAGCCATAGATTCTGCTCGCAAGGCTGACGGTGCCCGGCGACTTCAGCGGAGCAGGTTCCCCCCTGAGGTCGCCGGGCTAATCAGGCCCCGCAGGCCTTAGCGGCTTTCTCAGGGCCGGCCCGGGCTGCCGCGCGAATTCACGCGGCCTGATAGAGACGGGGGCCGTCGTCAGCACCCGTCGTAAGCCGTCCAGTTTGAGGCGCCACCCGCAGCGATCGCATTGTCGAATATCTGATCCTGGTAAGCAGGACCGGCCACGCCGAACTCACTGGCCGCGCCGCCATAGGCCTCCCAGGTGCCGAGCGAGAACTGGTAGGCCCCGCCGCCGTTACCCGGTCCCCACGCGTAGCTGCCGCCCTCTTCAGCATTGCGGATGCAGATTCCCAGCGGCGAGCTGGCGGCGTTCCCTCCGCTGGACGGCGGCGCGGACGGGCTGGCGCTCGGACTGGGACTCGGCGGCGGCTGCGCGGCTGCCTGCGCTGCCTGCCGCGCAGCGGCGCGCTGCTGCGCGACCCGCGCGGCGGCCAGCACCGCGAGATGCTGGGCCCGGGCGGCTTGCGCGGCCCGCAGGGCCACCTGCGCTTCCAGTACTGCCACGTCGCGGCGGACGGTGGTGGCCTGCAGGTTGCTGCCGGAATCCGACCCTGCGGCCGGCACCGGAACCGCGTGCCGGACCGGCCTGGGTGCCGCCGATCCGCCGTGCAGGAACACGAAAGCCGCAGCCACGCCTACGAGCGCCGCTGCGGCCGATGCGGGTGCCCCGATTCTGATGACGGGGTTCTTACGCCTGGCATGCCGGGGTGCTTCGGGCAACTGACTCCTCACCGCGAGGCTCCGCGCTCACCCGGCGAGCTGACGCCTGATGGCATCAGGTAGCACGGGGAGCGCCTGTCCCGCGCGAACTTACTGGACACAGGCCGCAGGCGCCGGGAAACGCGGAAATACGGCGTTCCCGGCACGTAAGGCGCTGATAATGGCCGACTGGCACTGACGGCGACGACGCCCGCCCGCGTCAAACGGCGGTGACCCAGCCCGGACCGCAATCAGGCCGACTTCAGCTGGATACCAGGCCCGTCAGCGTGAGTCTCGGCTCGCGGGCTTCGCTGACGCTGCCCTGACGGCCCGGCTGTCAGTCCAGGAGCCCGAGCTCGCGGGCCCGGCTGACCGCCTCGGCGCGGCTGTGCACGCCGAGCTTCTGGTAGACGCGCTCGGCCCGCTCCCTGGCCGCCGACCGGGAGATGCCCAGCTTGCCGGCGATGAGCGCGAAGGTCAGCGGCGTGGGCAGGTAGCGCAGCACCCGCTCCTCGGCCGTGGTGATCGATGCTGCCCTGATGGTGGCGGCGTCCTCCGCGACCGCCTCGGCCGCGGCCTCGTCGACGACGGCCACGGCAGCCGCATCCGCCGTGACAGCCTCCGCCGCCACCTCGTCGGCGGCAGCCACTTCTGCCACGTCTTCCGAGATCGCCTCCGCTGCGGCCTGGTCGGCCGCCGCCACGCCTGCCGCATCTTCCGCGACGGCCTCCGCCGCGGCCGCGTCGGCGGCTGCGGCTCCCGCCGCATCCTCGGCCACGACCCGCGCGGCAGCGTCATCAGCCGCCATCATGCTGGTCAGGTCCTGCGCGACCGCCTCGGCCGCGGCACGGTTGGCGACCGCCACCTGTGCGGCATCGTCGTCAATGGCCTGGGCCGCCGCCTCGTCGGCCAGCGCGACCTCCGCGGCATCCTCCTCGACAGCCATGGCCGCCGCCTCGTCGGCCAGCGCGACCTCCGCGGCATCCTCCTCGACTGCCCTGGCCGCCGCGTCGTCGGCTGCCTCGACGATGAGGCCGGCCGCGGTCAGGGCCTCGACGGCCTCGTGCGCGGCTTCCTCCTCGATGATGCCGGCGGCGATGAGCGCCTGGACGGCGTCGGCGGCCGCGGCGGCCTGGATCGCCTCCGACATCTCCACCGCCTCGTCGGCCTCGGCCTCGGCGGCCAGGGCGCGGAGCGTGGCGCGGGCCTCGGCGGCCTGCTCGGCCGCGATCACCTCAGCGGCCTCCTCCATGGCGGCCACCTCGGCGCCGACCAGCAGCTCGGCGTCCTCGGTCAGGAAGCCCTCGCCCAGCAGCGACCCGCCAGCCTCGGTAATGGCGTCAAACAGCGGCTGCGCCCAGCCGTGCTCGATGAGCAGGAAGGCGAGCGCGGTCCCCGGCAGCAGCGACTCGGCCAGGGCCTGCGCGTCCGCCGGGTCGAAGCCGGGCGAGTCCTCGCCCGCCGTTTCCTCCACCAGGCCCGCGCCGCCCAGCGGGACGATGCGCGACAGCAGCGCGCCGAAGTCCTCGTCCTCGCCGGCGGTCAGGCGCTCGATCGTCCCGTCCTCGCCCTTGGACACGAAGAGCAGGTCGAGCAGGCGGATGACGCCCCTGCCCTGCAGCCGGTCGACTTCGGCCAGCACCCCGCCCTCGAAGTCGGCATCAGGACCGAAACTGACGGCGATCACCTGCAGCGGACCGGGCATCTGCGGACCTCCCTGGGCTACAGGCGCCAAATTACCAGTCATACGGGGCCGGCCGGCAGGTGCTTTGCCCCCTGTTCACCGTCAGCCGTGAACTAGCTGATGACCCTTGATCTTGTCCTTATCCAGCGTGATCAGCGCGCCGTTGAGCACCCCGGCGGAGTAGTCGCTGCCGGGGTTGACGATCAGGGTGCGGCCGAGCTCGCGGATGCCCGGTGACTCATGAATGTGGCCGTGCAGGCCGAGCAGCGGCTGGCGCTCCAGCTCGGCCTCCCGCACCGCGCTGCTCCCGGCCGGAACGTACTGCACCTGGCCCAGGACCGCCCGCACCCGCAGGCTCTCGTCCAGCTTCGGCGCGTCATCGAGATGGGTGCCCAGCGGCGGCACGTGCAGGTTGAAGATGGCCCGCTCGGGCCGGGTGAGCTGGTCGGCGCTGCGGGCGATGGCCGCCGCCAGCTCCTCCTCGGTCTGCTCGCGGTAGCTGTGCCACGGGGTGGTGTTCGAGTAACCCCAGCTGATCATCTCGTGGTCGTCGTCGATCCAGACCACCTTGCCCTCGCAGTGCGTGCCCCACGGGGCGCTGTCCAGGATCTGGCCGAGTTCCTCCGGGTCGTCATTGCCAAGCATGAAGTAGAGCGGGAGGCCGCGCGGCCGCAGCCGCTCGTCGGCCATCGTCAGCCACTGCGTCAGCCGCTCTCTCATCAGCCGCAGGAACAGCGCGTCGATCGCGCCGCCGGACTGCATGGCTTCCAGCTCGCCCGGCTCGGCCCGGTACGGGTAGTAGCCGTGGTCGGCGATCGTCTTTTCCAGCGCGACGAGCTCCGGGCCGTCCTCGACGGTCTGCTCGCGGCCGGGGAACGCGGAGGCCCAGCGGTTGCCGGGCTGGCGCACGATCGGCTGGATCGCCTTGCCGGCCAGGTCGGCGCCGAGGATCAGGACGCTCGCGCCGTAGACCGGGGCGGCGTTGACGAACTTGCGGAAGCACAGGCTCGATCCGTGCAGGTCACTGACGAAGTAGATGGTGGTCTTCCTGGCCATGCCGCTCTCCTGCCTTACCGCGCTAGAGCTGAGGCGCTGGCGTCAATCCTGACCACCGCGCGTAAGTCCGCCACTAGGCAGCCTGACCTCCGCTGGGTTGCGGCGGCGAAAGCACTGGCCCGCTCAGCGGACGTGCGCTCAGTTCTGCATATCGCGTCATCAGAGCAAGGTTGACGGCAGATTCGAGGTTGTCGAGCTGGAGCTGCAGCCGCCGTAGCTGGGGGCCGATGTCTGCGGCAATCTCATGCCGAAGCCGACATCCTGATGGAGCGCCTGGGATCGGCGGTATGGCGCGCCCAGGATAGCCGGCCCGATCGCCTCCTCGCGGCCTGGGCGCGTCGCCCCGGAACACGTGACTGGCGCGCATCTCAATAAGCTGCTCGCGCTCCCTTCCGGCGACACCTGGAGACTAGCCTCACTGGTACAAGGCGCATCCTTCAGCACATGTCCTGCAAACGTGAGACCGGTTGATGCCCGCGCGGACCTGCCCCAGGAAACCTCATCGAGCCCGGTGCTGCTGGCTGGCCGCCATGCTCGCGCCCTTCCTGCTGCTCGGCTGCGCCAGCGGCCGAGACGCCGACCCGCCGGCGGCCCCGTCGCACGCCGGCCCCCGGTCTCACGCCAGCACCCGGCTGGTGACGCCCACGGCGTCGCCGCCTGCGCCCTCAGCCCGGCCCCCGGCCGTGGCTGCCCTGACCTCGCCGCTCGCCAGCCTGAGCGGCTACCTGGCCGACCGGTCCGGCCGGGTGACCGCGGCGCTGTACGACGAGGTCACCGGGACCACCTGGACGCTGCATCCGGGGATGCTCCAGGACACCGCGAGCATCGTGAAAGTCCAGATCATGGCCACCGCGCTGAGCGAGGCGCAGGCGGCTGGCGGTCAGCTGCCGGCCGCCGAGGCCATGCTGATGCCGTCGATGATCGAGAACAGCGACAACCAGTCGGCGACCACGCTGCTCGCCGATGTCGGCGGCGCTGGCGCGCTCGCGCGGTTCGACCGGTCCGTCGGCATGGATCACACCACGCCGTCCGCGCTGGCGCTGATTCCGGGCACGTCCTGGCCCGGCTGGGGCCTGACCACCACGACCGCGCGGGACGAGGTGACCCTCGTCTCGCAATTCGCCTATCCGGGACCGGCCCTGTCCGGCGCTGCCCGCGATTACGGGCTGTCGCTGATGGAGCACGTCGAGACCGACCAGGCCTGGGGAGTTTCGGCCGGCGCCCCGGCGGGCTCGACGATCGCGCTCAAGAACGGCTGGCTGCCGCTCGGCCCGTCGGACTGGCAGATCAACAGCATCGGCTGGATCGACGGGCACGGCCGCAATTACGTGCTGGCCGTGCTGACCGACGGGAATCCGACCCAGGCCTACGGCATCGCGACCATCGAGCACATCGCGCGAGCCGTCTTCGCCGGCCTCGGCCCGGCGCCCGGCGCCTGACCTTCCGGCGACAGGCCCGTCCTGGACGGCAGGCCGCCGGTGCGAATGGGGCGCCGGGCCAGCGCGATCCCGGCCGGAAAGCGCCGGCACGCGCGGATCAGTGCGCGATCCCATACTTCCGGTAAGAGCAGACCGCCCGTTATTTCTGGTTACTCATGCTCGCTATGACCAGGGCCCGGTACGAGATTAATTTCCGGAAAAGGCGCCCTGGCCACCGGTGACATTTACTTTCTGCAGGCCGTGCCCGAACGGGTAAATGGCCTGCACAGCGCTATAGTCCGGAATCAGGCACAGGGTTCCCTCGCGCTGATAATCCCCCGCGGATAATGCCCCGTTTTGCTTTCCGATGGCCGGGACAGCGGAAAAGAAAGGACCGGACAAGTGAGTTCTCCCGATAGCACCTATCCCGGGGCCGGGCCCACTGAGCCCGCGCGGGCCGGCCGGCGCGGGCTCTCGCACCGCAGCCGGGTCCGGTTCAGCGCCGTCGCCGTCTCGGCGGCCGCGCTGGCCGCGGCGGTGGCCGTGACGCTGGCCGCGACGGCGGGCGCCAGCACGAAGAGGGCCGGCACCGCGGCCGCGGCCGGCCGCTCCGCCAGCTATGCGCTGACCCTGCAGCCCATGCCGGCCGGGACGGTCACGTTCGGCCGGGGGCACCATGGCCGCCTGACGGTGAGCACCAGCATGTTCGGGCTCACTCCCGGCTCGTCCCACAACGTGGAGCTTTTCCTGCCCGGCCGCCGGAGCGTCCGGTTCAGCGTGCTCACGGCCGCGAGCAGCGGGCAGGCTTACGCGACCCTGCAGAGCCGCTTCACCGGACGGGTGCCGCGCGGCAGCCGGCTGGCGATCCTGATGGGGACCCAGGGCAGCCGCATCGCCCGGACCCCGATCGCGGTGACCGGGCCGCTGGGCAACCCGGGCCGCCGGCCGCACCCGCTCATCGCGGTCGAGATCAGCACGGCCGGCGTCAGCTACGGCACGCCGCGCGGGCGGGCCACTATCTCCTACAGCGCCTCCCGCCGCACGCTGACGGTCACCGTCAGCGCCAGCGGGGTGACGCCGGGCCCGCACGCCGCCCACATTCACCTGGGCAGCTGCCAGAGCCAGGGCCCGGTCGAGTACATGCTGCGGGATCTGGTGGCCAGCCGGCAGGGCAGGATCACCCGCGCGGTCCGGGTGTTCACGAACGTGGCCACGCCGGTACCCGCCACCGGCTGGTACCTCAATATTCACCAGGGCAACAGCGGCGACATCCTCAGCAACGGCCAGCCGACCATTTACTTCCGCCCGCTCATCTGCGCGAACATCACCACCGGCGCGTACAGCCCGATCCTTCGGCCGGGGGACGTCGTCACCGGCGTCCGGGGCACGACGCGCGGGAACGTCGTGCTGACCGGCGGCGCGGCGACCGGGAGCGGCACCGATAACGACCCGTTCCTCTACCAGGGCCCGCTCAGTCCCGCCGCGGCCGGAGCGGTCGTGTCGGTACTCAAGCCGCCGTTCCCGGCCATCACGTCGGCGACCTTCTACGGCCCGGACACGCACACCTTCAACCCGAGCACCATCCCGGCCGGCTGGGTCCGGGCCGTCGGGAGCTACGTATCGTCGTCGGCGCCGGCCGGCGTCGTCAACCAGGGCATGATCTACCTCGGCCCGGTGAGCGGCCGGGGCGGAACATGGAAGACCATCAACGTCCCGGCGGACGGCAGCCGCACCGTCGGGCACGTGCGGGCCTGCCCCCGGTCCAGGTCCGGCAAGTGCTTCGTCATGGACACGATCGCGCACAGCACGATGGGCAACCTGGTCGTGGGCAACTACGACCTCAATCCCGGCGTCCGCGGCGGCGCGATCTCCGCCAACGCCTTCATCTACAACATCACCCGGCGGCTGTGGACGCTGGTCCGGCTGGGCGGGCGCACGTCGGATAAGACCACGCTGTACGGCATCTGGCAGGACGGCGGGAACAGCAGCCCCCTGTACACGCTGGCTGGCGGCTCCTCGGCGCGCGGTGGTCAGCGGGCCTTCCTGATGAACTACAACGAGCGGACCGGCGCATTCGGCAGGCCGAGGTATTACACCTATGGCAACAAGCCGGTCCTGGTCACGCACTTCGAGGGCATCACCGGCGTGCCCGGCGGCTTCAACCTGGTGACCGGGAGCTCCGTTCAGGACTCGTCGATGGCGTTTGTCCCGGTCAGCCCGCGCAACGGTTCCTTCGGCTCCGCTCGGTGGTACCCCGTTAATGTCATGACGAGCCCGCTGTGTCCGGGCGGCTGCAAGCTGGTCACCGGCAACAGCGTGTACCAGAACCAGGTGATGGGGCTGTACTTCCCGAATGGCGCGACGCTGCCCGGCACCTATCTCGCCACCGTCTCCGGGCGGTAAGGCGACCGGGCGCCGGTCATGCTCCGATCGGTGGGCGCCCCCCGGGCGGCAGGCAGATCACCCGCTGCGGATGACGCACGACCGGGACGGGCCGGGCATGGGCCAGGAAGACGCCTCATGGCCAAGGAGACGCCAGTGCGGCACGTCCTGTCTGTCCTGCCCCTGGCCTGCGTGATGGTCGCCGGCCCGCAGATCGTCAGCGCCATCTTCCTGGCGACCGGCCGTCACTGGGCGCGGAACTCCGCCGCCTATCTCGCTGGCGGGGCGGCGTCCGTCACCCTGGTCGTCACGATCATGTACATGATCACGAGGCTGGTCGGCCAGGTCTTCGGATCCTCGCACCATAGCCCGGTGCACGACGGCATCAATGCCGCCGTGCTGGTCCTGCTGCTGATCCTGGCCGTGGTGGTGTTCCGCAGGCGAGGCAAGACCGACCCGCCCAGCTGGATGGGCAGGCTCGAGTCGGCATCGGCGAGACTATCGTTCACGCTCGGCTTCGTGCTGCTGGGGTTCTTCCCGTCCGACCTCATCACTTCCCTGGCCGTGGGTACCCGCATCGGGGCCCGCGACAATCCCTGGTGGCACGTGCTCGTGTTCGTCTTCGCCGTCCTGCTCCTGCTCGCGGTGCCCGTGCTGCTGGCCATCCTGCTGGGCAAGCGCGCCGAAGTGGTCCTGCCCCGGGTGCGGGACTGGATGAACAGGAAATCGTGGATCGTCAGCGAGATCGTGATCATCTTCTTCATCGGCCTCACCCTGGCCGGCCTCACCTAGAGCTTTGGGTCCGGCAACGTTTGCCCTGTTGCTGGGAGGAATGTTGTTATGTAGAGCGAATCTCTTCGTGACGACTGGTCGACCGTCGCCTCGGCGCTGACTCCGGATGGCCGGGTGATGTTCGTCGACGATGGCCACCGCGCGAGCCACGAGCTGGTCGACGGCCCGGGGTCCCGGCGATCCAGCGACAAGTGCGCGACGGACGGCGCTTTCGCGCGGTGAAGGTGGCGCTTGAACCGAGATCGCTCGAGCGCTCGCTGCGAGAACTGGCTTGGGTGATTGAGGCCAGGCCACTGGCTGGCCCGTTCTTGCCAGGGCTCGGCGGACGAGCCGGCTAGCGCGCCACGCGGTAGCGGAGGCAGACGACTCTCGAGCTGAAGGTGCGGGTCTCGACGAGTTCGAGATCCACCCGGCGCTCGCGCTGGGGAAAGAACGGAATGCCACCGCCAGCCAGCACCGGGTAGACCCTGGCCCGGTACTCGTCGATCAGGCCCAGCGCGGCCGCCTCGGCGGCGAGAGTCGCGCCGCCGATCGCGATGTCGCCCTCGGCCGGCTCGGCTCGCAACCGCTCGATCTCCTCCGCCAGGCCGCCGGAGGCCAGGCGGGCATTGCCCTGCACCGCCGGCAGCGTGGTGGAGAACACCACCTTCGGGAGCGGCTTCCAGATCGCGGCCCACTCGAGCATTGAGTCGTCGAGCGATGGATCCTGGCCGGCGGTCTCCCAGTACAGCATCGTCTCGTACAGCCCTCGTCCCAGCAGGTGGACGCCGACCTCTCGTATCTCGTCGGTGACGAAGCGAAAGACCTCCTCGTCGGGCGCCGTCCAGTCGAAACCGCCGTCCGGCCCGGCGATGTAGCCGTCCAGTGAGACGCCCATCGAATAGGTCACGCTGCGCATCAGAAGTCCTCCTCGGTAACGGGTTCGACAGTACGACCGCCAGACGCCGCAGAACTCATGGCGGCTCGCGGGACAGGGCAAACGTTGCCGGTTACGGCACCAGCAGCGAATCGCCGCATGCGAAGCATTATCGACGATGGATGAGCGCCGGTTACAGTAGCCGACTTGCCCATGCGGCCCGAGCCCACGCAGAAATCTCACACCCAAGTGCCCAGCGAACCGAGTCGACGTCGATGCCTAATTCCGTGGCCATTTCCCCGCACAATCGTCCTGTGAGTCACGTCCGATAAACTATGGCTCGGCGACCGGTGGCAAAAAACGATCATCGCTCTTGTCCTGCTGGTCGGCGGAGCAGCCCTCAAGCTGCGGTGTCGTCTCCTGCGGCAGGAAAACTGCGAGGGTATCGGCATCCCTTTCGGGTGGCCCTGGAAGCATAGTCAGGTCCAGGTGGTCGGAACGACCGAAGATGGCCCTCAGCACATCGGGCACCTTTTCCGGCGCAACTTTCTTAATCGCCTGGCTGCCGAGCCTCATGCGCACCAAATGGCCGACAATGACGGCGAGCGCTGAGGCTGATACTCCGATCATTACTACGAGCATTGCCAGCCTCCTCTATGCAGGCTCCGCACCTCGGTGATCAGGTTGGTGGACTCCCGTGGGCTCAGGGCGGCATCGCGCAGGTATTCAATTGCCTCGCGGTACCGCTCGATCTCGACGCCCTCGGGCGAGGAGGGCAAATGAATCCCAGCCCACCAGGCGCGGGCCGACGACCGGGGCCGCTCCGGGTCGAGGATCGGGGAGCGGCTACCAGCAAGCGTCCACCGAGAATTTCCGCTCGCCGCTCGAAGGCTCCTACAACTTTGGATCACGCGAATTTCCTGGAGGAGATCCCGCTCACCGCATCAGCATCGCCGAAATCGGGCTGAAGCCTGACCGGATCGCACTCTTCCTGCGCGCCGCACTGCTAACTGGCGACCTGCTGACCTCTGCATAGCCAAACCTGCCCGGGCTCAGCGAGCGGAGGTTAAAGAGAAACGCCGAGGCGGCCAGCCGCCCGTGACCTGCCCCGGCGTTCTCAGAAGCTTGGACCCTTACAGATCGTCGAAGTCGCCCTGCCTGATGCCCTCGACGAACGTTTTCCACTCGGCGCGGTCGTAGGCGAGGGTAGGGCCCTCGGGATTCTTGGAGTCGCCGACGACGATCATGTTGCCGCTCGGGGCGACGCGCACGCAGTTCCCGGCATCGCAGTGCCGGGCGACGCGCCACGAGAGCTCCCCGAGCGTCGGCGGGACGGAAGGTGGCATTTTCCCTGACTCTCCTTTTATGAATAAGCCGGACCGGGCAAGGTCCGCCTGGTAACGCCTCGGATGTTGTTAGTCGTCGCAGGAAGCCCGGATCTCAGCGATGAGGCTCGCAG
>Ga0116126_1000825_pt1 | contig 20892 bp, 19 predicted proteins | sample June2015DPH_16_5_FD_89730 | JGI IMG/M metagenome (GOLD analysis project Ga0116126, IMG submission 89730) | Peatland microbial communities from SPRUCE experiment site at the Marcell Experimental Forest, Minnesota, USA - June2015DPH_16_40 | ecosystem: Environmental > Terrestrial > Soil > Wetlands...
CGGCTTGGCGCCGACCCCTTGGCAGAGCGGCCAGATCGACCGCGAGCAAGGCGTCTCCAAGGCCGGCAATCCTCGGCTGCGCGTCGCCCTCATCCAGCTAAGCGACAAAAGTCGTCTTCCAACCTTGGTCAGCAAGATCATTGCCGATGCTAGGAAGGAGTTTGAGCAAGGAGAGGTCGCGCGTCAGCGCCGGTCACCATGAGCCACTCGCTCCACGGGTGACACAAATGCAATCGCAACTTCTCGCACGCGCCGATCATCGCCAGCATTTGTAAAGCCCTCCGCAAACGTTCCCTAGCTCAAGGTCCTTCAAGCGAGCTTTCCCTCCCGTATTGCTCAAGACGTACTCGCAAAACGCCTTGTATCGGTCATGCAGCCTGCTCATGTTCCACTCGCAGCCCATGATACGCTTTTGTTGCTCGAACATGCTGCTAGCTCGCGCCTTGAATTCGTCGGCCGTCCCGGTCAGGCTCGCCAAGCGGTTGACTATCACGTCTATTTGCTCGGACTTGGTTTTTATAACCATCGCCTTGACCGCTTTGTCTTGATCAGCGGGCGAGAGCGGCCCGGAATTTTGAGGCACCTGCAATAACAAGTCGCCCGCCAGCAACAAATAGTACAGAGAGCACTCTTGTAGCTCCTTGCCACATTCGATAGCCGCATTCTGTTGCGCTTGTTGCGCCATTACGGGAGCGGGCGTCATCAGCGCCGCCCAAAAAGCCCCTATGACAATCCTGCGCATGGCCCAAGCTTGACGTGGCATATTATGATCCGAAGTCCATCATAGTCGATGGAAAAGAGCTTCCACCCGGCCCTTTGGGTATCGAGCCGGGCAAACCGTTGGGCGTCTCTGCGACTTTTGTAACTGATCCGGCTCAGTGGGGCGCTCACAACGTGCTGACACTGTGTGGCGTGATAAGATACCTTTCTAGTGATGGGCGAGACACGTGGGCTGTTTGTCCTGCGCAAACTGCCGGGCACATGTTTCAAAACGGAAGACCGGCAGGACAATCCGGCGGTCCGTTTGCAACGACACCCTTCGCAATTGGCAGCAATTCAAATGACAGCAGGTGCGGCGTGTGGAGTGGGAGCGGGAAATAAGCTACGCGGATTTCGCCAACGCCTCACATTGAGGCGACAGCGAAGCCCGATGGTTGCGAAGTTCGCCAAGCTGCCGGGGCTGCTGTCCTGAAAGGCTGACCGCCCGTGAAACGCCCCGTGCCGCCGCAGAATGGCTGCCTGTGGCGATCCGACCCCCGCCCACCACCCCCGGCGCGGCTCACGGCGTCGCGGTCGCGCCAGGGCCGTCGTGGGTGCGTTTTCTCGGCGGTGGGGGCACCCCGAGAACCGCGGGCGGGTCACAGGACGCACCAGCGGCGTTCCTAGCCCGATTTAGCCGTCCGCTGTCGTGGGGTAAGTCGATGGTTTAGTCCACGCAAAGACAGAAAATACAATAATTTCAATGAGGAATGGCGGAGAGGAAGGGATTCGAACTTCGGATGCGTTATTTTGCGTCGGGAAAAGGCGGCTGTGAGCGGCGCAGTCGACGAATGCTGTGGTCCGATCCGAACACCTGGCAAGGCCGATCCGACGCCGTGCTACCCAAATGCAGCCTACAACCCATGGCGAGATTGCCGATCTAAGAATAACTGTGTTTTAATAAGAACTTGCTCTGATTGCTAGGCTTATTCTCTGTTCCCGGGCGGCTTCGGGGCACCACTTGGCCGGCAAAAGGACCGGTCTGCGAGGAGCTCGCTGGACTGGACAGGCCCGAGGCGGGCAAAACACCCGCCCCAGCCGCGTCCCAGGAAACGCCGGAAGGCGAGCGCGCCCCGCATTTTGGCGTGCTTCCGCGCGCAGATTGGTTTGCGCAGACTGCGTATACTTGTCTGCGATGCGCGGACAATGGTTGGATGCGCCTTTCGGCGCTCCGCTTCCCTCGGCCCTTGCCGCGGGATGCGAACGAACTTCGAAATGGCTTTGCAAAGCTCGGGCGCGGGCGCGCCACGAGAACAAATTTCTTTTCCTCCCCGCGTGACAAATTAGGAATTGCATGCATCGCCGGAAAGGTTTGGAATAACAACCATAGTCTTACCCCCGACATTTTCGATAGTGATAATGAAGATGATGCGGGCCCAAAACGGGAGGAAACATGAAGCGCGAGAAATGGCTTTTGACATTCGCACTGGCTGCCGCCATCGGCCTTGGCGCGTCCACGCTGCACGCCGCTTCGATCATCGATGAATGGGCCAGCGTGAAAGCGCCGCCGGCGCCGCCGCCATTGAAAGAAGTGACGATCGACCCGAAGACCACGGCGCTGCTGATGCTCGATTTCGTCAACCCGATCTGCGGACATACGCCGCGCTGCATCGCCACGATCCCGGCGGTCAAAAAGTTGCTCGACGCGGCGCGCAAGAGCGGCACGATGGTGGTCTATACCGGCATTCCCAAATTGCCCATGTCCGAGGTGCTCTCCGATGTGGCTCCGACCGCGAACGAGCCTTACGTGCAATCGTTCATCGACAAGTTCCTCAACTCCGACCTGGAAAAAATCCTCAAGGATAAGGGCATCAAGACGGTCATCACGGTCGGCGTCTCTGCCGTGGGCGCCGTCATGAACACGGCCAGTCATGCGGCGCAGATCGGATTCGAAGTGATTGTTCCGGCCGATGGATTATCGGCCCCGGACCTTTACTTTGAGCAATATGCGGTATGGCAACTCACGCACGCGCCGGTCATTCCGCCGCACATCACGCTGACCTCGATCGACATGATCAAGTTCTAAAAATCGCTGGAACGGACCACGGGGTGCCCGGACGCTCGCTCGGGAAACGGATAGGCCCTACCAGCTGGCCGGCAGCTTGTTCAGGCCGCGCAGGACGAAAGTCTGCCGCCAATCGGGGCGGTCGGGGTCGTCGAGCCGTAGATTGGGCAGGCGGCGCAACAACGTCGCAATCGCGATCTCGCCTTCGATGCGGGCGAGCTGAGCGCCGACGCAGTAATGGATCCCGCCGCCGAACGACAGCGGGCGCACATCGGCGCGGGTGATATCAAGCCGATCGGGGTCCGCGTAGACCGCGGGATCGCGATTAGCCGAGCCGAGCAGACACACGACCGACTGCCCCTTTGCCAGCGGGATGCCGCCGATGTCGTCGACATCCTCCAGCGTGGTGCGGCCGGTGACCTGCACGGACGAATCGTAGCGCAGCAGTTCTTCGATGGCGTTGGCTATGAGCGACGGATCGTTCTGCAACAGCCGGAGCTGGTCGGGATTGCGGTGCAGTGCCAGCAGCCCGTTGCCGATCAGGTTCACGGTCGTCTCGTGGCCGGCGCCGAAGAGGAGGATGACGTTGGCGATCAGCTCCTCGTTGGTGAGCTTGTCGCCGTCTTGCTCGGCTTGAACCAGCTTGGTGGTGAGATCGTCGCCCGGCTCGCGGCGGCGCAAATCAAACAGCCGACGGAAATACTCGGCCATGGCCAGATTGAAGGCATTTTGCTGCGCGATTTCGGCATTGCTGAGCGGCGCCAGATCGAGCAGACGCCCGCCGTCGCGCGAGCTGGTGAAGAAGACTTCGCGCTCCTTTTCCGGGATGCCGAGCATGTCGCAGATCACGGTGACCGGCAGCCGGAAAGCAAAGTCGGCGATGATGTCCATCGCCCCGCGCGGTTCGACGCGATCGATGATCTCATCGACGATCGCCTGAATGCGCGGGCGCATGTCCTCGACGCGACGCGCGGTAAAAGCGCGGACCACAAGGCCGCGCAGGCGGCCGTGGTCGGGCGGATCGAGCTGCAGCATCCAATGGCTCATGCTGCGATAGACCGGCTCCTCAAGAATCTGAGGCCCGGAGCGCCTGGTCATGCGGCCGATGAAATCCTTGCCGAAGCGCTTGTCGCGAAGGATCGAGACGATGTCGGCATGCCGGCTCGCGACATAAAGGCCGATCGGCGTGAGATGCATGGGATCGGCCGCGCGCAATCGATGATAAAACGGATAGGGATCGGCGATGAATTCCCGCGACATCGGGTTGAACAACGGTGCACCCTTGGGGGGTGGAATTTGCTCGTTCATGACCGTTTCCCGATGTATAGCGGCGGCGGGCGCTCCATGCCTCGCGCGTCTTTGCTACTCTAGCACGACCGGACGCGCATGAGCCTGACACTGCGGCGGAAACCAGCGTACATGACCTCCGACAAGAGAAAATCACCCGAGGAACTCCGCAGCTACCGCTGGCTCGGCCGCGACGATCTGCGTTCGTTCGGCCATCGCTCGCGGCTCAGGCAATTCGGCTACGACCGCGCCGACTGGGCCGGCAAGCCGGTGATCGGCATCCTCAACACCTGGAGCGAGATCAACGCCTGCCACGGCCATTTGCGCGCCCGCGCCGAGGACGTGAAGCGCGGCGTCTGGCAGGCCGGCGGTTTTCCCATCGAGCTGCCGGCGATGTCGCTCGCGGAGCCGTTCGTCAAACCGTCGACCATGCTGTACCGCAACTTCCTCGCCATGGAATGCGAGGAGCTGTTGCGCAGCCATCCGATCGACGGCGCGGTGCTGATGGGCGGCTGCGACAAGACCACGCCCGGCCTGATCATGGGCGCGATCTCGATGGGGCTGCCGGTGATTTATGCACCGGCCGGGCCGATGCTGCGCGGCAATTGGCGCGGCCACACCCTCGGCTCCGGCTCCGATGCCTGGAAATACTGGGACGAAAAACGCGCCGGCCGCATCGGCGAGAAGGAATGGAACGAGATCGAAAGCGGCATCGCGCGCTCGTTCGGCACCTGCATGGTGATGGGCACCGCGGCGACCATGATGGCGATCGCCGAGGCGCTGGGCCTGACCTTGCCGGGCGCCTCATCGATCCCGGCGCCGGACGCCAATCATCCGCGCATGTGCGCCGCCGCCGGCCGCCGCATCGTCGACATGGTGTGGGAGGACCTGACGCCGGAAAAAATTCTCAACCCGGCCGCGTTCGACAACGCCATCCGCGTCCACATGGCGCTCGGCGGCTCGACCAACGCCATCATCCACGTCATCGCCATGGCGCGCCGCGCTGGCGTCTCGCTCGACATGGCGCGCTTCGACGATATCTCGCGGCAGGTGCCGGTGATCGCCAACATCACGCCGTCGGGTAAATATCTGATGGAGGATTTTTTCTATGCTGGCGGCTTGCGCGCACTGATGACCGCGATGCAATCGCTCCTCGATCTTTCCTGCATCACCGTCACCGGCGGCACCGTCGGCGACAATATCGCCGGCGCAGCCGTGCATCTGCCCGATGTGATCCATCCGCTCGATGCGCCGCTTTATCCCGAGGGCGCCACCGTAGTGCTCACCGGCAATCTGGCGCCGCGCGGTTGCGTCATGAAGCCCGCCGCCGCGGACCAGCGCTTCCTGGCGCATCGCGGCAAGGCGATCGCGTTTGAGAATTACGAGCACATGGCGCGCGAAGTCGAGCGCGACGATCTCGACGTGACGCCGGACCACGTGCTGGTGCTCAAGAATGCCGGGCCGAAGGGCGGCCCCGGTATGCCGGAATGGGGCATGCTGCCGATCCCGAAAAAGCTCGTCAAAGCCGGGGTGCGCGACATGGTGCGGATTTCCGATGCGCGCATGAGCGGCACGAGCTATGGCGCCTGCATCCTGCACGTCGCGCCGGAGAGTTTTGTCGGCGGGCCGATCGCTCTGGTGCAGACTGGCGACGAGATCGAGATCGACGTCGCCGCGCGCCGTATCCATCTGCATGTCGCCGACGATGAGCTTGCGCGCCGCCGCGCCGCCTGGACGCCGCCGCCGCCGCGTTACGCGCGCGGCTATGGCGCGATGTACTCCGCCCATATCGGCCAGGCCGACGAAGGCTGTGATTTCGATTTTCTCGAAGGCACTGCGCGCATCGCCGAGCCGGAGATACATTAGACTTGAGACTCACGGCAGCCGGGGAATGACGGCGAAATCACCCCGCCGGCAAGATCACCGCTCGGCATTCGCCGAAGCCGATGCGCGCAAAGCCTTGTTTGGCGCAAAAGCCGCGAAAGATGATCTCGTCGCCATTCTCGATGAAACCGCGCTGCTCGCCGGTCGGCATTGCGATCGGCTCGCGCCCGCGCGCGGAGAGTTCGAGGAGGCTGCCCCAGCTCGATTTCTCCGGGCCGGAAACGGTGCCCGAGCCGAGGAGATCGCCGATCGCGAGATTGCAGCCGTTGCTGGCGTGATGGGCGACCATCTGTGCGACCGTCCAATACGTCGTAGCGAACGACGTCTGGGTGAGGCGCTGTGGCGCGACGCCGGCACGCCGCATCGCGTCGGTTGCCACGTAAGCTTCGAGCGTGATGTCGAGGCCGCCTTGCTTTTGATCCGCGGCGTCGGCGAGATACGGCAACGGCGCGGGATCGCCTTCCGGCCGCGTGAACGCTGCGATGCGAAACGGCGCCAGAGCTTCCCGCGTCACCACCCAGGGCGATACCGTGGTGGCGAAATTTTTTCCGAGGAACGGTCCGAGCGGCTGATATTCCCAACCCTGGACGTCGCGCGCCGACCAGTCGTTCAAAAGGCAGAAGCCGAAAATATGCTCCGCAGCCTCGGCGATGGGGATGGTGTCGCCGAGCGGCGACGGCACGCCGATGTAGAAGCCGAGCTCAAGCTCGAAATCGAGATTGCGCGACGGTCCGTAGCTCGGCACCGTTTCCTCCGCGCGCTTGCGCTGGCCTTGCGGTCGCTTCACCGCAGTTCCGCTGACGCGGATCGACGAAGCGCGGCCGTGATAGGCGACCGGCACGTATTTGTAGTTCGGCAGCAGCGGATTTTCCGGCCGGAAAGCGCGGCCAGCATTGGTGGCGTGGAACACCGAGGCATAGAAGTCGGTGAAGTCGCCGATCACGGCCGGCAGCATGATCTCCGACTGCGCCATCGGCGTGAGATGTTGCCGCAAGCTCTTGTCGCCGTGATCGGCGCTCAAACTCCGCGACAGCGCCAGCCGCAATGCCGACCACGCCTGCGGCCCGAGCGACATAAGCTGATTGAGGGATGGCGCGGCGCAGACCTTTGCCGCCTCGGCAACCGGTCCGCCGAACGACGAAGCCGCTGCGGCGACGTCGACAATCTGATCGCCAATCGCGACACCGACGCGCGGCGGTTTTCCCGCACCCGGACGAAAAACACCGAACGGCAGATTCTGGATCGGAAAATCGCTGTCGGCCGCGTTGGCGCTTTCGACAAAGCTTCGCCGTGCGGGATCGTGCGTTTCGTTGAGCGCGATGGTCATTCTTTTATCTCTTTAATGCGCGTGCGGGGAAATGGGCGGGATGGGTTATGAGGACGCAGTGTCGCCTTGCAGATCCAGCTCGCGCTGGCGCTCGTTCTCGCCGAGGCGCCGCTTGCCCTCGGCGTCGATGGCGCGAGCGAGTTCGGAATGATGCGCCATGACGGTGCGAAAATCGGCCAAATCGAGAATCAGAAGGGTCGACTGGACGGTGGTGGACACGTTAGCGGTGCGAATCAAATCGCCGAGTAGGGCGAGTTCGCCGAAGAATGCGCCGGTGCCGAGACGAACCGGAGTGGGGGTGACGTCAACCTCCACCTCACCGTCGGCGATGAAGTACATGCAGTCGCCGACCTTGCCGCGGCGAATGACGGCGATTCGCTCGGGCACCTCCACGCGGCGGAGCATATGAGTGATTTCGGTGATTGCCGACGGATCGAGCGTCTGGAAAAACGGCACCTTGCTGACCAAGTCCCAGGTGTGGATGAAATTGCGCCGCCGGCTCTCGGCGGCGAAGCCGGTGGCTAAAATACCGGTCCACAATCCGAAGGTCGCGATGCCGCAGATCATCACCGCCGCGCCGAGCAGATGGCCAAGGGCCGTCTGCGGAACCTCGTCACCGTAGCCGGTGGTCGTCAGCGTGACCACCGCCCACCACAAAGACGCCGGCAACGTGCCGAACGCCACCGGTTGGCCCTCGCGCTCGAGCACGTGCATGGCGGCCGAGGCCATAAAGAGCACGATCAGGAACAGCACCAGCACGCTCGCCAACGGCTTTGCCTCGAGCACGAATACGCGTCCAAGCTGGACCAATCCGGGAGAATTCTGCGCGAGCTTGAGCACCCATAACGAGGCCAAAAGCCAAGCGGTTTCCGGCGCCCCCCCGCAAAGAAGCGCAATCGGTACCGGGATCACGGCGAAAATATCGACCAGACCCGACGGCGATAACAGATGCCTCATCGGCGTTCCAGCCCGCATGGCTGCGCGAATGCGGCCCGCGCTTTCGATCGCAAAATAGGCGAGACAGCACCACAGACAGACAGTCAGCCAGGTGCCAGCGTCGCTATTCCGCAGCTCCGGCACCGTAAACGCCGTCATGGCGATCAGGCCGCCGGCGAGGACCAGGTAGCGCGTCAACGCGGAGCCGCCGAAACGGCGAAGCGGTGCGCTATAATGTACGAGATTGGAGAGTGCGCCGTTCGACATTACGCGTGCCTGGCCGCGGGCAAGATTGCAGTTACAGTCCTAGCCTACCTGCGCGGAAATTACGCTGTCGGACTTCGCATCACCAGTCGAAATTGAGCGAGGAATTGGCCGATCACGGCGCGGAGGAGACGATGCACTGGAGTGACCTTTTCAACAGCGGCGCATCGCTGTTCATCGTGGCGACGGCCTCGACCAAGACGATGGTGCCGCTGCGCATCCTCGCCATCGTCACGAGCTGCATTTTGATCGCCTTCTACGCCTCGACGCACGCCTGGGTGCCGATGGCGCTGCAAGCCTTCGCTCTGCCGCTCAATGCCTATCGCCTCTATCAGATGATCGTCCTGATCAGGAACGTGCGCGAAGCCATCCGCGGCAAGCCGTCGTTGGACTGGCTCAAGCCGTTCATGGCCGAGCGTCACTACAGGAAGGGCGACCTCTTATTCGCGAAGGGCGAGGCTGCGGACGAGATGTTCTATACGATGACGGGACGATACGTGCTCGCCGAGCTCGGCATCGAGATCCAGCCCGGCCATGTCGTGGGCGAGCTGGCGATGCTGGCGCCGGACAACCGGCGCACCGCGACGCTCGAATGCATCGAGGAAGGCAACGTTCTGTCGATCACCTACGAGCAGGTCGAGGAGCTCTATTACCAGAACCCGACATTCGGCTTTTACTTCCTGCGTCTGGCGACGGCGCGGCTGTTCGACAATGTCAACCGGATGGAAAGTGAATTGAGCCAGCGGCATGCGGCTGGTGCCGGCGTCTCGTCAAGTTCATGAGTTTATTGGGATTTCCGGTTTGAACTTCCTGTGCAGCGCCCGGCGCAGCCGTAGGAACTTCAAATCCGCCGCACTAGGATGCCGTTGCAAGAACGAGTCGGCGGCCGAAACGCCATGAAGCAGAAGCAGATTTCACGCGTGGAGCTGGCGAGCTATCTGCTCTCTCCCTCGCTCTTCGTGATGATCATCCTGATGGTGGCGGAAGCGATGCTCGCCGCCGCCACAACCTGGCTCGTCATCAATGCCGCCCGCAAGGTTACGGAAGGCCACTTTCTGCTCGGCGATCTCATCTGGATTCTGACGGCCCAATCGGCCTCTTATGTGGCCGGCGTCATCAGCTGGATCTTCGCCGAGCGCGCGGGCTATCGCGGTTTCGGCCAGTTCATGCTGCGCTTCACGCGCGAGAACCGGGGCAAGGTCAAGCTGTTCGGCGACAAGCCGGCGCGAGAGCAAGTCGAGCCGTTTCTCACCGGCGAAACCTTCCAATGTTTCTTCAACTTGATTTACGAGATGGAATTCACGCTCAAGCTTTTTCTAGGACTGGTATTCAATGCGCTCGTGCTCGGCACGGAAATCGACTTGAGCTTGCCGTTCGCCTATGTCGGCGCGTTCGCCGCGCTGTTGTTGATGCAGTGGGCGCTGCAGAAACCGCTTGCGCGCACGTATCTGGAAAACCAACGTATGAACAACCGCGTCACCGCGCAGGGCTACACCGCGTGGGACAATATTTTCAGCGGCAACGGATACAATCTGCGGCTCTGGCTCGGCGGCTTCAAGAGCCGGCTGCGCGAAGCGCTGACCGCGCAGGTCCGCGCCATTGTGGCGCGGGAAGGCATGAGCGCGATGAGCGGCATCGTCAGTCTCGCCATCGTCTTCGCCACTATCACAGTGGTGGCCGTGAATAATGTCGGCGACACGGCGCTGTTGATCGCGCTGGCGACGACGTTGCCGCGGCAGATCGAGATGACTTACGAGCTGCATCTGCTTGCCAGCGGCTGGAACGATTTCATCGCCGTATGGACGCGCTTCGGCGGCGTCGCCGCCAACATGCTGCCGCAGCCGGAAGCGGCATTCGACGACCGCATCAAGTTCGACCGTTTGGTGCTGCGCGAAGGCGAGGATGCCAATGTCGTCTCCTCGGTGAATGATGCGCTGCGCATCGTGCAGGCGCGGCCGACCGGACGCATCAACATCCGCGGCGGCAACGGCACTGGCAAATCCTCGCTGCTTGCGAGCCTCAAGACCGAGATGCGGCGGCGCGCGTTCTATTGGCCGGCGTCGGACCGGCTGGCGTTCAAATTCGCCGGCGATATGGTGCCGGTCGACGTCGAAGGCGATGACGACGACGGGGTGATCGTGGTCGCGGACTCGATGGACAAGAAGCTTGGTTTCTCCACCGGCGAGCGGCAGCTCAAATCGCTTCAGGAAATCGTCAATTCGACTGACGCAAAAGTTTATCTGCTCGACGAATGGGATGCCAATCTCGACGCGGCGAACAAGGCCAAGGCCGACGCCCTGGTCGATGCGCTCGCCGCGCGCGCCCGTGTGGTCGAAATCTCCCACCGCGACCGCGCGGCATAATCTGCGCGGGATTCCGATCAGGATTCCGCGTTCAGCGTAATCCCGAAAACCTCGTTGAAACCGCGTTCGCCCTTGGCCGATATCTTGAGCGCGCGCGAGTCGCGGATGCGCGCGATCCAGCCCAGCTCGAAACAGCGGTCGGCAAAGGCGGTGCCCAGCGCGCCGGCAAGATGCGGCCGCCGCTCGCTCCAATCCAGGCACGGCCGGCAGAAGGTGCGGCGACCCTGCCTGATGTCGTCGAGCTTGATGCCGAAATCGGCAAGATGTTTCTCTCCGGCGCGCGTGACGATACCCGCGTCTTCGTTGAGCACGATGGACTTGCGTCGCGTCAGCGCATCCGTCAGCGCCACGCCGAGCCGGCCGGCAATATGGTCGTAGCAGGTACGCGCCGTCCGCAGCTGATCGTCGCCGTTCCAGCGTGGGCGATAGCGCCGCGGTCCATCGGCCGCGACGACCATAATGCCTTCGATCATGCGCGCGACGTAAGGCGAGCCGAGCCGGAAGTAGCAATGGCGGCCTTGTTTGGTGAGCGACAGAAGGTTGGCTTCCCGCAGCTTGGCGAGGTGTTCGCTCGTCGTCTGCGGCGACACCCCGGCGACGTAAGCAAGCTCGCTTGCGGTCAAGGCGCGTCCATCGATCAGCGCCATCAGAATGTTGGCACGCGCGGGATTGCCGACAAGCGCGGCGACCTCGGAAACAGCGGGGTGGGCTTCCGTCATGGCGAACACATAGGCGGCACGAGCGGCAGGCGCCAGCGGTGACAGTTCGGGAATCGCCGAAGCATTACATCGCCACGATCGGCTGCGCCGTAAGCGCGGGCTCGCGCTGCGCCACACCGGAAAACGCCGAGCCTTCCTTGAACCACGACTCGGGCGCCGGATGTCCCCACAAGGTTTGCCGCCGTGGATCGGTCAGCGCCCAGCGGATCGGCGCGTGATCGGGGTCAACGGTGAGATAGTCGGAAGTGAACAACTCGACGCGGTGGCCATCGGGATCGCGGATATAGAGGAAAAAGGCGTTCGAGATGCCGTGCCGGCCCGGTCCGCGTTCCATGTTAGCAAGATAGCCGCAGGTCGCCATCACATCGCAGGTGTGGATGATGTCGAGCACGCTCGATGTCCAGAGGCCGACGTGATGCAGCCGCGGTCCGACGCCGTTAGTGAAGGCGAGGTCGTGCACATTGCCCTTGCGATGCATCCACACCGCCCAGAGCTTCGGATCGCCGCCGTCAGTCTCGGTATACTCGGTGAGGCGGAAGCCGAGCTCACGATAGAAGTCGTAGCTCGCCTGCACATCGGGCGTGAAGCAATTGAGATGGTCGATGCGCTGGATGCGCGCACCAGCATGCGCGGCGTATTTCTGCAACATGCACTCGGACTGATCCATCTGCGCATAGAGGTCGATCGGCATTCCGAATACGTCCGCGGTGCGCAGGGTGCGGCCCTGGTGCGGCAAGTCCGGGAATGAGGTCGGCAGGTTGCGGCGGCCGAACCAGAACGCGGCGCGGTCGAGGTCCTCTTCGCTCGCAAGCTTGAAGCCAAGCGCGCGCGCGTCGGCCTCGCGCGAGCGCCGCAACACGATCGAGTGGTGGTTGCGCTCTTCGACGCCGCGGAGGTAGAGCGCATCCTCGGTCTCGTCGCTGACCAGAAGACCGAGGCACTCGGCATAGAATGCGCGCGCGCGACCGAGGTCGCGGACGCCAAGCTCGACGTGGCTCGCGCGCACGACGTTGAAAGGCGGATCGAAAACCGGCTCGCGGATCGGCATGTGGTCGGTCGCCGTTGACGGTTGCTGCGCCGACTTCTAACACATCGCGCGGATGGCGGAAGCCTGCCGGCCGCTGCCGGGACGGGAGAAACGACATATGCGGCTTGCAAGCTATAATTTGCGTGGCCGGCCGAGCTTCGGCGTGGTGGTCGGCGAGGGCATCGTCGATCTGCGCTCGCGGCTGAGCCGTTTCGGCACGCTCCTCGACGTCTTTCGGGCTCAGGCCCTGGATGAAGCGAAAGCGGCCATTGCCGGTGTGCGGCCAGACGTGCCGGTCGCCGAGGTCGAACTGCTGCCGCCGCTGACGGCGCCGGAGAAAATTCTGTGCATTGGCATCAATTACGCAAACCGCGAGCGCGACTACGACTTCGCCGAGCCGCCGAAGTATCCAAGCATGTTCTACCGCGCGCCCAACTCGCTGGTCGGGCATGGGGGGAAGCTTATTCGGCCGAAGATTTCCGAACAGCTCGATTATGAGGGCGAGATCGCGATGGTGATCGGCCGCGAGTGCAAGCATGTGCCGAAGGAAAGCGCGCTCGCGACGATCGCGGGCTTGACGCTGTGCAACGAAGGCACGATTCGCGATTGGATCCGCCACGGCAAGTTCAATGTTACCCAAGGCAAGAACTTCGACGCGACCGGCAGCATCGGACCGTGGATCGAAACCGATATTGACCTGACGAAGCCGCTGCATCTCATCGTCCGCAAGAACGGCGAAGTCACGCAGGACGACACCACGGCGAGTATGATTTTTTCCTTCGCCGACCTTATCGCCTACGTCACGACATTCATGACGCTCAAGCCGGGCGACATCATCTCCACCGGCACGCCGGTGAAGAAGGAGCCGAAAGTCGACCCGCCGGTGTGGCTCAAGCCCGGCGACACCATCGAGCTCGAATGCCCGGAAATCGGCGTGTTGCGCAATTCCGTGGCGGACGAAGCGTGACGACGGCGATCCGCGCGGCGTGCGTGATCGGCTGGCCGGTCGAACATTCGCGCTCGCCGCTCATTCACAATTATTGGCTCAAGCGCTACGGGATCGCCGGCGAATACCGGCGCGAGCTGGTGCCGCGGGAGGAATTCGCAGCGTTCGTCGGCTCGCTCGCCGCGCGCGGCTATGTCGGCGCCAACGTGACGCTGCCCCACAAAGAAGCGGCGCTGGCGTTATCGGAACCCGATAAGCGGGCGCGGGAGATCGGCGCCGCCAACACGCTGTGGCTTGATGGCGGCGTCCTGCGCTCGACCAATACCGACGTCGAGGGGTTTTTGGACAATCTCGATGCCTGCGTGCCGAATTGGGATAGGAACGCAAGCAAAGCTGTGGTTCTCGGCGCCGGCGGCGCCGCGCGCGCGGTGATCTACGGTCTCCTCGCGCGCGGCGTCGGGCGAATTGTCGTCGTCAACCGCACGCTCGGCCGGGCCGAACTATTGCGCCAAACATTCGGCACGCGCGTGCAGGTCGCCCGTTGGGACGAACTCACGGCCGCGCTGGCCGACGCGTCGCTCCTCGTCAACACCACGACGCTCGGCATGCACGGACAGCCCGCACTCGCGGTCGATCTGGCGCGGCTCCCCGGCCACGCGGTCGTCGCCGATCTCGTCTACGCGCCGGTGTTGACCCCGTTGCTCGCTGCGGCGAAGGCGCGCGATCTGCGAACGACCGATGGGCTCGGCATGTTGCTGCACCAGGCGGTGCGCGGGTTCGCGCTGTGGTTCGGAAAAAACCCGGAAGTAACAGCGGAATTGCGGACGCTGGTCGAAGCCGACTTCGCCGCCTCCGGCGAGAAACGCGCCGGATAACGCAGTTGTGTTTTTAACGACGCAGTTGTGTTCGCCGCCTTCAAATCACATCCGCTACGGTCGCCGCCGCAGGCAGAATAATTTGGAGGATGAACATGACAAAAATATCACGAAGGATGCTGGGCGCGGCCGCCTTTGCTTTGCTCCTGGCGACATCAATGGCGGCGGCGCAAGCGCCGGACATTGTGCGCGTGCGCGGGACGATCGAAAGCGTCGACGGCCAGATGCTGGATGTGAAAGGGCGCGATGGCACTCCGATCAAGGTGAAGCTGGCGGACGACGTGCGCGTCCTTGCCGTCGACAAGAAATCGCTCGCCGACGTCAAGCAGGGCGTCTTCGTCGGCATCACCGCTATGCCGCAGCCGGACGGTACCCAGAAAGCCGTCGAAATTCATATCTTCCCGGAGGCCCTTCGCGGCACCGGGGAAGGCCACCGGCCTTGGGATCTCATGCCGAACAGCACCATGACGAACGCCAACATCGATAGCGCGGTCACCAGTATCGACGGCCAGGAGCTGGTGTTGAAATACAAGGACGGCGAGAAGAAATTTATCGTGCCGGCGAATATCGAGGTGGTGATGTTTGCTCCGGCGGCGGTGGCCGATCTCAAGCCGGGCGAAAAGATCTTCGTCGTGGCGGGGAAAAAGCAGCCCGACGGCACTATCGCAGCGCCGAGCATCGTGGTCGGCCGTAACGGCGTCAATCCGCCCATGTGAGGCCGTTAAAAGCTGAGGTCGTTAAATCGGCCGCGTCACGGGACCGGCTGGCCGCCGTACGCGCTCGGATGGCACGGCAATTGCTCTTTGATTGCCGTGTGCAGCAATTGCCGCCTGCAATCCGGCAAGTCTGCCCGCAAGCGACAGGAGGTCGTCCATGACGCGAGCCGAACTCACCGAGAAAATGCTCGGCATCAAGCGCGAGAAGGAATGGAGCTGGAAACATATCTGCGGCGAGATCGGCGGCATGTCGCCGGTCTTGATCGCCGGCGCGGTACTTGGGCAGATGAAGCTGACGAAGCCGCAGGCGGCGAAGGCCGCCGATCTGTTCGGGCTGAGCAAGAGCGAGCAGGCGATGCTCAACGAGGTGCCGTATCGCGGCTCGGCGATGCCGCCGACCGACCCGCTGATCTATCGCTTCTACGAATTGGTGATGGTCAACGGGCCGGCGTTGAAGGCGCTGATCGAAGAGGAATTTGGCGACGGCATCATGTCGGCGATCGACTTCGACCTGCAGATGGAGCGCCAAGCCGATCCAAAGGGCGATCGCGTGAAGCTCACCATGACGGGGAAATTCCTGCCGTACAAATATTACGGCGCCACCGGCAACGCGCAGACTTACGGCTACAAGGAAGAATAAAAAAGCCCGCCGGTCCAGACCGGCGGAATGCTCACCAATGCGGGCGGCAATGGCGATGGAAATGATCGTCGGTCCAGCACGCGCCCCGGCTGACCGGTGGACCCCAGAACGGTTTGCCGAGAACACCCCCGATAACGCCGCCGGCAACAGCCCCGACAGGGCCCGCGACGACGAGGCCTGTCCCCGCTCCCGCCGCGGCACCTACCCAATCGGCGCGTGCGCTCGGCGCAGCGATCGTGACAGCGCCCAGCGCACTCGCCGCCAACACACTCGTCGCCAAAATGAAATTGCGCATCTGCCTTCCCCTGGCCAAGGCAGGCTGGCTGTCGCGCTAAACCCGCGCAACAAGATCAGCCGCAACGCGAAATTCCATACATTCGTGGCAAACGTCAGGCGGTTTTGCGGCCGCCTGCGCGCCGGATATTTCCGCCACTCCGATCCGGCGCGCGGTAAATCATCAGATTTCCGAGCCCGGTCTGGACTGACATGGTTTCACATCAGCCCGCGATCACGCGGCGATCGATTTCCCCGATGCTGTTGATACCGGTCAGCGCCATGCTGACGTTAAGCTCGTTGCGCATGATCTCGATCGCGCGCGCCACGCCCGCCTGTCCGCCGGCGCCGAGCCCGTAAATATAGGCACGTCCGCTGAGACACGCGCGCGCGCCGAGCGCGATCGCGCGCATGATGTCCTGGCCGGAGCGAACGCCGCCGTCGAACAGGACCTCCAATGATGAGCCGACCGCCTCGACGATCGGCGGCAGCGCGGAAATCGAAGATGGCGCGCCGTCGAGCTGACGGCCGCCGTGATTCGACACCACTAGCGCCGCCGCTCCGCTCTTCGCCGCGATGCGAGCGTCCTCGACATCGAGGATACCTTTGAGGATGAGCTTGCCCGGCCAAAGGCTGGCGATCCACTCGACATCCTTCCAGTTCAGCGTCGCGTCGAACTGGCCAGCGGTCCAATGGGACAGCGAATTGACATCCTTCATGCCGCGAACATGGCCGGCGAGATTGCCGAACGTTCTGCGCTTGGCGCGCGCAATGCTGAGCAACCACGCCGGCTTGCTGGCCATGTCGATGATGTTCTTTACACGCAGTTCTGGCGGAACCGTCATGCCGTTCTTGATGTCGCGGTGCCTCTGGCCGAGGATTTGCAGATCGACCGTGAGCACGAGCGCGCTGCATTTGGCCGCCGCCGCCCGCTCGATCAGCGAACGCACAAAGCCGCGGTCTTTCATGACGTAGAGCTGGAACCAGAACGGCTTGTCGACGGAGGCCGCGACATCTTCGATCGAGCAGATCGACATGGTCGACAGGGTGAATGGAATTCCGGCTTCCTGCGCGGCGCGGCAGGCGAGTATTTCACCGTCACCGTGTTGCATGCCGCAAAGCCCGATGGGCGCCAGCGCAAGCGGGAGCGTCACCGGCTCGTCCAGGATCGTGGTGGCGGTGCTGCGATTGGCGACATCGACAAGGATCCGCTGGCGGAGCTTGATACCCTCGAAATCGGCACGGTTGGCGTTCAGCGTCTGCTCGGCATAGGAGCCGCCCTCGGCATAGTCGAAGAACGCGCGCGGAACCCGGCGACGCGCGGTTTGCCGCAGGTCCTCTATGCAGGTCATTGCTTTCATGGCTGGCGTTTCCCCGTTTCTTTGCTCTCCGATAGCACAAAGTCGGGCGGCACGCCGGTCCCAGGCGGCGCGTTAGTACAGACGGGGGCAGGACAACCCGCGGATGAACAGCATGACGGACGAGTGGAACAAAAACTGATCGCTCCAATTCGACCACGCCGACCTTGGGCAGAGCGAGCGGCACCGCCCTGGTAAGCGAGAGCGCGAGGCAAAAAACAAGAAGGCGCCCGGCGATATGCTCGAGACCGGATTGGAAGAGTCGTTCCCGGCCTCTGACCCCGTCGCCGTCACCCAGCCGCCCCACAGCCCTCACGACAAGCACAAATCGTAAGCGACGAATGCCAACGTTTTGCGGAACCGCGCTTCTTCGCGCGCTCGTATGCCATTGAGTTACCGTGGGATTCGGTAACCCTATGGTGGATGAAGCGTTACCCCGGGGAGTAACATTACTGAATATTTTTTGAGGCGAATGTCACGCGGATCGGGTTAGTATCGCCGCTGGATAGGCGGTGGGGATCATGGCCCGTAAGTATTTTGGTACCGATGGCATTCGTGGCCGCGCCAACAGCGTGATCACGCCGGAATTGGCGCTCAAGGTGGGCCAGGCCACCGGCGTGGTGTTTCGCCGCGCCGGCGAAGACCGCCATCGCGTAGTCATTGGCAAAGACACCCGCCTGTCGGGCTACATGATCGAAACCGCGCTGATCTCGGGCTTCACGTCCGTAGGCATGGATGTCTTGCAACTTGGCCCAATGCCGACTCCCGCCGTCGCCATGCTCACCCGTTCGATGCGCGCCGATCTCGGCGTCATGATCTCGGCGTCGCATAATCCGTTCGACGACAATGGCATCAAGCTATTCGGGCCCGACGGCTACAAGCTATCGGACGAGGTCGAGCACCAGATCGAGGGCCTGATCGACGGCGATATGACCAAGCTCCTAGCCAAGAGCCGGGAACTCGGCCGCGCCAAACGCATCGACGGCGTGCATGACCGCTACATCGAATTCGCCAAGCGTACGCTGCCGCGCAACCTCTCGCTCGAAGGCTTGCGTGTTGTCATCGACTGCGCCAACGGCGCCGCCTATCGGGTCGCTCCGGAGGCGCTGTGGGAGCTTGGCGCCGACGTCATCTCGATTGGCGTCGAGCCGGATGGCTTCAACATCAACCGAGAGTGCGGCTCGACGGCGCCCGACGCGCTGAGCCGGAAGGTGCGGGAGATGCGCGCGGACATCGGGATCGCGCTCGATGGCGATGCTGACCGTGTGGTCATTGTCGACGAACAAGGCCACCTGATCGACGGCGATCAGCTTTTGGCGGTCATCGCGGAGAGCTGGGCGGAGGACGGCCGGCTGGCCAAGCCGGGCATCGTCGCCACCGTGATGTCAAATCTCGGTCTCGAACGGTATCTGCAATCGCTCAAGCTTTCGATCGTGCGCATGCCTGTTGGCGACCGCTACGTGCTCGAGCACATGCGCGAGCATGGTTACAATGTCGGCGGCGAGCCGTCCGGTCATATTATCCTCTCCGATTACACCACGACCGGCGACGGCTTCATTGCCGCGCTGCAGGTTCTTGCGGTGGTGAAGAAACAGGATAAGCCGGTTTCGCAGGTGTGCCACCGGTTCGTCCCTTTGCCGCAGGTGCTCAAGAACGTGCGCTATCGCAGCGGCAAGCCGCTGGAAAATTTAAAAGTGCGGACGGCGATCGAGGATGCGGAACAGCGTCTCAATGGGCATGGCCGGCTCGTGGTACGGCCGTCTGGGACCGAACCGGTGATCCGGGTCATGGGAGAGGGCGACGACAAGACGATGGTCGAGGAAGTCGTCAACGGCATCGTTGACGCGCTGACGGACCACGCGGCGTAACGGACCTTCGCCGAACCTCAGCCTCGCGACTTGAGGAATTGCGCGAACGCTTTCAGCGTCATTTCCGACACGTGGTGCTCGATTCCCTCCGCGTCCGCCTCGGCCGATTCCGTCGGAACCCCCAACGCGCAAAGAATATCGACAACAAGCCTGTGGCGGACGCGCACACGGTCCGCGAGCGCTTGGCCCTTCTCGGTCAGGAACACCCCGCGATAGGGGCGCGCAGTCGCTAAACCGGCTCGCTTCAAGCGTGAAATCGTCTTGACGGCGGTGGCGTGGGATACGCCGAGACGCCGAGCGATATCCGTGGGCCGGGCTTCACCCGCGCTCACGAAGAGGTCGGCGATCAGCTCGACGTAATCTTCCAGCAATGCAGTCGACTGCGCCGAGCGCGTCTTGCCGAAACGGCGCGCCTGAGTGCCCTCGGCGGGAAGCTTGCCCGTGGCGCGTTCGCGCTTGCGTTTCGCTGTATCCGCCGCCGCCAACGTCATGTTCTGCAACGATCCCCAACGAGCATCTGGCTGGCAGTCGGAGACCATACTTTTCTCAACGTGTCAAAATATAGCTTAGGCTACATTTTGTAACCGTTGACGGCAACTTCCAGCATGCCTATACACGTAACTAATGCTACACTTTCTAGTTAATGCTTCATATCGGGTGACATGACGAATTTGACCGGCCGGTTCAGAGGATCGCTGTCGGAACGAACCGTTGACGCCGCGCGTCAGGTGCTGGCGGGACAGCGCGGCGGGTGGCGCGCCTACCTGGTGTTCGCCGGCCCGGCGGTCATCGCCTCCATTGCCTATGTCGACCCGGGGAACTTCGCGACCAACATCCAAGCGGGGGCGAGGTACGGCTACGGCCTGCTCTGGGTGGTGCTGCTCGCCAATTTGATCGCGATGCTGTTCCAGGCGCTCTCGGCCAAGCTCGGCATCGTCACCGGTCGCAATCTCGCGGAGATGTGCCGCGATCACTTTCCGCGGCCGATCGTGTTGGCGATGTGGGTTGCCAGCGAGATTGCCGCCATGGCGACCGATCTCGCCGAGTTCCTCGGCGGTGCCATCGGACTTTCTTTGCTGTTTCAGATGCCACTGTTGGCCGGGATGATCGTCACCGGGATCGTAACGTACGGTCTCCTGATGGTCGAAGGCTTCGGCTTCCGGCCGATCGAGCTGATTATCGGCAGCATGGTGACTGTTATTGCGCTTTGCTATCTCGCCGAGATGTTCATCGTCCCGGTCGACTGGGCCTCGGCGGCCTTCCATACGGTCGTGCCGCAGATTGCCGATGCCCAAGCGCTGCTGCTTGCCGTGGGCATTATCGGCGCCACGGTCATGCCGCACGCGGTCTATCTGCATTCCGGCCTGACGCAAGCGCGCATGCCCGTTCGCGACGACGCCGAGCGGCGCAAAGTGCTGCGCTTCTCTAACCAGGAAGTCGTTATTGCGCTCGCCCTCGCCGGCTTGGTCAACATGGCCATGGTGATGATGGCATCGAGTGCGTTCCACGCCGGTCATCCCGACGTTGCGGAGATCGAGACCGCCTATCACACGCTGACGCCACTCCTCGGCGTCGGAGCGGCGGGAGTGTTTTTGTTGTCACTCATTGCCTCCGGGATCTCGGCCTCGACGGTCGGAACGATGGC
>Ga0116126_1000827_pt1 | contig 20867 bp, 13 predicted proteins | sample June2015DPH_16_5_FD_89730 | JGI IMG/M metagenome (GOLD analysis project Ga0116126, IMG submission 89730) | Peatland microbial communities from SPRUCE experiment site at the Marcell Experimental Forest, Minnesota, USA - June2015DPH_16_40 | ecosystem: Environmental > Terrestrial > Soil > Wetlands...
AACCGCACCAGGCGCGACCCCGGCACGGCTGTGCGAACATACCATGAGGGTCAGCTACCGACCCTCAAAAGAGGAACTTTCTACTTGGCTGGGAGTAGGAACTTTCTATTTGGCCCCAACAGGAGGCCACTCGAGAGGGTCACTCGATGGCGTGCACGAAGAGCGGACCAGGCCGCCGTTGGGTTGGCCCTTCGCAGGGGGCGAAAGTTCCATCCGCTCGGCCGAGGCGTGTCCGCGCCTACGAACCGATTTGGAACGTTCCGGCCACCTTTAGACCGGACTGCACAGAGGAGTTGCCCAGATACACGGTGTAAGTGCCCGGCGCGGTCAGCCAACTGCCTGAGTTCGTGTCCCAATACGAGAGCGGATGCGACGAATCGTTCTCGTCCACTTCCACCGTCACGCTCTGCTGTTGTCCGGGAGTGAGCGAAACTTTCTGCCATCCCACCAGGCGTTTGGGCGGTTCGTTCGTGCTGGCCGGCAGCGCCAGGTAAACCTGCGCCACTTCGGCGCCGGTCACGGATCCGGTGTTCGTCAGGTTGAACGTCACCTGGATGTTGGGATTGCTCGCGGTCAGATTGTTCACGAGCGCCACGTTGGAAAACTGGAACGTGGTGTACGACAGTCCGAAGCCAAAAGGAAATTCCGGAGTGTAGCCTAGGGAGTCGTACCACTTATAACCGACCAGCAAGCCTTCGGAATAGTCCGTTGTAAAGGGCGTGGTGGCATAGGGTGACCCGGGAATTATCGGGCGCGGCAACTGGTTCGCGCTGGCGGGAAACGTAATCGGCAGCTTGCCCGAGGGGTTCACGCTGCCGAACAGGATGTTGGCAATCGCCTGCCCGCCGCGTATGCCGGGGAACCAGGCCTCCAACACCGCACCAACGCTGCCCAGCCACGGCAGCACTTGCGCGCCGCCATTTTCCATCACCACGATGGTGTGCGGATTGGCCGCTGCCACGAATTCCACCAGCACATTCTGATCGATGGGCGTCGAGTGGATCACGTCGGTGAAATACAGGTTCGGCAGATCCATCCCTTCGCTGGTCCACTGGCTGACAAACACGATCGCCACGCTTGAGGAGGCCGCCAGCGCGGCTGCGCTGGTGGGACTGGTTCCAGGGTCGAACTTCACCGTCGCCTTGGGCGCCGCGGCCTGAATCGCCTGGAGCGGCGAGGACGGGTCCCAGATCACTTCCGACCAGCCGGGCAAGGCAGGATAGCCTTCGGTGAGCGCCGGGCCCTCGGTCGGATGCACTTGCGCCGAGCCGCCACCGGAAAGCACACCGATATCGGCGTGCGAGCCGATCACCGCGATCGAGCTGAGCTTCGCCGCGTTCAGTGGCAGTTGCCCATTCGCGTTTTGCAATAGTACCGCGCCCTGCTCCTCCACGGTTTGCGCCACGGCTTCGTCGGCGGCGACCATCGCCGGCGAAAGCGATGTCACAGGGGCGGGCTGGTTGAAGCTTCCCACCTGATACATGGCGTGCAGTATTCGCGTCACCATGTCATCCAGGCGCGATTGCGGCACCTGGCCCGACGCTATGGCCTCGCCGAGAGTGCCGAAGAACTGGTTGTTGGGCTGCTCCTGATCCAGCCCCGCCAGCGCCGCCGGCACCGTCGCGTCGGGCCCGTTGGCTGGCAGCGCCCACCAGTCCGACATGACGAATCCAGTAAATCCCCAATCGGTCTTCAGCACCTGCGTGAGTAAGTACGGGTCCTCGCAGGCCCAAGTGCCGTTTACCAGATTGTAAGAGCACATCACCGACTGCACATCGGCATCCTTAACGCCTATCTCAAACGCCAGCAGGTCGCTCTCCCGCCCGCCTCGGTCGTCGATGATGACGTCACTCTCTGTGCGGCCGGTTTCCTGGTCGTTGAACGCGTAGTGCTTCACGCATCCGATTACGTGCTGAGCTTGAACCGCCTTCATCTCGGCCGCGGCAAACTTGCCGGCCAGGATCGGATCTTCACCCTTGGTCTCGAACACGCGGCCATCGCGCGGCTCGCGGCCGATCAGATTACTGTTGCCGCCCGTGCTCGCGTTCATCCCGTAAGCCCTGGACTCCGCGCCAGTCACCGATCCCCATTGGGACGCTAGCCCTAGGTCCCAGGTAGCGGCGGTGGCGATGGAGGACGGCAGCGCCGTCGCCGGCTGCGCGGTCACCCCCAGGCTGTCGCCGCCAAAGTAGAGATCCGGAATGCCCAACTCCGGAATGCCGCGGGTCCAGCCGCCTGCACCATTCGGCGGGAGGACGTAGTCGTTGGCCGGGCCGAGCGCGCCAGTCACCAGTTGCAGTTTCTGCGCCTGCGTCATCTGGCTCAGCATATACGTCGCCTGTTGCGTCGCAATCTGGTCCACCGTCGCCGGCGCCGGCAGCCGGAATTGGCCGGTTGCACCGTTAATCGTCAGCGTGGCAAGCACGGCCGCGCCCGGCGGAATGCCGGCCGGGTACGTAAAGTCCAACTGGTCGATGATGAAGCCCGGCGCGGCGCCGCAATAAGTCACCGTGGCGGCGATGCCGCCAATCGTCAACTGGCAGCTCGCCGTGCCGCCGACTACCGAGAGACCGTTTATGGTCGTCGCGCCATCGCCCACGCCATCCTGCTCGGGTGCGTTCTTCGGCCCCAATCCGTTGGCCCAGAGTTGATAAGTATCGCTCGCCTGGATGGCGCACTGCGAGATGGGACAGCCTTCCGCCGCGGTTCCGGTAACCCACGCCACACCCGTCGAGTAATCGTTGAGAAACAGGGAAGGCGCGGCGGTGGATGCGATGGTAATCGGCTCTACATTGCTTCCCACGCTCCCGTTCGTCACCTGCACATTCACCGCACCGAGCGCGGTTTCCCACGGCACCTGGAAATTGATTTGCGCCGGGCCGACGTAAATCAGCGGCGCATTGACGCCGTTCACGCTCACGCTCACGCCGGCCACTGCGGTCAGGAAGTGGTTATTGCCGTCGACCACCTGCGAGCCCTGATAGACGCCATCGGCGAGATTGCTGCCGAACAGCGTAGCCAGGCTGCCCGGCGCAATATCTCCCAGAAAAGACGCGCCGTTCACTACCCCGCCGGGCGTAATGACCGGCGCCGCCGTTGAGGCTCTTGCCGCCTGGGACGACGCCGCCAGCGCATCAAAACCGAAGACATCAGCCAGATTCCACTGGTTGATGGTCTGCGCTCCGGCAGGTACGGCCAGCGCCAGCCAAAGGAGAAAGCGCCCATGCACGTGGCTTCGATTCATATTTCGATACCCACAACTCCGGTTTGTTGGACGAGCTGTGATAAGGGCCGGTTTCAACTGTGTTCGATACGTCGCCGACATTTCACGCTGCCCGTTTCATGCGGGTGTTGACCGGTGATTGGGCGCCGCGATAGTCCGTAAGACGCGTGCTATGATCGGGTCGGCGCGACGCATCGAGATGATGCTCCCGTCCGGTTTATGACGAATCGCCGCACAGTGCTTAAGACGATCGCAGGTCTGAGCGCCGCACGGGTCGCGCAGGGCGCCTCACAGCCGAACGTTGAGAATGACCGCACATACTGGGTAGGCCTGCTTGCCAAACTGGCCGATCCGGTACTGGAAAACCTGTCTCGTGGCACGTTGAAGAGGAACATGCCGGTGGAGTGCGCCAGTGAGAACCAGGCTGCCCGGCGGAAGTACTCTCACCTGGAGGCGATCGCCCGGCTGCTGGCCGGCATCGCGCCCTGGATCGAGGCTCCCCTCGAAGCCGGCGCCGAGCACAACCTGCAACAACGGTACCGGGCATTGGCGCGCGAGGCGATTCGATCGGCGACCGATCCCCAATCGCCGGACTTCCTCAATTTCTCCGACGGCAATCAACCCCTCGTGGATTGCGGTTTCCTGTCGCAGGCACTGTTGCGGGCGCCGGCCGAACTCTGGAAGAAGTTGGATCCCGCCACGCAACGGAACCTGGCCGCCGCGCTCGTATCCTCACGCGTGATTGTTCCGAACGACAGCAATTGGCTGCTTTTCAGCGCCATGGTGGAGACTGCCCTGGCCATGATGGGTGAGCCCTGGGACGCCACGCGAATCGATTATGCTCTCCGCAAGCACCAGGAATGGTACATGGGCGACGGCATCTACGGGGATGGGCCGCGCTTTCATTGGGACTACTACAATAGCTTCGTGATCCAGCCCATGTTGCTGGATACGCTGCGCAACATCCGCTCGGTTAGCAGCCGATGGCAAGGTCTGCTCCTCGATGTCCTGGCGCGCGCGCGGCGCTACGCGGCCATCGAGGAGCGGCTGATTGCGCCGGATGGAACATTTCCCGCCGTCGGTCGTTCCATCGCTTATCGTTGCGGCGCCTTTCATTTATTGGCCCTCCTGGCGCTCGGGCGCGAGTTGCCTGAACCGTTGACCGGTCCGCAGGTCCGCTGTGCTTTGACGGCTGTGATGCGCCGCCTGATGGAAGCGCCGGGAACGTTCGATGGCGGCGGCTGGCTGCGTATCGGGTTCTGTGGGCATCAGCCCAAATTGGGCGAGAGCTACATCTCGACGGGCAGTTTGTATCTTTGCTCCACAGCGCTGCTTCCGCTCGGGCTCGGCCCGGCGGATCCGTTTTGGTCCGGTCCCGCGCAAGATTGGACTTCGCGCAGGATATGGAGTGGTGAAGACCTGCCCGCGGACCATGCCTTGTAGCCGCTACGTTTCCAGACCCATCTGGGTGAGGCGGTATCGCAAGGCGTTGCGCGTGAGGCCGAGCAGCCTGGCGGCCTGGCTCTTGTTGCCGTCGGCGCGGCGCAGGGCCTCGCGGATAATTTCCTGCTCGTAGGCATCCAGCGTCAAGCCCTCTGGCAGGAAATGCACGTCGGTCTGCGGGCGCGGCCGGCGGTCGGCTTCCAGCTTGATATCGGCGGCATCGAGAGCCGTGCCGGTCGACATCACCAGGCTGCGCTCGATCACGTTCTCGAGCTCGCGCACATTGCCGGGCCAGTAGTAGGCGATCAGCTTTTCCATGCCGGCATCGGTAATGCGCTCCACCTGGCAGCCGTTTTCCGGCGCCAGCTTGTGCACGAAGTGGTTGGCCAGGAACGGAATGTCCTGCTTGCGCTCGCGCAGGGGCGGAATATTGAGCGGCACCACGTTGAGGCGGTAATACAGGTCCTCGCGAAAGGTGCCTTGCTCCAGCGCGGCGCGCAGGTCCTGGTTGGTGGCTGCCACCACGCGCACATCGATGCGGCGCGTCACGTTGCTGCCCAGCCGCTCGAACTCGCGCTCCTGCAGGATGCGCAGCAGCTTCACCTGAATCGGGGCCGGCACGTCGCCGATCTCGTCCAGAAACACCGTGCCCGTGTCGGCCTGCTCGAACTTGCCGGGCTTGGAGGTTTGCGCGCCGGTGAAGGCGCCCTTTTCGTAGCCGAACAATTCGCTTTCCATCAGGTTCTCGGGCAGCGCGCTGCAGTTGATTTTGACCAGCGGGCGGTCGCGCCGCGGAGAGTGGAAATGGATGGCGCGGGCAATCAGGTCCTTGCCGACTCCGCTCTCGCCGGCCAGCAGCACGGTGGCGCGGGTGGGCGCCACGCGGTCGATCGAGGCGAAGATTTCCTGCATCGCCGGGCTGCGGCCGATGATGTTGTCGAACTCATAGCGGCGTCCCAGCTCAGCCTTCAACTCGCGATTTTCTTCGCGCAGCGCGCGAACTTCGAGCGCCTTCGACACCACCTGCATCAGGTGATCCAGACCGAACGGCTTGAGCAGAAAATCGGTGGCGCCGGCCCTCATGGCTTCCACCGCGGTCTCCACGCTGCCGAACGCGGTCATCATGATCACCGGGACGTGCGCGTTCTGCCGGCGGATGACGCCGAGAAAAGCCAGCCCGTCCATGGACGGCAGCTTGAGATCCGTGAGCACCAGGTCGGCGCGGTCGACCACCTTGAGCGCTTCTTCGGCGGTGGCGGCCTTATCGACGTCGAATCCCCCGGAAACCAGTTGCAACTCGATCACCCGGCGAAGCTTCTCTTCGTCTTCAACCACCAGAATGCGTTTCTTCATAAATAGTGGGCAGGCGCTTCCGCCTGCCAACAACGACCGCTCCCTATGGTCGCGGCTCCGTTATGTCTTTATCGGCAAACTCACGCGGAAGACGCTGCCCTTCCCCGGTTCGCTCTCCACCGTTATATTACCGCCGTGTTCGTCGACGATTTTGGAAACGATGGCCAGCCCGAGGCCAACGCCCTGCGGCTTGGTGGTGAAAAATGGATTAAAAATACTGTCGCGCTGGGCCGGATCGATGCCGCAGCCGCGGTCGATCACCGAAATCTCCGCGTTGACTCCGCCGGCGCGGGCCTTCAACGTCACGGCGCCGCCCGGCGGGCTGGCCTGCGCGGCGTTGATCAGCAGGTTGTAAAAAACGCGCTCCAGCAATTCGGCATCGAAAGCAAACGGCGGGATGCCGGGCTCGTAGTTGCGATAGAAGGCGATACCGGGCGCCTCGCGCTCGGCCAGCGCCACCGCGCGATCCAGCGTCTGCGCCAGGTCGGCCCGCGCGAGCTGCAATTCGAGCGGGCGCGCGAATTGCAGGAAGCGGGTGATCAGCGAGTTGCACCGGTCCACTTCGGAGGCGATGAAGCCCGCCACTTCGCGCGCCACCTCGTTTTCCGCCGCCAGATTGTGGGTGAGCATTTCCGAAGAAGCGCGGATGGTGCCGAGCGGGTTGCGCAGCTCATGGGCGAGGCCGGCCGAGAGCTGGCCCAGCGCGGCCAGGCGGTCGGCGCGCCGCTTTTCTTCTTCGGCCTGTTGGAGCTGGAGATTGGCGGCGGCGAGTTGCTCGGCCGCGGCGCGCGATTTGCGGGTCTGGCTCCGCAGGTCCTCGGCCACCGAGTTGGCCAGGTTCGCGATCATGGCCAGCAGCACGACGGGCGGCACCGGGTCGGCGGTGATCTCCGACGGGTCTTTCACCCAGTGCAGAAAGAGCAGGTACGCCGCTCCGGCCACGGCGGCGCACAGCGTGGTCCCCATCACGCCGAACATGGTGGCCGCCGAAACCACCGGCAACAGCAGCACCGGCCAATACACGCTATTGATGCCGAAGCTGAAGCCAATCAGCATGAACGCCAGCGCCAGTTTGAGCCCGATCCAGAACAGGCGGCTCCGGGTGGTCGGCTCGGCGGGGATCTTCGGCTCCAGCACCTGGGCCACGCCCAATGCCACCAGGAAGACGACTTCCTGAGGTTCGTCCGGGTTTTGCGGCCGCGCGATCAGTACGCCGAACAGCGCCAGCCAGACGAAATCCCGCGCTTCGACCAGGCGAAAGCAGCGGGCCAGGAATTTGGGGGGGCGCAACATATTGAGTGGATGCGAGCGGCCCAAGGCGATGTGTCAAGTCCGCCGTAAATCGAGAAGCGGCCAAGACTCTCGCCGCTACATTATGCCACAATGAGGTAGAAACGTCTCATGCCCAAATCGAGTATGTTGGATCAGGACCCGTCTGCCGGTCCGGATTCTCAAACCAATAGCGAACCCGTCGAATCGTTTGCCGACATTCTTTTGCAGTACGAGCAGACCAGCTCCCACGCCGGTGAGGAACGCCGCGGATTCAACGGCACGGTGGTGGCCGTGACCGCGGAGTCGGTCCTGGTGGATATTGGCTTCAAGACGGAAGGTATCCTGCCGCTGGCGGACTTCACCCAGGCCGGAGAAACCGTGAAGCGGGGCGACAGGATCCCGGTTTCCATCAAGGGTCGCGATCCGGAAGGGTATTACGAACTGTCGCGCATGAAAGTGGAGCGGCCGCGCGACTGGTCGGCGCTCGAGAGGGCTTTTGCCGAGAAAGCGCCCATCGCCGGCGTGGTGACCGCGGTCGTCAAGGGCGGTTTGAGCGTGGACGTGGGTGTGCGCGCTTTCATGCCGGCCTCGCGTTCTGGCGCGCGGGAAGCGGCCGACGTGGAGAAACTGGTCGGGCAGGAGATCCGCTGCCGCATCATCAAATTGGATACCGCCGACGAAGACGTGGTGGTGGACCGCCGCGCCGTGTTGGAGGAAGAGGAGCAAGAGGCCAAGGAGAAGCGCTACAGCCAGGTCAAGGAGGGCGAGACCGTGACCGGCACGGTGCGCAGCCTGACCGATTTTGGAGCCTTCGTCGATATCGGCGGCGTGGATGCGCTGCTGCATGTGGCGGATATTTCCTGGGGTCGCGTCAACAAGCCGGCCGACGTGCTGAAGCCGGGCCAGGAAGTGGAAGCCAAGGTTTTGAAAGTGGATGCCGCCAAGCGGCGCATCGCCATCGGCCTGAAGCAGCTTCAGCCGCACCCGTGGGACCTGGCCGGCGAGAAATACAAAGTCGGCGACCGCGTGCAGGGCACGGTCACGCGGCTGGCCGATTTCGGCGCGTTCGTCGAGCTCGAAAAAGGCGTGGAAGGGCTGATCCACCTTTCCGAAATGTCGTGGTCGAAGAAGGTGCGCAAACCCGCCGATGCCGTCAAGGCCGGCGAGCAGGTGGAAGTGGCAGTGCTGGGCGTCAATCAGGCCGAGCGCCGCATCTCGCTGGGTCTCAAGCAGGTGCTGGGCGACCCGTGGGCCGAAGTGCCGCGCAAGTTTCCGGTGGATTCGCAGGTGGAAGGAAAGGTCACCAGCCTGCAAAAATTCGGCGCGTTCGTCGAGCTGGCCGAAGGCGTGGAAGGCATGATCCACGTGGGCGACATCAGCGCGGAAAAGCGCATCAACCATCCTCAGGAAGTGCTGAAGGTGGGGCAAACCGTGAAAGCCCTGGTGCTGGAGGCCGACGTCGCCAAGCGCCGGCTGCGGCTGGGCATGAAGCAGCTTGTCCCCACCGGCCTCGATGAGTATATCGCCGAACACAAGGCCGGCGACGTGGTGACGGGGCGGATGGGCGATGTTTCCGGCGGGCGCGCGCGCGTCGAACTGGGCGAAGGAGTGCCGGCCACGTGCCGCATCCAGAGCGACCCGGCCCGCGGCGGCGAATCGCAACCGGCCGGCGACAAGACGGATCTTTCCTCCATGACGTCCATGCTGGAGGCTAAGTGGAAAAAAGGCGGAGCCTCCGGCGGCGCAGCCGGCGACGAAGCCCCGCGCTCCGGCCAGATCCGCAGCTTCCGGATCGTGAAGGTGGACCCCGCGTTGAAGCGGATTGAAGTGGAGCTGGCCTAGGCGTTGTCCCTCCAGCTCAGTTTCGTGGGACAGGTTGATCACCTGGTTGGCGACCTGAAGCACCGCGCAAGAGTGACTTTGCGGTTGCCGCCGTGGCGCACGCACTCTTGCGTGCCGCGTCGAGACTCTTCTCGACGCCTCCGCGCCCTCGTGCAGCGGGCGTCGCCAGTGGTGCCGTGGCTGCTGGGGGCCCGCTGTCATCCATTTCAGCCCACACTGGGCAAACGAAGAAAGGCAAGATCATAAAATGCGTCGCGTGGCGATAACGGGAATTGGCGCGGTAAGCCCAAACGGAATCGGTCGGGAATCCTTTTGGCAGGCCAGCCGCAACGGCGTCAGCGGAGTGAGGCGCATCTCGCGCTTCGACCCGACGCCGTTTCAGGTGCAAGTCGCGGGGCAAGTGCCCGACGAGTTTGACGAAACGCGTTACGTGGATGTGAAGGACCGGCCCCACGTATCGCGCGCCGTGCCGCTGGCGGTTGCCAGCGTGGGGGAAGCGCTGGAAGATGCGCACCTGGAGCCGCAGCACATGACCCGCGACGAGTTGCGCGGCATCGGCGTCATGGTGGGCTCCGGCGGCGGCAGCCAGGATTTCAGCGAGGAGCAGTACCGCCTCTATTACACCGGCCACCAGAAGCAGTGCAGCGTGTATACCATTCCCACCGGCACCATCGGGACGCTGGCCAGCGAAGTGTCGATGCGGTTCGGCTTCCGCGGCCTCAGCCACATCGTCTCCACCGGCTGCACTTCCTCCACCGACGCCATGGGCTACGCCTTCCGCCACATCCGCGGCGGGGTTCTCAATACCATCGTCGCCGGCGGCGTGGATTCCCCCATCGCGCCGCTGATCCTGCGCGGGTTTCAGTTGATGCGAATCATGTCGACCCGCTGGAACCAGCAGCCGGAGCGCGCTTCGCGGCCTTTTTCGCGCGACCGCGACGGGTTCGTGATCGCCGAAGGGGCGTGGTTCTTCGTCTTCGAGGAAATGGAACAGGCGCGCGCGCGCGGCGCCAAGATTTACGGCGAGATCACCGGCTACGGTTCCACTTGCGAGGCTTTCCATCGGGTCCGGCTGGAGGAGTGCGGCGAAGAGCCGGCGCGCGCCATCGGGCTGGCTCTGGAGGAATCCGGCATCGCCCCCTCCGACGTGCAGTACATCAATTATCATGGCACCTCCACTGAGCTGAACGACCGCATTGAAACGCGCGCCGTGAAGCTGGCCTTCAATGGGCATGCGTACAAGCTCCCCGGGTCGTCGCTGAAAAGCCTGATCGGGCATCCGCAAGGAGCCTGCGGCGCCGCCGGCGTGGCAGCCACCCTGCTCGCCATGCGTGATGGCGTGGCCCCGCCCACCATCAACGTCGACGAACCCGATCCCGATTGCGACCTCGACTACATTCCCACCCCCGGCCGCAAAATCTCGATCGAGCACGCCGTCGCCAACTGCATCGCCTTCGGCAGCAAGAATTCCGCCATGGTGCTGCGCAAGGTGGAGTAGGCGCACCGGCAGTTAGCCGGGGATGACGGTCGCGTACTAACCCTTCCATCAGCCCAGCCTTGCCTTCCGCCGCGCGGCGTTGTATGTATTGGCTTGTGAGCGCACTGTTGACAATCGACGACCGCCTCGCGGTTGGCTGGGCTGGACTCGACGCGCCGGCCGCGCGCGTCAAATACGGCTGCCTGAAAGATCTCCGGCGTCTCAGCGAAGAAGCGCCGCAATTGGTCTACGCGGATTTCGAGAAGTTCGTCCGGCTGCTGGACCATCCCAATAGCATTTTCCGCTGGAACGCAGCGCACATCCTGGCCAACCTCGCGCGCGTGGATCGCTCGCGCAAGCTGGCGCCGCTCGTGGGCAGATTCTTGAAGCCCATCCGCGGCCCGCAGATGATCGCCGCGGCGAATGTCATCCAGGCGGCCGCCGTGATCGCCGCGGCCCAACCGCGCCTGGCGGACAAGCTCGCGGCCGGCATTCTCACCGTCGGCCGGGCGAAGTACGAAACCGAAGAATGCCGCAATGTGGCGATCGGACACGCCATCCAGTCGCTCGATCGATTTTTTGAGTCGATCCCACGCCAACGTGCGGTGCTCGGCTTCGTCCGCCGGCAACTGGACAACCCGCGCCCCGCCACTCGGCGCAAGGCGGAGAAGTTCTTGAAGAAATGGGTGGCTGTAGAAAAAAAACGGCGGGCGCTCGGAGGATGTGCGCCCGCCGTTGGGGGCCAGCGGGAATCCTGAAAATTCCCAGACCAACCCATTGATATTGACGCTCGCTTTTCAACCTGGGTTACAGGGCCTGCCTGGGCGCCATTTCGTCAATTACGATAGGCCGCTGAAAAAGCCCGAAAGAACATTCTTGGGCCACGGATGAACACAGGTAAGCCGGTTCTTTCAATCTGTGTTCATCTGTGTTTATCTGTGGCCCATCATGCTTTTGGTGTTATGCAGCAGCTCTAAAGCGTGCCCTACCGCTACTGCTCCAGCAGGTGCTGGCAGCGGCCGAGGCCGGCTTTCAAGTCCGCCACGGCGGCCAGCACTTGCGAGGGCAAATCGCCAGAGGCGTTCTCACCCGGCGTGACCCCCAGCAGAACCGAGAGCAGCACTTCGAGGCGCCGCGACGAGCGGAAGGTGTCTTCGGCTGCCTTCTGCCATGCGGCATCGGCGCCAGGCGCGGCCTCGATAGCGCCGGCGGCGGTGGCTCTTGCGCCCAGGCCGGCCAGCACCGGAGCAAGCGCGCTTTCCATTACCCGCACCTCGGTTTCGAGCGCCGCTACGTGGTCGCGCGCGAGTTGATGGAGCTGTGCGCGATCCGGCGCCGCCATCGACGCTTCGCTTCCGGCCGGGAAGCGCTCCGCCACGCTGCGCAGCGCGTAGGCGTGCGACATGGCGGCTTCATTGCCATCCAGCACGTGAGTGCTGAAGCGTTCGAAGGCCGCGCGCCCGCCGAGTTGCTTCTCGAGACGCGTCTGAATACCCACGTTGGCCGTATCGCCCGACGTAGCCGGCGCCTCGCCGGGAAGCGTTATCTGGGCCGTTTCCGGCTGCGAGAAGCGCACTTCCACGTTGGGATCTCCATCCAGCAGCTCGTGGACTTGCCGCTGGCGCTCGGGCGAAACCCCGGCGCCGGAAACCAGCACTTTGCCATCGGTCAAATTGACTTCCACAGGATCGCCCAGGTCGGCCCCGATTCGGTGCAGCAGACTAACCACCTGCAATTCATCCGAAATCGAGGCCGATAACCTGGGCGCAACTGCAGCCGGCCGGCTTGGTACGACTGGCCGCAAGGGAGCCTCTTGAGTAGGCGCAACGGGAGAACCGTCGGGTTGGAAGGGAGGCTCCATAACCTGAGTGAATTCAATCCAATTCTGATCGCGAAATTCGAATTTGCTTTCCACCGGCGCCAGGTCCGCGACGCGCAGCAGCAGCGTGGCGGAGGCCAGTTCGCCCTCCGCCGCCTGGGTGCGGATCTGGTAGCACAACTCGTGGGGACTCGCCGCGGCGGGCTCGGTCTCTACATCGTCCGTCTTCTTCGGCAGGCTGTCGCGCCACGCCTGGAAGGCGCGCGCGCTGAGCGGGTCCGCAACGTCGTAGTGGGCGGCCTGGAACGCCATTTGGATGTCGGGCGGCAAGGGCAACCAATTTCCGGCAGCGCCGCCCACGGTGTGCAACGTCGCCAAGCCCGAGCGCATGTGGATGCCGATGGTGCGAACCGTCGCCGGGCGCGCGCTGGCCGCGGCCACGGCCTTTTCGAGCAGCGATGCCGCCTGCACGCTGGGCGTCCGGCCGAGTTGCACGACAGCCGCGATCAGCAGCGCGGCAGCGGCAGCGGCCGCCACTCCCCACTGCCAGGCCGGGGCCAGCCGCGGCAAGCGTTTCCAGAGCGGCGTCGCGGCCAGTTCCGCATCCACCCGGTCGAAACCGCGATCCAGCGGCTGCCACGCGTTGGGTGCTTCCGGCAGCAGACCGGCCAGCACCTGCTTGCGGTAGCGGACGCATTCGGCCACCGTGGCTTCGAGCGATTCCATCTCCGCGCGGCACTGCCAGCAGGCTTCCAGGTGTTTGCGGACCTGCCGCGCCTTGCGCGCCGGCAACTCGCCATCGAGCGCGCGCAGCAGCAGACCTTCCTCGGGATGTCCGGACGGCCAGTTACTCATCCCGCACCTTCTTCAGCCGCGCCATGGCGCGCCGCAGGAACTCGCTGACGGCCGAAGGACTGATGCCCATGGCCGCCGCGATCTCCGGGTACCGCAGTCCCTCCATGCGCAGGAACAGGCACCGTTTCTGCTGGTCCGAAAGAGCCTCCACCGCGCGGTGAAAACTCAGCATGCGCTCGCGTTCCAGCAGGTCCTGTTCCGCGTCGCGCGCCGGCGCGGCCAGCTTGGCTTCCAGGTCCGCGTCGAACGGGTTCTCCGCAGCGTGCCGGGCGCGCACTTTCAAACCCCAGTTGTGGGCAACCCGAAATATCCAACCCCGCGGGTTCTCGATTTTTTCGCCACTCTTGAGCGCGGCATAAAGGCGGAGGAAGACTTCCTGGGTGGCGTCCTGCGCCCGCGCAGGCGTCAAACCGAGCGTCATCAGGTACCGGAAAACATCCTCGCGGGACTCCTCAAACAACTGAGCTACTTGAGTTTGCAGTTCCGATGCGGCGCCTTCCTGACGCAAGATACCCACCAATTCCTCACTCATGTAGAACGCGGCCATACACGAAACTCACCACTAAGACCCCACACTACGCTTTTCAACTACACCCCAAGCAACTTTTTTTTGCAGTTTATTTTTGGAACTCGGGCGCTTTGGTGTAGTTGGAACGGCGGGGTGGCGGGTCTTTGAAGCAGACCTTCAATGCCCGACTCAACCGTCTGTGCGGCCATCGTCACGTATAACAGCGCGCGGTACATCCGGCGCTGTCTCGAGGCGGTAATCCGCCAGGAGGACGTGCCGATCGAAATCGTGGTGGTGGACAACGGGTCCACCGACGGCACCGCGGCCGTGCTGCGCCAGTTCCGCGGGCGGGTGCGGGTGATCCGCTGCGGCCGGAACCTGGGTTTCGCCGAAGCGCAGAACCGCGCGATCCGTGCCAGCTCGACCGAATGGGTATTGACGCTGAACCCGGACGTGTTGCTGCGGCCCGGTTTCGTGCGCGCCCTGGTGGAAGCCGGGCAGGCCGACCCGGAAGCGGGCGCCGTGTGCGGCAAGCTGCTTTCCATCGGGCCGGGTTTTCGACCGTTGGATGAGGCGCGCATCGATTCGACCGGCATCTGTTTCACACCCGCCCTGCGGCACTTCGACCGGGGCTGGCGCGAGCCGGACCGCGGCGGCTACCGGAACCTGGAATACGTTTTCGGCGCGTCGGCGGCGGCGGCGCTGTACCGGCGCAGCATGATCGACGACGTGGCCATCGACGGCGATTTCTTCGATCCCGATTTTTTCGTTTACCGCGAAGACGCCGACGTCGCCTGGCGGGCGCAGTTGCTGGGCTGGCGGACCCTCTATACGCCGGCGGCGGAGGCTTTCCACGTGCGCACCGTCACCCCGTTCAACCGGCGCTCGCTGCCCGCCGTCATCAACATGCATTCGGTGAAGAACCGCTTCCTGATGCGGATCAAGAACGTTACCGCCGGCGTCTATGGCCGTTGCTGGCTGCCCACCACAATGCGCGACCTGTTGGTGGTCGGCGGATCGATTCTGTGGGAACCCACCTCCGCCGCCGCTTTGTGGCACGTTGCGCGCTGCCTGCCCCGCGCGCTGGCCCGCCGCCGCGTCATCATGGCCCGCCGCCGCGCCGGCGACGAGGAACTGGCGCAATGGTTCAACTTCCACCCAACCGCGCAGCCGGCGGAGTTGCCGGAAACCACGGCGCCGGCTGCGGCGTTCGCCGCGCCCGCCTCGACGATCCTGTTGCCGGCCGATCCACAGACGTAGGGCTTTTCCGGGCAGCGCCCAGTTTCGCGCCGCGCGGCCCAAGCCTCCGTGGGGTGAATTCGCCCCACGGAGAAGAGCTAAGTCATTGAAACCAATCAAACGTCGGCTTAAGAAATGGGGCGAGATGCCCCGTTTTTCCGCTCGCCGGCGAAAGGAAAGCGGACCGCTCGAACTGCCTGCTTCCTGGCCTCAGTGTGGCACATGCGGTGGTCGATGCACGGCGTCCGGAGTGCTGGAACAGGGCGTAAGGCCTGTGGAGACAGTGGTTTGGGAAGATTTGTCCAAGCGGTGATTGAGACTGTGGAGTTGGTTGCGGTCCTGGTTGCCCATATCGCCGGTTTTTTGTGCAGTGACCGGCTAAGTGCCGCCGAAGTCCGAGTATCGAGGAACCACTGGTCGATCTCAAAGGCGATGCCGTCGAGGACGTCACTTAACCCGGCCGATCGCAACCGCGGCGCTGAGAGGAAGCATTAGTGCAACGGTATGCGGAACAGGTTGCCCACGAAATCCGATTTTGCGAATGCGTAGGTCCCTGGGGCAGGTCCGGGAACAACCTGGCTTTGCCGGATCACTCGAACGCCCGGCAGATCGTCGCTCGCATTGACAGCAAGCCCCCCTTCGGGTAAAGCTGGCAGTCCCTGGCCGCGAGGAATGGGTAAGACCAGAGTTCTACCCGGCGAAGTCGGGTTGATATTCGCTGCCACGTATAGGAATGCCCCGTCCGGAGACCACATCGCACGGCAGGGACTAGCGCAGAGGACCTTCCAGGTTCGGTTCTGTGGCGACACCGCGAAAGTGCCTCGTCTGGGCTCGCTGATGCCCCACGCCACTACCCAGGCGCCGCCCGGCGATACGTCGCCCTTTCCGACAATGGGTTGGTCCAGAACACGCGCCATCCCCCCACCATCCGTCCTGATGCGGGCTAGATAGTTCGCTTCGTGTTCCACCTGCCGGAAGAACAGTTCGCCCGGCGCCCCGAAGCTGACCGAGTCTCCTCCGCGCGCCACCTGACGGGGGGGCGCGCTCGCGTCCAGGGGAGCCACGAAGATTAGATCCTCCTTGCCGGTGCGTGACGTGAAAGCCACCTCTTGTGCGTCCGGCGAGATGTCGAAATCCACCATCGAGACGCCCGCCAGAGAAGGGTTCGCCTTCCCGGAATCGAGCTGGGTGGACCACAGCCCGCTTTCATTCGATCCATTCTTCCGCAGCAAATAGTAAACCCGCTTACCGTCCGCGATGATTTTCGGGTTGGAGGCCGATCCCTCCGGAGAGATGGGACGCTCGCCCGAGCCATCGTGAAGCCATACAGAATTCTTGCGAACGCCCACCGATGCAATCAGCGACTTCCCATCCGGCGCAATCGCCAGTCCTTCCTCCTCGCCCGGTCCGAATGTGATCTGCTCCGCGGCGCCATCGGGAGATCGCTCGCGCCACAGGTGAGTTGCGCCGTTCACCGCCGCGTTGAAGTACATCCACTTGCCATCTGGCGACCAGCCGGCCGCAATACAAGCACCGTCAGGACCGACCTGACGGCCCTTGGAGCCTCCCTCCGCCGGGAGCAAGCGGCACGGCAGCCAGGCAGCGGTGCCATCCATTTCGACAACCAGAATGGACTTCCGGTCCGGCGAGAGGTAGGAATAGTGGGCCATGGCGCGCACGTGGTCGGGGAAATAAATTGCGCGTTCGCCGGCGCGGCTCTCCTGAGAAGTCACTATGCCCATGTGCAATACCGTGCCGGCCATCACCTCCGAAAAGAGAACCCGCCCATCGCCGATCCAGGTCAGGCCCGCCGCGTTCTTCATCAATCGTGTGGGCGCGCCGCCAGTGACCGGCACCGTCCAGGTGTTCCAGGAGCCGTCTTCGCGTGAGATCGCGGTATAGGCGACGCGCGATCCGTCAGGAGTGAAGATCGGGTTGTATTTCGGGCTCGGATCGTTGGTGATCTCGGTCGACTGGCCGTCTGGAAGCAGCTTCACGTAGATCTGGCCGTAAGTCAGGAAGGGCGATCCGGACCGGAAGAAGGTCACGATCCGTCCATCGGGGGAGAGCGCCGGCGCCGCCGCGGAATCGCTGAAATCGGTGAGTTGCACATACTCGGATGGCGAGGTGACCGGCCGTTTGTGGACGCCAAAGTACCAGCCAACGATTCCCGCTATCAGCGTGGCCGCTGCCCCAGCGGCGGCGAGTCCCTTCCATCTCCGTGGATGCGGGGGCCGATTCACCTCGGGTGCGTCGAGCGATTGCAGGACCCGCCCGGCCCGCAGCAGGTCCGCACGCATGTCGGCGGCGCTTTGATAGCGCGCCTGCGGGTCCTTCTCGATCGCCCGCTCGATCGCCCGTTCGATCTCGGGCAACAAACCGCGCCTCAATTCCCGAGCGGGCCGGGGCGTGCGGGTCAGCACGGCCTCGATCTTGCCGGCAAGGCCATCGCCGGCAAATGGCAGTGTTCCGGTGGCCATCTCATAGAGGACCACTCCGCAAGCGAAAATGTCCGATCGCGCATCGACAGTCTGGCCGCGAGCCTGTTCGGGAGCCATGTAGGAAATCGTTCCCACGGTGGCTCCGGGAGCCGTCAGGCTATCCATCGGCACGGCGCGCGGGATCAGTTCGGACCCGGCCGACTTAGCGAGACCGAAATCCAGAATCTTCACCGGGCCCTGCCGAGTGAGAAAGACGTTGGCGGGCTTGATGTCGCGATGCACGATGCCGGCGCCGTGCGCCGCTTCGAGCGCCTCCAAAATGGGAATCATGATGGCCAGTAACTGTTCGTTGGACAACGGCCGCTCGGCGATCAGTTCCTTTAATGTCTGCCCTTCCATCAGCTCCATGACGAGAAACGGCTGGCCCTGGTGTTCCCCGATGTCGTAAACCGTGCAAACGTTGGGATGGTTCAATGTGGAGATGGCCTGCGCCTCGCGCCGGAACCGCTCCAGCGTGGATTGATTCGCAGCCATGGCCCCGGACAGGAATTTCAAAGCCACGGGGCGGCCCAGGCGGTTGTCTCGCGCCCGGTAGACTTCTCCCATTCCCCCCTTTCCCAACGGCCCCTCGATCCGATAGGGTCCCACGGCCGCACCTGGCAGAAGCATCGTCTCCGTGGGGTCTTGCCCGGCTGACGATTGCGCTGCCGCGCGATCCGCAACGTCAAACGCGCCGGAGCTCGCCTGATTCAGCAGTGCCTCGACCGCCCGCCGCAAGTCGGCATCGCCGCCGCATCGGCCGGCCAGAAAGATCTCGCGTCTTTCAGCGGGCACCTGCCATGCCGCGTGGAAGAGTTTCTCGATCTGCTCCCAGCGTTCCCTGTCCATGGAGTGAAAGCCGCTCCTTTTCCCTCGGGTGCGTTCGTCTCAATCCAGTATAGTGCGTGATTCCAGGGGTCGAAGGTGCGGCGCATTTGTTGCAGGACTCCTCGTCGCGGGGAGGTGGAAACGCGTAGGCTGGCGGCGGTTTTTCTGTTTTTTTGGTTTTTTGGGCATGGGTCTCCCTTCATGCGTTCCCCAAGAGGAGGAATAACCGCTATGATCATGGATATGGGGACGCTCCGCATTACCGAAGCCGAACTCGCCCGCGACATCCACGCCGTCCTGGCCAAGGTCCGGGAGGGCGCCGAAATCCTGGTCGAGCAGGATCATCACGCGGTAGCCGTCATCCGTTCGCCGCTTCCCAAGGGCCGGTTGCTGTCCGAGTGCATCGCCCTGGCGGAAGCGCGGGGTTCCGCGGCGACGCTCGATGAGGGCTTTATGAAGGACGTCGAAGAAGGCATCGCCAGCCGCAGCCAGCCATGGAATCCGCCATCCTGGGAGTAATCCTCGACTCCAGCGTAGTCATCGAGGCGGAACGGCAGCAGCTCAGCGTCGCCCAATTCCTCAAACAGATCGTGCAGAAAATCGGCGAGCGGGAGGCCGCGCTGTCTTCCATCACCGTTGCCGAACTGGCGCATGGGATCTACCGGGCGAACACGCAGGAGCGGAGGGCGCGCCGCCGAGCTTTCCTCGACGATCTGAAAGCAACTGTGCCGGTCTACCCGATCACGGATGATACCGCCGAGCTGGTGGGCAAGATCAGCGGGGAGTCGTCGGCCCAAGGCGTAACCATCCCCTTCGACGATCTGCTGATCGGGTCCTGTGCCTTGGAGCGAGGGTACGCGGTGGCTACCCGGAATCAGCGCGACTTCCTGAAAATTCCCGGCCTCACGCTGGTCGAGCTGTAACGCCCCCTTTCCTCCCGCTCCACGTTCCGCAACGGTCCTCGCCCTCAAGGGCCCGCTGCGCCGCGCCACAAAACCCTACGAGCATCCTTTGCACAACCGCGCTAAACCTCGCACTTGGGCTGGGCCGGAAACTGGAAAACACGTAGCCTGTCACGGAGCTGTACTCGTCAGGCATGAAGGAAATACTTTCCAGTTTCGGATCTGAAGTCTTCCGACCGCTCGTCACATTCTTCGTTCCAGGTGCGGTTTCTGTCAGCTCCTGGGTTCTCGCCGTTTTGTGGGGATGCGACGCGATTAGGAAGCTGGCTGATGCGAATAGGCCAGAGACACTTGGGGTCCTCACACTTCTGGTGCTTTTCTTCGGCTTGATCTGCGACGACCTTGGGTCCCATCTGGAGTCAGGCTGGTTCGACAAACGGACTACCGGTGGCATCTCGGCGGCACAGCACGAGGACAACTGGTACCGCTATCTGCGGCAGGCTTTCCCCGTGGAGCCCGTAGGCCACCGTTACATGCGCACGCTTGTCCTGCACCTCAAGTCTGAACTTGCCGGAGGCGTCGCGTTTATCCTGGCTCTGCCAGGGATCTGGTGGCTGCCCATCACCTTCGGTTGGCGAATCGCGACCTCGATCGCCATCGTTGTTGCAGCGCTTTACCTGCTCTTCGAAGCTCGGTCGACGCACGAGGCGCTGCGAGCGCTTCGCCATAGGATGTTGGAAGGCGTCCAACCAGTGACACCTAACCCGTGACAGGCTGGTGGAGCAAAGCCGCCCCGCGCGCTACCCTACAGCTTGAATTCCGCTCTCACTAACTCGTCTTCCATGGAGTGTTTTAGGGAGAAGCCTAGCTTCTCGAAGACGCGGAGCATGTCGCGGTTGTCGGGCATGATGTTGGCGGTGAGCGACGGGACCTTGTCATCGGCGGCGACGATCAGCAGGCGCGCCATCAGTTCCTTGCCGAGGCCGCGGCCGTGCCACTGGTCGCTGACCACGACGGCGACCTCGGCGCCTTCGGCGCCGTGGAGCTTGGTCAAGCGGCTCACGCCCAGGATTTCCGGTTCGCCGGTCTCCGGGTTGCGGCGTTCGGCCACCAGCGCCATTTCGCGATCGTAATCGATGAAGCAGGTGCGCATCAGGCGTTCGTGCTTGGTGCGCTGTTCGAGGTTCATCATATGGAAGAAGCGCAGGTAGACGCTGCGCTCGGAGAGCGTCTGGTGGAAGCGCACCATGGCCGGCTCATCCTCGGGCCGGATGGGGCGGATGGTGACGACGTTGCCGTCCTTGAGGGTGAACGGCCCCACGTAACGCGTGGGATAGGGGCGAATGGCCATCTTGGGGATTTGCTCGAGCGTCACTTCGGGGCCATACACCACCACACGGGCGTCGAGCGCCATCAGGCCGTCGGGCGAAGCCAGCAGCGGGTTGATGTCGATCTCCTTGATCCAGCGCTGCTCGGCCACCAGGGTGCTGAAGCGAACCAGCAACAACTCGAGCGCCGCCAGATCCACCGGCTTGCGTCCACGGACGCCCTTGAGCGCCTTGTAGATTTTGGTCTGCTCCATCATGCGGCGCGCCAGCGTGGTGTTGAGCGGCGGCAGCGCCAGCG
>Ga0116126_1000828_pt1 | contig 20837 bp, 19 predicted proteins | sample June2015DPH_16_5_FD_89730 | JGI IMG/M metagenome (GOLD analysis project Ga0116126, IMG submission 89730) | Peatland microbial communities from SPRUCE experiment site at the Marcell Experimental Forest, Minnesota, USA - June2015DPH_16_40 | ecosystem: Environmental > Terrestrial > Soil > Wetlands...
CATCCCCGTCTGCGGTCGGGCTTCGCCCTCCCTCCGTCGGGGATGGACAAACTCAAAACCCTAGTTCAAAATAAATGCCCTTGGACTAACACAGCACTGGCTCGAAACCGGTGGTCCGATCAGGAGGGACACATCCAGAACTTCCTTTATGAAGAGGGGGGCGACGAAATTGCGGCGCGTATCCTTGGCGCCAAATGGGTAGGTGCGAAATGAAGATCCGCGCAGATTTTGTTACAAATAGCTCCTCGACGTCATTTCTAATCATCTGCAGAGGGGAGCCGACACTCAAGGAATTCATGGCTGCGGTTGGCATCGAGAAGGGGTCGCCACTCGCCAGACTCTTCGGAGAATTGTACAAGGTGGTACTTGAGAAGATTGAGCCTTTAGAGGTCATAGAGCGGCGGCCAAACTTCGCGGAGGTCGGTGGTCTTTTTGAGTTCGTGAAGAAAGAGTTCTCCGAGAATACTGCAACGCGGGCCGACGCTGCGATGCGCGAAGGTAAGGATGTTTGGTTTGGGCGTCTGGGGAGCGATGGCGACGTGGCCGAGCGGTTCTTTTGTTGTGAAAGTTTCGAGGCTGAACACGCAGACTTCTACATGAATGCTTTGCCATGCGCATGGTAGAAACGAAACTCTCTGTAACGCATTACCGAAAAGAGCACTATTCTGCTCTGTTCAACCAGCGGACAGGCTTCTTCGCGCGAATCGAGGATTCTGGATACCCAGAGCCTAAATGGGCTGAGCACGGCCCTGAGCTAATTGACATCGCACTGACGAATTGGTGCGACCGCAATTGCGCCATGTGTTACCGGACTTCGAGCAATCGCGGGCGGCATATGACGGTTGATGCCTATAGGAGCATTCTCAGCCAAGCCTCGAAAATTGGGGTGCTACAGGTGGCACTTGGCGGCGGAAATCCCAATCAGCATCCGTCTTTTGCAGATATCCTGAAGATGACTCGTGAGGAATACGGAATTGTTCCTTCCTACACGACCAATGGGAGGGGACTTGCTCCGTCAGTATTGAGCGCCTCGCTTGCCTATTGCGGAGCAGTGGCCGTGTCTGCGCATGACCCTTACGATGACATGGAAGTGGCAGTCCGCCAGCTCGTTGACGCGGGAATGAAAACGAATATTCACTTTGTCCTTGATGCCAGCAGTGTTCGGACTGCAATTGAGTGGCTACGGTGTCCTCCAAAATCGCTTGAGCGGATCAATGGATTGGTGTTCCTGAACTACAAGCCCGTAGGCAGGATACCAGGAGTTCGACACCCATTCCGCGAAAGTCCACAAATTGAAGAGTTTTTCCAAATGGCCACTTGCGCGTGCCATCCATTCAAAATTGGATTTGATAGCTGCCTTGTCTCTGGACTGGCTACGCTTTCCCGCATTAACCCGGTGTGGTTTGATGCTTGTGAAGCCGCACGGTTTTCAATGTTCATTTCCGAGGACTCTTTAGCTTTTCCGTGCTCGTTCATGGAGCCGAATTCTGATGGAATCCCCGTCGATGCGGAAAATCTTCAGCAGATTTGGCAAACTGGCCAGTCATTTTCGAGAATGCGCCAGAACCTCTTTAATCCGCGCTGCACGGATTGCCAACACGCTTCCGTTTGCATGGGTGGGTGTCCGCTTTTTCCAAGCATCAATCTTTGCGTCAGCCCAACCACCAAAAGCCGGCCTGAGACTTCATGAGGGTGCCCTTCGTGCTCGGAGTTTACCCTGAGCCCAGTCGAAGGGTGGTGAGAACAATTCCCACCCTCTGTCTACTGGATTCTGGCTCCTGAATTCTGCCCCTACGCGTTCGTCTGCCCCAGCAGACGCACTTCGCGTTGGGGGAAGGGGATCTCAATCCCGCGGGCGCGGAACTGTTCGACAATCGCCTCGTAGATTTCCAACTGCGCCGGGTAAAAATCCGCCACCTTCACCCACGGCGACACGCTGATCGTGATCGAGGAATCCGCCAGCGCCGATATGCCCACCACGGGCGCCGGGTCCTTGAGCACCCGCGGGTTCGCATCCAGAATCTGGTGGATCGTCGCCAGCGCCTGCTTCAGGTTCGCTCCGTAGCCAATCCCCACGCTCAGGCTCAACTGGCGGGTCCCGCCGTAGTTGTGCATGATCTCGCCCACAATCTTCCGGTTGGGGATGATCACCCGCGACCCGTCGATATGCAGCAAGGTCGTGGAGAATAACGCGATGGTCTCGACCTGTCCGTACACCCCCACCAGTTCGATGTATTCGCCGACGCGGAACGGTTTCGTGAAGATGATCGTCAACCCGGCCAGTATGTTGCCCAGCACGCCTTGCGCGGCCAACCCGATCCCGACGCCCGCCACGCTCAGGCCCGCGATCAGCGGCGTGATCTGTACGCCAAACTTGTCCAGGGCCAGCAACAGCGCCAAGCCAAACACCAGCAGGCGCACCACGCGAACCAACAACAGGCGAATCGGTGCTTCGAGATGCTGTTTGGCCAGCCACTTGTCGGTGAGTTTGCCCAGCGACCGCGCAATAATCCCGCCGACAACCAGGATGATCACCGCGCCGACCATCTGGAAGCCGTACGTGATGAAGAAATTAACGACGGTAGTCTGCCACTGTTGGACCTGCATGATGCCGTTTATCCCGAACACCCCGCCCGTTGTCAATTCCCGATCTCGCCGCGGCGCCTTGTCCGCCGTAGCTTCTTGTCTCGCCGAAGCACTGCGTAGGCGGACAGCGAAGGCGGATTCGCGGTGGACATTCGCGGCGAAGCCCGCGTTCGCTCGCACGAACGTCACGCGGCCATCCGTGCGCATCTGTGGCCGCGCTACCCCGGTGCTTGCCACACCACGCCCATGAAGCATTTCAACGGAATGAACGTGGCGCCCGGCAACGCTGCGGCGTAGACCTCGCGAAACCGCGCCCGCGAAAGGATCGGGTCGCTCAGCACATGATCGAACCAGTGACGCGATGTGTAAAACCGGAAAATCCGCCAGGCCACACGAGGACCGTGTCGGAACAGGTTCGGCACAAGCTGCAGACAGGCTTTGGCCGTCGACGTACAGGCATTGCGAGGAATCAGCGGCCAACGGCTGGCGAGGTCGATCAGGAGGAGTCGACCGCGCGGTTCGAGCCAAGCTTTCAGCACGCGCAACGTTTCCGAAACATCCTCCAGATGGTGGAGCGTGGTGTGGCTGACGATGCAGTCGAACGTTTGGTCCAGAACGAGGTGATTCGCATCGTCACGCCGATACTCAATGTTCGTTGCCGCCCGCCGGGCGCGGGCAATGGCGAGCATCGGTCCCGAGATGTCGATGGCCACCACCGAACCGAAGTGATGGGAAAGCTCCTGCGCCAGAATGCCCGTTCCGCAACCGACATCGAGCACCCGTTGGCGACCCTCGGGAAGATGCTCCAGAAAAAATGTGGAACGTCCCTCCCGAGTGGCGACGAAGTCGTATTCCTCAGCGAGACGGTCGAAGGAACGGGCGTCGTAGGTTTTGGGGACAGCAGTACGGGCTGAGGATTGTGTGGACATGATTCGTCAGGCGCACACGCTTAATCCCGGTGAACCGTGTCCGGCGAAAACGCCGGCAGACACACCGCGATATACTCCGCACCGTCCGCGCCGGGCGTGCTGTACTGGACCCATTCGCCTTTGCGAGTGATGACCGCCTGGCCCGCCTTCACGTCCAAGGAACCCTTCTCGTGCGCGACGTGCAACGAACCTCTCAGCACGTACGTGTACTCGTCGAACTCGGGTATCTGCCCCGGCTCGACCCAGCCCGACGGACTGCGCATGTGCGCGATGCTGACGGCATCGGTCTTCGAATTCACCCGTCCGACGATTTCGTCGATGAGCTTCGGTTTGTTTCCGGCGGCGGTAATGCGCGACGCTCTTTCAATAAGTGTTGGCATGCCGGCGACTCTACAACATCTTGCCGGCGTCGTCACCTGCCGTTCGCGGGTTGCCCCAGCCTACGCCGCCTTCGGCTGCTGGACCGGGTCGTGATGGCGCAGGAACTCCAGCACCACATCTTCAAACTCGTCCCGCTTCAGTTCATACGCCCCGTGGCTGCCGCCATCGAGCAGCCGAAACACTGCGTGGGAAATGCGCCGCGCCGTCTCGTGAACAAGCGGCGGCGGAAAGAAAACGTCGTCCGAGCCGCCGATGACCAGCGTCGGCGCTTGGATTCGGCCCAACAACCCCGAGCCGTCATGCGTCAGGCAGGCTTCCAGCGAGACGAGGAAGTCCGCCGGATTGGTTGGCCGCGTCCGCAACAACGGACGCAGGAATTGGTAGAACGTCTGGTGGAACTCCTGCATCGTGACTTTCGCCACGTCGAAGTAGAATTCCCGCCAGCGGTGCTGCGCCGCCAGCTCCAGCCAGCGCTCGGGGATCTTGCGGCCCTCATCGCTGACCCGATACGCCGAACAGGCGATCACCAGTTGTTGGACGTATTGCGGGAAATCGACCGCAAAATCCTGCGCAATGTATCCGCCCAGCGAAATCCCCATCACAACCGATGGTCCGATGTCGGTTTCAAACGCCCGCGCGTAATCCGCCGCCATGTCCCGCGTCGTGTAGCCATGGGGCAACCCGCGCTTGCGGCTGATGACGGTAACGGTGAATTCATCGGCGAGCCGGCGGTATTGCGACAACAAATCCCACTTGCGGCTCGTCACATCCCACGCCGCATCCGCCAGTCCGGGAAAAATCACCAGACTGCGTCCTCCGTCTCCAAACCGGGCAAACGGGAGGCAACCCGCCAGTACACCCGATTCAACCGCCGCTCCGTTCATCCACTCCTCCCACCGCAACATACGCCATCCCGCGCAAGAGGCAAATGGGGGTTGGCTGAAGTGCTCGGGACGATAGTCGCGCCGCCCGCTGTCACGTGCCTTTTCAGTACACCACAATCTTGTAGTCGAGAATGCTCTTGCGGATTGCGTCCGAAGAACCCTTCTCAGCCACGGCGAAGGCAAGCATCATCTCGCGCAGTCCACACTGCAGTCTGTCCACCAAGTCCGCCTGCAACTCGAAGTAATTTTTGTCCCGCTCCGCACGTGCCACTGTATGTGCGCTAATCTTTCGCAGATCATTGACTTCCTTCTGGACAGCCAATGCTTCCTCAATTTCGGGAGAGAGGAGGTTGTGCTGCCTGAAGTAGAGTCGGAGCAAATCGCGCCGTCGCTCATGCTTCACGAGTTCGGCCACTTGGGATCGCAGCTGAGGGCTTACGATGCGTTTGGCCAGCGGTTTCATACTGAAGTGCAGTACGGCACACAAATCTTGAGCGAACTGCACCATCGCTTTCTTAGAATTGTACCCGAGGGGTGCGAGAAACAACGGTGTCTGATCAGGCAGGTTGGGGAAAAGCACGACTGGCCGGAATAGGCGCTGGATCTCGCTAAGAAACAAGTAGACAGCGTCGTAGATGCTAATTGTATCTGGAAACCCGCCTTGTACCATTGGATGGTAGTAACGCCGGTCAATCTTCGGACCAACCTTCTTGGAGCGTCGAATCTCATGTAGCTTCCAATGGAGTTGGTCTGCAGCCGAAAGTGTATTCAAATGCGAGAGAAGCACCGCTATGCAGGGACTTCCATCCGACTTGTGTCCCCACACGTACTGCTGGAGCCCAGACAACTCTACGCCGGAGCCGTACCTCGTACCGAGGCGAGTTGCTCCCAGACTGTAGTTCGGATCGTTCCGGTACTTCTCCAAAACGCTTGGTTCAAAGAAATGAACTTCCAGTTGCCGATTGAATTTGCGCAATCGCTTTGTGTAGTAGCCAACGCGCAGCGCACTCATGACTTGTCACATCTTCCCAATCACCGCATCACCGAACTCGCTGCACTTCACTTCCTTGGCGCCTTCCATCTGGCGGGCGAAGTCGTAGGTGACAGTCCTGGCGTTGATGGCGCCGTCCACGCCCTTGACAATCAGGTCGGCGGCCTCGGTCCAACCCATGTACCGGAACATCATTTCGCCGCTGAGAATCACCGAGCCGGGGTTGACCTTGTCCTGGTTGGCGTACTTGGGCGCCGTGCCGTGCGTGGCCTCGAAGATGGCATGTCCGCTGATGTAATTGATGTTGCCGCCGGGCGCGATGCCGATCCCGCCGACCTGCGCCGCCAGCGCGTCGCTGAGATAATCGCCATTGAGATTGAGCGTGGCGATGACGTCGAATTCCTCGGGACGCGTCAGCACCTGCTGGAGCGTGATGTCGGCAATGGCATCCTTGATAACAAGGCCTGCGCCGGGTTTGCCGTCGGGAATCTTGCACCACGGGCCGCCGTCCATCTCCACCGCGCCGTAACGCTCCCTGGCAATCTTGTAGCACCAGTCGCGAAACGCGCCCTCGGTGAACTTCATGATGTTGCCCTTGTGGACAATCGTCACGCTCTTCCGCTTGTTCGCGATGGCGTACAGGATCGCGGCATGAATCAGGCGGATCGTGCCCAGATAGCTGACCGGCTTGATCCCGATGCCCACATCCACCACCGCCGGGCGCACCGGCGCGCCGAGGGCCTGAAGCTGTTTCAGCCACACATCCGCCGCCTCTTTGGTTCCAAACCGGATCTTTTTGAATTCCTTGGGAAATTCCTTCTGCAGAAAATCCAAAATCTTCTGGCTCTCCGCCGTCCCGCCGGCGTACTCGATGCCCGCGTAAATGTCTTCCGTGTTCTCGCGAAAGATCACCATATCGACCTTCTCGGGATGCTTGACGGGCGAGGGGACGCCCTTGAACCAGCGCACGGGCCGCAAACAGACGTACAAATCCAGCATCTGCCGTAGCGCAACGTTCAGACTGCGAATCCCTTTGCCAACCGGCGTGGTCAGCGGGCCTTTGATGCCGACGAAATAGTCCTGGAACGCCTTGACCGTCTCGTCCGGCAGCCAGTTGTTGAATTTCTTGAACGCGGTTTCGCCGGCAAACACTTCCAGCCATTCCACCTTGCGTTTGCCGCCGTAGGCTTTCTTCACCGCCGCGTCGAACACGCGCTCCGCCGCCGCCCAGATGTCCGGCCCCGTGCCGTCGCCGCGAATGAAGGGCAGGGTGGGGTTGTCAGGAACGTTCAGTTTGCCGTGTTGAATGGAAATGGTTGCCATACGTGGTCGCTCTCTCGCCTAACGCGCCGCGATGATAACAGAGCGCGTGAGGCAGTCAACCCCCGCGCCGGTCGAACGGAACCGCATCTGCGTTTTCGTCTGCGCCGGCGCATGCGCGTGTCACTGTACGGGTGCGCCACCGTTATGATATGTTGGGCCAATGCTCGATCGCTTCAAGAGAGGCATCCTTGTTCTCTGGAGGAAACTGGCTCGTATCCGCGCCACGCCCCATCAAATCGCGGCCGGGTTTGCCCTGGGCGTGTTCGTAAGTTTTCTGCCCATCATCCCGCTGCGCACGATCGTCGCGCTGCTGCTGGCGTGGTTGCTTCGCCAGAACATCGCGGCCGCGTTCGTCGGCAAGAGCATCACGTTGCTCTATTTCCCGCTCGTGCCGCTGATGTGGGCTGCCGAGTATCGCCTTGGCATCCTCATCAATCCGGTTGAGAAACCCGCGATGATCGACCGCGCGCATCTCGGAGAAGTCTTTCACATGGGCTGGGACGCGTTTGTCGCCACGTTCATCGGTGGCGTCATGATTGGCCTGCCGGTGGCTCTCGTCACTTACATCGTTGTCTGGCGACTGGCGCAGAAATGGAAACTCCGCCGTTCCGGCGCGCCGCTGAAACCGACGGATTAACCCGAATCCACCATGAGCTTCTCCATTTTACTGGCGGAATTCCCACTCGACCACCTCGAGGCGCTCGCGCCCGTCGTCGCGCAAACGTATGCCATCCCCGATTACGACGCCCGCACGAGGATCCGCAAAGGCTGGGGGTTCCTGGATCGCAACGCCACGGAAGACGAGGCGCGCCGCATCGTGGCAGCGATTGGCAACCTGGCGGGCGGGGCCGTGGCCATCGACAACGATCAACTGCGCTCTCTGCCGGCCCCAAAAGTGATTACCGGGTTTGACTCCGTGGAGAACGGCGTGACGCTGAGGTTGCAATCGCCCCAGGAGCCGCCGCGCCCGGTCAGCTGGTCGGAAATCGCCGTGGTGGCCGCAGGCCGGTTCTCCGAGGAGATCATTCAGCGCGAGGCGGGCGGGGACCAACAAAAGATGGCCGGAATGATGTTGGGCCTCGGCATGTTCATGGTGACGGGCATCCCTCCGGGGCTGCTCGGCGGCGGCAAAAAGAAGAAGGAAGAGAAACCGGCGAAATCCACCCGCGTGATTACCTTTGGACGCATCGTCACCACCGCTGGCGAACAGTTTGCCTTCAGCCCCGACCACTTCGATTTCACCGGCTTGGCCGAGAAAAAACAGATCAACGCCACCGGGAACTTTCGCGCGTTCCTCAGCGAACTGTCGGGCCGGGCCGCTGCGCGATTGAACCTCGGCGCGCGGCTCGTGATCGAGAACCGCTCTCTCACCTTCGCCAACTACGGTGGTCTCCACGATTTCGAGACGGAACTGCTGTGGATGTACAACGCAGCGGCAAAGTAGTTCTTTTGAAGGATCCTTCGGAAGCGGTGTAGCGGCGCTTCAGGGCATTGCCACGCCGGGAATGGACACGCGCGCCCTGTAAAATCCCGTGCGGGCGCAGATGTACAGCGTCTTGCGGTCAGGGTCGCCGAACGCGACGTTGGCGGGTCGCTCGGCCAGTGTGATTTCGCCGGTCTTTTTGCCCGCGCGATCGAAGATTTCGACCGACTTCATCGCGGAGACGTACAGATTGCCTTCAACATCGACCCGAAAACCATCGGGACGCTCCACCTTGCAGAAGACGCGGCTGTTGGCGATTGTGCCGTCGGCGTTCACGTCGAACGCGCGGATGTGGCCGAGTTCGGTGTCGGCGATGTACAAAATCTTCTCGTCAGTCGAGAAGGCGAGGCCGTTGGGCTTGACGAAGTCGCGGGCAAGGAGCGTGACGGTGTAGCGTCCACTGTCCACAGTGGATGGAGACGCGGATCGGCTGGGGACAGCCGACGCTACAACGCGGAACACGCCCTGGAAATCCAGTTCGCGTAGCTCCGGTTTCACCCCGTACGGCGGATCGCTGAAGTAAACCGAGCCATCGCTCCTGCACACGATGTCGTTGGGACTATTGAGCCGTTTGCCTTCGTAATGCGTGGCGAGGGGGACGACTGTCCCGTCCGGTTCCGTGCGTGACGTGCGTCGGTTCTCGTGTTCGCACGTGACCAACCGGCCCTGCGGGTCGAGCGCATTACCGTTGGCCTGACCGCTCGGTTCGCGAAACACGCGGAACGAATTCGTCGCCGGCGTGTACCGATAGATCCGGCTGGCGGGAATATCACTGAAGAGGAGTTCATTCCGCGCCGGCACCCAGACCGGCCCTTCGAGGAATTGAAAATCACCACGGACCTTCTGCGCCGCGGAAATGGTCAGGCCAGTCGCCATGCCGCCGACGCTAACACGCGACCAAGAAAAATCAAGGCCGCCCGTCGCCGAACCCGTCGTGGCAACCGAGGACGTTCTGGATTCGCTGGGCGTCACGAACCAGAAGGCTGGCGCGCAGAAGCGGACGGATCTGGCCCCACCATGTCTGCACATCCACTTCGAACATGAAGGCGTCGACGTCACCGCAAGCGAAACGCGTGTTACCCCGGCGCAACGCGTTGGAAGCGGATTGGAGTTCGGCGGTGAGGATATACGCCGTCCACGGCTTCAGATTGAGGCTCCGTACCAGAACGATAAGGTCGTCGATCTGTTCCGCCGCGCCTTTGATGTGCACCGTGAAACTGCACGTGGCTTGATAGCCCGTTTCGTTGGTCGCGAGGCAGGAGACCGTCGTATCACCGGTGGCGAACACGCTACCGCTGGCCGGCGTGCTGGAAACGCTGACGGACGAACACTTGTCAGTTGCCGTAACTGTGAAATCAACGACTGCTCCGTCGGGCGATGTGGCGTTCCTCACGATGTTGGACGGACAAGTGATGACCGGCGTGTCTTGGACCTCAAACGCGCCGATGTCGATGCGACCGCAGACAACGCGTGGAAAGCCGGTTCCGCGCTGGTCGTAAAGCAGCGGCGGATCGAAGGCGTACGGATCAAAGTTGGGGTCGCCGGCATTGATGGCCGGGCTGCCCGGTAGCAGCGCGCAGGTGAAAGTCGGCCCACCATTGTCCTGCAACGGACCGAGCATGGGGTTGGTATTGGTTTGATCGCCCGTCGCCGTCAAGAAACCGCCGCCATCATCGCTGCTCAGGTTGTAACCGAGCGAGGTGACCGTGCCCAAATCATTGGTGACGTTGAGGCCTGAAACGCCCGCATCCAAGATAGTACTAGCAATCATCACGATGGCGGTGCCAGGCGCGTCAGCCACATTGTAGATGCCGCTGTTTAGGATGGCGTTCGTGGCCGAGTTGCCGCTCAGCGTGCTGTTAACGATCTGCAAGATCGCGAGGCCGCCCTGTCCACCGAAAGAGTCCGCAAAGTTGTAAATGTCACTGCCGAACTCAGTGTTCGTTGCCGAGTTCCCGCTTAGAGTGCTATTCACGATCTGCACGGCAGCGGTGCCGCTTCCATAGACACCGTAGTTGTAAATACCATTGCCGTTAGTGGCGGAATTGCCATTCAACGTACTGTTACTAATCTCCAAGCTTGCAACGGCGCTATCGTAGCCTTCGTTAAAGACGCCGCCGCCGTTGGCTGCCAAGTTGCTGCTGAGGGTGCTGTTGAGGACCCGAAAAGTTCCAAGTCTATTATTGATGCCGCCGCCGCGACCGTAGCGACTGGTGGCCGAGTTGCCGCTCAAAGTGCTGTTGGCGACGTCCACATTCCCGCCGAGGTTATCAATGCCGCCCCCATAGCCGGCGTAGTACGAGAAATATCCAGCTTCATTGCTGCTCAGAGCGCTGTTGATGATTTCCACGGTCGCGGTCCCTCTGGCGCCGATGTTTTCAATGCCGCCACCGTAACTGCCATAAGCCCAGTTGCTGCTGAGGGTGCTGTTGGCAATTACCACGCTCGCGATGCCGGAGTTGCCGAAGTTGTAGATGCCGCCGCCGCAGTACGCGATGTTGTCATTCACGATGCTCCCAACTATCCGCACGGCGGCGCTGCCGCCCTGTCCGTTGTTGAAGATGCCTCCACCCATCCCCTCCTCGAAGACAGTCCAGTTACTGCTCACCGTGCTGTTGACAATCTCCAGACTCGCGGTCCCTCCGTTGCCGTCATTATAGACGCCGCCGGCGGAGCCAGCGGAGTTCCCTTCGAGGGTGCAAGCGCTGATGGTCAACTTGCCGTGGTCATTGTAGATGGCGCCGCCGTAAGGAATGGCGTAGCCGTGGGTCACGGCGCAATTGCTGATGATAAGTGTCGCGTGGTCGCTGTAGATGCCAGCGCCGCCAAACGGATCGTATTCGGACAGACCTCTGGTGATGGTCAGACTGGAAATGCTGACCACTATGTTCGAGCCGATGTGGAACACACGGCTGTAACCGCCGACACGATTGATGGCCAGGAGATCAGGCCCGGGGCCGATGATTTCGATGCTGTTGGTAGCAAGGAGTTCGCCGCTGAACTGCGAGATGGTGCCGGTAACGGAGAAGTTGATCGTGTCGCCATCGGCGGCGCTGGCAAGGGCAGTGCGTAACGTGCCGGGGCCGGAGTCGTTCAGGGACGTGACCGTTATCGTGCCAGCGTGAGATTGCGAAATGCCCATGGCCAGAACAGCGGTGGCGATCAGCATGCCCACCTTCATAACGCTCTCTCCTCCAACAATGCACGCCAGCCGCCGCTGGCTGTGGTCCCCTCTTGCTGGTTCTCCATATGGCCTCACCATTGATACGCAAAACGCGGCTGAATCTTGCAACTCGCGCACCGATCGCAGGGGGCCAAGGCGGCAACCTAGCCTACCCACTATGCCGAATATGGACGATGTCGCCGTCTTCGACGATGTACTCTTTGCCTTTGAGGTAGAGCTTGCCGGTCTCTTTGAGCTTCACTTCGGCATGATGCCATGCCTTCGCCGAGGCTTCCGCCTTCGTCGAAGCTGCGGCGGACGAGTCGACAGGCAGGCCTTCCGCGGCCCCGATCAGGTCGGGGTACTTCATCACTTCGGCGCGGATAAACCCGCGGGCGAGGTCGGTGTGGATGGCGTGCGCGGCGTCGACGGCGGTGGCGCCGTGGCGGATCGTCCACGCGCGCACTTCGTCTTCGCCGGTCGTAAAGAACGAGATGTAACCGAGCGCTTGATAGAGCAGGCGCGTGAGCACGTGAATCGCCGGTTCAGTAATACCCAGCGCCGACAGAAATTCGGCGCGCTCAACGGGACTCTCGATCTGCGCGACTTCGGCTTCGGTCTTGGCGCTGAGCGCGCACACCTCAGAACGCGGGCCGGTGAGCTTGGCCCTGGCCTGCTCGACCAACTGCGGATTGGGGAAATTGGATTCGCCGCAGTTCAGCGCCGTGACCAGGCCTTTCACGGTGAGAAACTGTAGCGAACGCATGCGTTTTTCTTCGCCTTCATGCCATGGATATTCGCGGAGCGATTTGCCGGCTTCGAGGTGGGGCGTGAGTTTTTCCAGCAGCGCGGCTTCGTCGGCGCGTTCCTGCTCGAACTTACGTTTCTGGTCCTGGGCGATGCGGTTGAGCCGGGTCTCGATCAGGCTCAGGTCGCTGATCGTCAGTTCGAGGTTCATCGCGTCGATGTCGCGCAGCGGATCGACCGAACCATTCACGTGAAAGACCGACGCATCCTCAAAGGCGCGGACGACATGACAGAACGCGTCCATGTCTTTGAGTTTGTTCAGCCATTGCTCGCGCGGCTTGGGTTCGTGAGGCGGTGCGGGCGCCAGCGTGCACTCGATCTCGGCGTACTTGGTCTTTTTCGGCTTGTACATCGCCGAGAGCTTGTCCACACGCGGGTCGGCAACCTTGACCGCGCCGACATGGTACTCGGCGGCGCGACCGAGCAGGTGGTCGACTCCCACGCCGGTCAGGAGAGAAAACACGGTCTTCTTGCCGACTTGCGGCAGGCCGATGAGGGCGATTTTCATCGTGCAGCGCCGCGTGAGGGCACGCGGCCTACAACTGAATCATTTGGCCAGGCTCGCGCAGAACGCTTCGATGCGGTCGAGCCCCTTCTGGATGTTCTCCATCGAGCAGGCGTAGCTGAGCCGCACGTGGGCGTCGCTGCCGAACGCGATGCCGGGCACCACGGCGACTTTCTGTTCATCGAGCAGCTTCGAGGCAAAGTCGGTCGAGCCGAGGCCGAAACTCGAAATGTTCGGCAGCATGTAGAATGCGCCCATCGGTTTCACGCAGGTGACGCCGGGAATCTTCGTCAGACGGTCGTATATGTAGGCGCGTCGTTCGGCAAACGCCGTGACCATCTTGGCGATGAACGATTGGTCGCCCTTCAACGCGGCGACAGCGCCTTTTTGCGCGAAGCTGGTCGGGTTCGAGGTCGAGTGCGACTGAATCGAGTCGATGGCGGCGGCAATCGGCTCCGGCGCGGCGACGTAGCCGAGACGCCAGCCGGTCATTGCATAGGCCTTGCTGAAGCCATTGACGGTGATGGTCAGGTCGTAGACCTGTTGGCCCAGCGACGCCAGGCTGACGGGCTGAACACCGTCGTAGGTGATCTTCTCGTAAATCTCATCCGAAAGCATCAGGATGTCTTCTTCGAGGGCGACCTCCGCCAGCGCCTGTAATTCTTCGCGGCTGTACACGGTGCCCGTCGGGTTGCCGGGCGAATTGAGAATGATCAATTTCGTCGCCGGAGTCATCGCCTCGCGAAACTGTTCCGGGGTGATCTTGAAACCGCTGGCTTCCGTCGTCTCGACGATCACCGGTGACGCGTCGGCGAGTTTGACCATTTCGGGATAGCTCAACCAGTACGGCGCCGGAATGATCACTTCGTCACCCGCCTGGCAGGTGGCGACAATCACGTTGTAACAGGAATGTTTCGCGCCGCAGTTGACGATGACCTGCGACGGCTTGTAGTCGAGCCCGTTGTCATTCTTCAGCTTTTCGGCAATGGCGGCCCGCAGTTCGGCGATGCCGGACGAGGGCGTGTACTTGGTGAAACCGGCGGCCAGGGCCGCGGCGGCGGCGTCCTTGATGTGCTGCGGAGTGTCGAAATCGGGTTCGCCGGCGCCGAAGCCGCAGACGTCAAGTCCTTCGGCTTTAAGCTTCTTGGCCTTGGCATCGATGGCGAGCGTTAGCGACGGGGTCAGGGCGGCGGTGCGTTGAGCGAGTTGGTGCATGAGTGGTCTTTCTGGTGCTGATGGTTCGATTCAAGATTTCAAAATGACAGGCTCAGAGTTTACAGTTGTAGAACTCCTCGACAAGGGGCTTGAGGTTGTTTTCACGGATGTTGACGATCTTCATTTCGCGCTGGGCGTTCCCGGTCGAATCGCTGGCATGCGCGGCGTTGACCATGATGTCCTGGCCGAGTTCGCGACGGATCGTGCCCGGCGGCGCTTTGCGGGGATCGGTGGGGCCCAGGACGCTGCGGATCTTGGCCACGGCCTCCGCGCCTTCGTAGACGACGGCGAGGATCTTTTCCAAACCGGGTTCGGCCTTGGCCAGACCCGAGCAATCTTCCGGCCTTCGGCCGGTCATGAATTGCACGATCTGGCTGAACTGCTCATCGGCAAAGAGCGGGCCCATGACTTCGCCGAGGGCCTTCTCGGCCTGCGGATTGAGGCCGAAGCCGAACTCTTTTTCCAGGGCCAACCGCGAACGCTGCCCCGAGATCTCTTTGAGCTTTTCGCGGAGCACGGCGCGGACCGGCCCATAAAATTCCTCGGCTTGGCCGACGCTCATGTGGTGCACTTTGATGGCGATGATATACAGCCCCGTGCGCGACAGCATGTCCACAATGTTGCCGGGACGCGCGCTGGGGAACCGGAAATTATCCGGCTTCAGCAGCACGAGCGTCTGTTCGGCTTTGACAGTCTTCGGGTAGGGGACGACGTTTTCCAGAAGTCCACCCTCTGTGTCGGAATGCCTGGCCCAAAGCTTGAGCTTGATCTCGGCTTCTTCGGGACTGGGGGCTGCCAGAACCGCCGGCTCGAAGTACTTCACCAGACCGTCAGCGCCGACGACGAAGTCACCATAGGTGTCGCGGATGGTCTCGCCGGTGGTGCCCTTGCCGGCTTGAAAACTGCCGACGACCTGCCGCACCTTGTGCACCGCTTCCTCCCCGCGGAACACCAGCATCATCACGCGTTTTCGCTGTCCGGTCTTGGAGTCGGGCGAATAATTGTCGAGAATGTACTGGCGGATGAGCTCCTGTATCTTGCGGTCTTGGGGATCCTTGGGGGAAACCGTGATTTCCGCGTAGCGCTCGACCAGCTCACGACCGGGCGCGAACATGCGGGCCGCCACCAACTCCAGCGCGGTGCGGCTAAACAGTCGGGCGATTACCCCGCCTGTACGCGATTTGTAGACCGTATACGGGTTGATCAGTACGTAAGCCAGTTCTTCTTTAGCAGCCATCATGGTTGATCATATTCAGATTGTCGCGTTGAAGTGGCGCATTTCATCCAGATTGCTGACAAGCCGTCCCCCCTCAGCCGGTCCGCTCGCGAGAAACGTGTCTCGCAGTCTCGTACGAACCGACGCGGCGATGTCCGCTCTACTTCTTACCTCCCATGATGCGGAACAACTTCGTGCCGCAATCAGGGCAGACACCCTGGAGGGCGGGACGACCGTTCTTCATGGTTACTTCCTGCGCCTTGGCGATTTCCTTCTTTGCTTTACATTTCACACAATATGCTTCTGCCACGGTACTTGCCTCCCCTTCAGTTGGAGTCTCACTCGAAAACTCTGGCCGCATCTTACTGGCAGCGCCTAACAAGCGTCAAGGTACAAAACGGCAACGGATAGGGTGAGGCGATTAGAGCGCCGCCTGACGCCACCCGCCGTCGTCTAATCCACAACCGTCTGCTTGCCGTCCACCTGCGCCACCAGATCGATTACGCCGACCACGAGCAGATCGAGGCTGGTCACAGAAAGTGTAAGCGGTCGACCTATCGTGTTGACGTTGCCGAACTTCGGCAGTTCCTCGGGTGCGGATTTCGTAAGAAGCCTGATTGCCTCGATGCTGGTTGAAAGGTTGTATTTTTCAGGGTTCCGTGGTAGTGTTCCACGAGGTATTTGGTCGTCCCGAAGCAGCGCACAAGGAATGGACACTACTCTCGCGAGCCACCTGGTCCAAGCGGCAGCGTGCACCTTGCACCGGTCGTTTGCCGTTGCCATTGCCGCGTTGTTGTTGACCGCCTGCGAGCGCTCCGGCCCCATCTCGGATGTCGGGGCGGAACGAGAGGCTGACTACCAGCGCGCCAAGCGATTGTGCGAGCAGCATGACTTCGCAGGCGCCGCGAGTTTTTACGAAAAGGCGCTTTCGGTAAACCCGGACTTCGCCAACGGGCACATGGAGTTGGGCTTGCTGTACGAGAACCAATTGGGGGATCCGATTTCGGCCATCTATCATTACCGGCGGTTTCTGGAGCTGCGGCCTGATTCGGAGAAGAGGCAGTTGGTGGAGGATTTTGTCGAACGCGCCAAGCTGTCATTGGCGGCAAAGTCGCCCCAATCGCCGCTCGTGGATTCGAGCGAGTTGACCCGGTTGGAAAATGAAAAGGCGGCGTTGCTTCAGGAGAACGCCGCGCTTCGAACACGAGTGGCGGAATTGGAGAAGGTGGGGAACCTCACGCCACCGGTGGCGGCCTCGCCGGCAACTGTTCCGGCGGCTCCGGTTGTTCCGCCGCCTCCAATGGCTGCGACCGCGCCTGCGGCTGCTCCAGGGATTGTGCTGGCGGCGGCACCTGTCATGTCGACGTCCGAGACATCAACCATGGACTCGCCACGGCTTCGCACGTATATCGTGCAGCGAGGGGACACGTTGCAGTCGCTGGCGTTGCGGTATTACGGATCGCGAGCAGGGTGGGAAAAGATTTTTCAGGCGAATCGGAGTGGTCTGGCAAGCAAGGATCAGTTGAAGGTCGGGCAGCAGTTGGTAATTCCCTGATGGGGAACGCGGGTGGAGTAGGGCGGGAAGGTTATGTTGAACAAGGTATTCGCGGGGTTGGTGATTGCGTTTTGGGCGGCCATGATGACCGCGCTGGTGCGCGTCGAGGTCTTCCCACAGCCGACGGCGATCGAAACTTTTTCGACCGAGCGGATCATGAGAAAGGTGTTCTCGAACCCCGAGCCCGTGAGTCTGGATGTGTATTACAACACCAGCAATCACATCGGTCATTGCACAATCGAAATCCAACCGCAAATGAGCGACCAGCCCGGGGACGAATGCGGCCCGGCGTCGAACGTGGCCGGTTACAAAGTCACCAGTGAACTGACCGTCGGACTGTCGGCATTCGGAATGCCGTCGCGGCTGGCGTTGAGCGGCGAAAGCGTTTTCAACGGAAAGCTGGAACTGGAACACTTTTGGTTCACGACCGTCATCGGCGAAGGTCGTGCGGGGACGGATGGCATGGGAGACGGTCGCGTGAATGTCATCGGAGATGATCGTACTAAAAAGGTGCAGGTAGCGTTCGATTTTGGGGACTTCCACGATGAGCGTCAGTTTGATTTCAATCAGGTCAAGGGCGCTGGCTTTGCCAGCGCATTCGGATTGCCGGGAATGGCCAACTTCAGCTTCCTCGGCGGTGGCGGCCTGCCGAGCGGTCTCGGGATGACGTCGGACGGGTCGGCCCACGCGCAGCCCACGACGAGCATGTCCCTGGATCGTTTGGAAATCGCCGGCAATCTGCAGCGGGCGTACCTCGTGTATTGCAAAATCGACGACCAGATGTGGACAAAGATCTGGGTGGACGAGTCGGGTCAGATCCTCAAGGTCCTGACCTCGATGGGGCTGGAGATGCGAACCCCGACATCCGATGTCGGGGGAGTGGCCGAGCCGCCGAGTCGAATGAGTCGCCCCGACGCGCTTCGCGGTCGGCGTGGGACCAAGTCATGATCCGCACAGAACATCTGACGAAGCGGTACGGCGGGCTGGTGGCCGTCAACAATCTCAACCTCGATATTCCGCAGGGCCAATTCTTTGCGTTCCTCGGGCCGAACGGCGCCGGGAAGACGACGACCATCAAACTTCTGGCCGGATTGCTCAAGCCGACCTCGGGCCGCGCGGTTATCGGAGGCTACGACATTCAGCTGGACCCGGTCGAGGCCCGCAAAATCATCAGCTACGTGCCGGACACGCCGTTTCTCTATGACAAACTCGAACCCATGGAATTCATGTTGTTCATCGGCCAGCTTTATGGAATGGAACGCGCGGAACTCGTGCGAGCGAGCGACGAGTTGTTTGACATGTTTGGATTGGACGAGGTCCGCACCCGGCCCGTCGAAGACCTTTCTCTGGGGACGCGGCAACGGCTGGTGATTGCCTCCGCGCTGTTGCACCGGCCCAAGGTGATCATTATCGACGAACCGATGGTCGGCTTTGACCCGCGGAGTGCACGGGTCGTCAAAAATGTTCTCAAGGAACGTTCGCGGACCGGGGTGACCGTTTTTCTTTCGACGCATATCTTGCATATCGCCGAGGAACTGGCCGATCAGGTGGGCATTTTGAACCGTGGCAAGCTGATCGCGGTGGGGACGATCGACGAACTGCGGGAACTCAGCGGTGAACAGGGCGAACTCGAAGACACATTCCTCGCGCTGACACGCGGTGAGGAACCGGCGACGGAACTGCCATGAACGCCTTCAAGTTTTTCCGATTGCTGTTTGTGCTCAACCTGCGAATTGTTCGCCGCAACCTCCTCGAGCTGCGAGAGAAATCGCTCCTGATGGTGTCGGTGATCACCTTGTTCGTGGCCGGCTACTGGTTCGCGGGTTACGCCATTTTCTATATGGGATTCCACCGTCTGGCGGACTTACCCGGCCTACAGGTGATCGTGCTGGATCGGATGCTCTACCTGTTCTTTGCGTTCCTGTTTCTGATGTTGATGTTCTCCAACATGATCATCGGCTACTCGACGCTGTTTAAGAGTCAGGAAACCCAGTGGATGCTCACGCTTCCCGTCCGCAGTATCGACGTGTTCCGTTGGAAACTCATGGAGACGACCCTGCTGGCCAGCTGGGCGTTCTTGTTCCTGTCGGCCCCGTTGATGGCCGCCTACGGGAATGCTCGACACGTGTCCCCGACGTTTTATCTGAAGGTGTTCCTGTTGTTTGTGCCGTTTACCGTCATCCCGGCGGCGCTCGGATCGATTGCCATCCTCATCGTGACCCGCTACCTGCATCGACGGGTCTTCAAGTGGGTGCTCTTCGGTGTCAGCGCCGTGGGCATCGCCGCCGGCGTCACGTTTTTGAAGCCCATGCAAGCCGAGCAATTGGGACAGGCGCAGATGGTCGCATCTCTTACGCAATTACTTCACAACAGCAACCTGACCCTGCAGCCGATGTTGCCAAGCTACTGGGTCGCCTCGAGCACGATCGCTTGGGGCGAAGGCTGGTCGGGGAAGGGGCTGTTCTATTTTCTCGTTCTCTTGAGCAACGCGATGATGGCCACCCTCGTTTGCGTTACCATCAGCCGCCGGTTATTCTACGAGGGTTGGTCGCGCAATCATACCCAGGGCGAGTTTCAACTGGGTGTCCCGCTTCTGGACAGACCCATCAATCTCCCGCGCCCGGCCCTCGCCGACCGGCTCGTCAACCTCTGGCCGCGCCTGCATCACGCCACCCGCGCGCTGGTCATCAAGGACATCCGGGTTTTCTGGCGCGACACCTCACAATGGAGCCAGTTCGTGATCTTCTTCGGTCTGCTCGGCCTCTACGTCCTGAATCTCCGCAGCGTCGCGTACGATTCGAGCAACGAGCACTACTGGGCCACCTTTGTCTGCTTCCTCAACCTCGGCGCCTCGAGCATGACGCTGGCCACCCTGACCACTCGTTTCGTTTTCCCCCAGTTCAGCCTCGAAGGCAAACGACTCTGGATCGTCGGCATGGTGCCGAATGGCTTGAAACTGGTCCTTCTCGAAAAATTCTGGCTCAGCAGCGTGTGCTCCGCGACGATCACCCTGTGCCTTATGCTCGGCTCCAGTTGGATGCTGCGCATTCCCGGTTGGCTCACGTTGCTGTTCGCCTCCACGGTCGTCGTTATGAGCTTCGCCCTCTGCGGCATCGCCGTCGGCATCGGCGCGCTGTTCCCCAATTTCAGTTCCGGCTCTACCGCCAACCGCCGCGACGACAACCCCGCCCGCATTGTCTCGGGCTTTGGCGGCACCTTCTGCTTCCTCCTCAGCCTCGTTTACCTCGTCCTCGTCATCGGCGCGGAAGTTCTCCCGATGTACCTGAGCTTCGCCCCCAACAGCTACGCCGATCGCGGCCAGTCGTGGGGACTGGTCCTTTCGTGGATCTTCGTCGCCTTCCTCAGCTTCGCGGCCACGAGTATCCCCATGTCTCTCGCCCTCAAGAAAATCGAATCCCTCGAAATCTAACCTCAGTTCATTCGTGCCCATCCGTGTGAATCTGTGGCTCGCCATTCACGCTGAGTCGCGTCCTCTTCGTGACCTTCGCGCTCTTCGTGGTGAACATCCGTGTCCATTCTCGCTAGAAAATTTGTCCCTTCGTGGTAATCTCCTCAACCAACGCCAGCACCAAACAACACGCACTCAGGCCCGCCCCAATGACCACCAGACCCCATTTCATCATCGCCCTCGTTTCTCTCACCCTTACCCTCACTATCGCCCCCCTCCACGCCGATGAACCCCGCTACTTCACAACCGACCAACTCGACCCCGTCGCCGTCCTCCCCCCCCCCCCCCCCCCCCGCGCCCCCCCAAAAAACCCCCCCCCCCCCCCCAACC
>Ga0116126_1000838_pt1 | contig 20673 bp, 10 predicted proteins | sample June2015DPH_16_5_FD_89730 | JGI IMG/M metagenome (GOLD analysis project Ga0116126, IMG submission 89730) | Peatland microbial communities from SPRUCE experiment site at the Marcell Experimental Forest, Minnesota, USA - June2015DPH_16_40 | ecosystem: Environmental > Terrestrial > Soil > Wetlands...
ACCACATAATAGGCTATCCCATAGCTGCTCGCCGAGCCCGTCCAACTCAAGCTGATTTGGCTCGCGCTGACCGCCGTTGCCGTCAGATTACCTGGCGCCGTCGGCGGCGGCGGAGCTAGCGTCGCGGCGGTGGCAGTATTCGAAAGCGTGCTCGTATTCCCGGCGGTATCGACCGCTTGCACCTGGTAGCTATAGCTCGTACTTGGCAATAGGCCCGTATCGGTGTAGTTAGTCCCGGCCACTGTCGCAACCTGCACAAAACTGGTGCAGCCGGTGCCCTGACAGCGTTGCACCACATAGTCCGCGACACCAAGCCCGCTGGTGGAGACGGTCCAACTCAGGTTGATTTGGGTCGCGCCGGCCGCCGTCGCCGTCAGATTACCCGGCGCTGCTGGCGCGGTGTTTCCCACGGGCGTGCGGAATGCGACCATCTGCATAATCCACGGCGCCGGCACGCCGAGAGTCGCGCTCGCGTCATAACTGCCGGTGGCTGTGACAATCTCGTCTTCTAACACGTTGCCGTCCGGCCACGTTAGCGGCCGCTGGGTGAAGCCGAGACCCGGCGCGATGGACGCGGCCTGACTCAGATTCGCTCCGAAGATCAGATCGGTCGCATTAGTCGTTGTCGCGGAGCCGCTGTCGCTGGCGGCGCTGTTGCCCATGTTCGCGGACGTTGCGTCTACCGGGTTGATAGGATCCGCTCCGCTGTACTCCAGTATGCGTATGTCGGGGGCTGTCGCGGCGCTCGCAAAGGTCACCGTGACAACATTCGTCCCGGCAGCCGCCGATGCGATGTTCGGCGCATAGTAAATCGCCTGCGAAGCTAATCCGCTCTGGACCGTAGGACCCACTGCGAGTGTATACGGGTTACCTATTGAGTCGGTAACTGCAGCGACTTCGGCCGTGCTGTCGTTCCATCCCACCACCACGACGTTCAGGTCGCCGGCGACCTGCCCGGCAGTGTAGGCGACGCTCACCGTGGTCTGGATGGTATCGAGCACGGTGGAGCTGTCCTGCACATAACTGATCCCCGGGGTCGCGGGCGCCGCATAGGTGAACCCGTTCGGAAGACTCCCGCTCTGCGCCCCGGGGTTCGTGACCGTCACCGTTGCCGCTCCAACGGTGCCCGGCGGCGTCGTGGCTGTGATCTGGGTCCCGCTAACCACCACCACATTGGTCGCCGCCGCACCTCCAAACGCAACTGTCGCTCCCGCTGCAAAGTTCGTCCCGCTGATCGTGACCGCCGTCCCACCCACGGTTGGCCCGCTATTCGCCGATACACTATTCACCGTCGGCGAAGTCGTAGAAGTCGTAACTGAAGCCGCGGCTGCCACTGGAGTACGCAAGGCGACCATCTGCATGATCCACGGCCCCGACGGGCTGACCGGGGTGCTGGCGCTATAACTGCCAGCGGCTGCGACCATCTGGTCTTCCACGATGTCGCCGTCCGGCACCGTCAGCAGCCGTTGGGTGAAGCCGACGCCAGGACCGACGTTCTGGGTCTGAACCAGGCTCGCTCCCAAGATCAGATCGGTCGCGTTGGTCGTGTTCGCCGAGCCGCTGTTACTAGTAGTACTGTTGCCGAAGTTGGCAGCCGTTGCGTCCACTGGGTTGATAGGATCCGCTCCGCTGTACTCAAGTATGCGTATGTCGGGAAATGTCGCGGCGCTGGCAAAAGTCACGGTGACGGTGTTTGCCCCGGCAGCCGCCGATACGATATTCGGCGCATAGTAGATGGACTGGGAACCGAATCCACTCTGCACCGTGGGGCCCACGGCGAGTGTGTACGTGTTACCGCTTGAGTCGGTAACTGCACCAACCACGGCTGTACTGTCGTTCCACCCCACCACTACGACGTTGAGATCGCCGGCGACCTGCCCGGCGGCATACGCCACGCTCACGGTGCTCTGGGGGGCTTGCGGCGTGGCGGAGTTGCCCTGCACATAGCCGATCGCTGGAGTACGGAAAGCGATCACCTGCATGATCCACGGCCCGGACGTACTGAGAGGCGCGCTGGCGCTATAATTGCCCGGGGCTGCCACCATCTGGTCTTCCGCAATGTCGCCGTCCGGCGACGTCAGCAGCCGCTGCGTAAAACCGCCGCCCGGACCGATGGACAGGGTCTGAACCAGGTTCGCTCCGAAGATCAGATCGGTCGCGTTGGTCGTATTCACCGAGCCGCTGCTACTAGTAGTACTGTTCCCGGAGTTCGCAGCCGTTGCGTCCACCGGGTTAATAGTATCCGCTCCGCTGTACTCGAATATACGAATGTCGGCGGATCTCGCAGCCGTCGCAAAACTCACAGTGACGGTGTTTGTCCCGGCAGCCGCCGATATGATGTTTGGCGCATAGTAGATGGATTGCGAAGCGTATCCACTCTGCACCGTCGGGCCCACCGCCAGTGTATACGTGTTACCGCTTGAGTCCGTAACTGCACTAACCACAGCCGTGCTGTCGTTCCACCCCACCACTACCACGTTGAGGTCGCCGGAGGCCTGCCCGGCGGCATAGGCAACGCTCACTAAGGTCTGGGGCGTCTGCGGCGCGGCATAATTGCCCTGCACATAAGTGATAGCCGGCGCCGCCTCCAAGCCAGCCGGACACAGCCAGCAGGCAAGCGACACAGTCGTCAGTAGAACCAGGTGAGTAAACTCAGTGGCGAAGGTTTTCATTCTTGAACCCAGGTTTCGAACAGTATACACTGGCGTTCACGCTCTTGTCCAGAGTTAGCACGGACATTCAGCAGTTATAATTCGCGCGGCCTCCAAGCTAGCCGGACACGACCAGCAAGCAAGCTCCCGAGTCGTCAGCCTGGCACAAGGTGAGTCGACTCAGTGGCGAATAAGTTTCATTTTGGGACGATAAGTGGGAATGGCATACACTGGCACTGGTACTGTTGGCAGGATTCAGTGTGGACACTCACATGGCCACGGATGTCAAGCCTTGTTTCAGGCGTCCTGTGTCTTAACACACTAGGAATATTCCTGACATTGCCAACAAAGGAAGCAAAAGACACTTCTGGATCTGTATCTCGCCTGTTATTAACAGTAGGAATGAGGAGTGCACAATCGTCGGAGCAACGATGGTACATGGGTTTATGCGCGGCAGAGAGAAAGGGCCATGTAATAAGCAGACGGCTCTCTTCACTCCCGGTGTAGCCGAACGGGCCCGAGGTGTGTCTGCCGCGGCGAGAGGGTGCTTGCGAGGCCGAACTGACCGCTAAGATTGCCGGCGTTATCCAATGGAGCACGCTGACGCTCTAAGCCCCGTCTGTTAGAGTGCCAGCCCCCCGGGCGGGATGTTCCTATTGCGATCGAACCGGCGCCGTCACTCGCTCACGCACGTTGAACTCGAGCTTCCAGCGCCGGTTATCGCGAGCCACGCACCATAGTTGCAACAGACCGGTTTCCGTGATTACGGTTTCGAAAGAGACCGGCACCACTTCGGAGGAAGCCTCACCGGCGCCGAACGTAACTTCCATGGGAGAGAGTTCCTCAAGGTCGCCACTCAGGTCTTCGATGAGATCGCCGGGCTGGTCGTTCTTGCGGGCGGCGGAAGTGAAGAACCGGAACTCGGCCGGCTCGCCGACCACCAGGCCGAATTCGCGGCCGGGGATGCGCACCTCGGTGCCCTCCTCCATGCCGAAAGACACCACCGTGAGCGCCTTAAGGGGAGCCCGAAATCCGGGCGCCGCGGGCATGGCGGCCTGGATGCCCACATAATAGGTGCGCGGCACGCCGCCGCGGATGCGCACGCCGCGCCCGAGCCGCGCCAGGCCATGATAGGCGGCCCCACGCGCCACCGCTTGCATGAGATCTTCGCCGCTGAGCGGCTTCACCGGCTCCAGACCCTCCTCGGCAAGCCAGGAATCGAGAGTAGCCAGCAGCCGCTCCCGCACCATTGCGGCCTTGAGGATGCCGCCGTTGAACAACACGTGCGTGGGGCAGGCTAGGCCGCTCGGCCCCCGGCGCACCGCTCCGTGTTCCGAGGTGGCTGCCTGCTGGCGCAGAAAGCGCGCCAGGTGCCGGGTGATGGCCGGGTCGGCGGCGTACGGCAGGCCGATTTCCTGCAATCCCGCCCGCCGCTGGCGTTCCGGCATGTCCGTGCTCGCAACCGACGGCAGGAATCCCTCGCTCAGCACTCGATCGATATCGTCGCGGTGTAGCGTGGCTTTGATGGTGCCACCAACCACGCCGCTGCCTTTGCCGAGAATCGTTACCGGCTGCTCGCGAAGCTTGGACCCGGGCTCCAGCAGCTTTTCTTTCGCGATGCGGCAGTTGCTCCATAGGGTCTGCAACTGGCGGTTGTCGATGCGCGTGCCCTTCTCCGCCAGACGCTGTGAAACCACGCCGGCCAGCGCCAGGTCGATGTTGTCACCGCCCAACAGAATGTGCTCGCCCACGGCGACGCGATTGAGCGCGAGCTCGCCCTCACGCTCGGTGATCGCGATCAAACTGAAGTCCGTCGTTCCGCCGCCGATGTCCACCACCAGGATCAGGTCGCCCACATGCACTCGCTCGCGCCAGTCGGCGTGCCGTTCGATCCAGGCATAGAAGGCGGCCTGCGGCTCTTCGAGCAGCGTGAGATTGCGGTAGCCGGCCTGTTGCGCGGCCTCCAACGTCAGTTCGCGAGCCACCGCGTCGAACGAAGCCGGAACCGTAACCAGCACCTGCTGCTCGGCGAACGGGGCCTCCGGAAGCGCCGAGTCCCAAGCCTGGCGCAGGTGCTCCAGGTAGCGGCGGCTGGCCTCGACGGGCGAAATCTTATCGACGCCTTCGGGAGCGCGGAACGGCACCAGCGGCGCCGTGCGGTCCACGCCCGAATGCGATAACCAGCTCTTGGCCGAGGACACCAGACGCCCGGCATTCTCCGCGCCCCGTTTCTGCGCCAACTGCCCCACCACGAAATCGCGGTCCGCATCCCAGGGCAGCGCCAGAGATCCAGCCGGGAAGTCGGAGCTGCCGGACAGATAAAGAAAAGACGGCAGCAGATCTTCCTCGCGCACTTCGCCGAGATTGGCAAGCTGCGGAATCGCCATCACCTGCACGTTGGCCGGCGCGAAGAGATCCGCGTCCGGCCGGACCGCCGCGAATGCGAGCGCCGAGTTGGTGGTGCCGAGATCGATTCCGATTACGTATGTGGATTCCAGTGGTATTTGATGTGGCTCCAGAATCTAGGATAGCGTGTCGGCGGCGCCCGGGCGGCGATGCGACTTGCGAAGCCGCGCCTTTGCCTATCGGTGAAAACTTTCCGGAGGCCCCAGGTAGCTGGGTTTGACACCGCCCAGGTCGACCACGAGCTTCTCGATCACGATGCCAGGATCCACCATCCAGAATTTCAATGTGTGAACTCCGGGAAGGGCCAGTGTGTGCCTGGAGCGCACCTTGCGAACGCTGTCTTCGACCGATGTCTCCCAGTCGCTCTGCGCGTTGTGCGCGAGGGCGTCGATGACCTGCGGCGTTTCGTCGTCGAACGAGATTGCATAGCGCAGGCCGCGCCCGGGACAGAAGTTCAGCGTGGGCGAGAGAATCGCTTCCACTTCGACCCGGCCGGCATCGAACAGATACATCCGATACTCGAGATACGGCGCCTTGGCCGGCGGCGTCACGCTTTCCGCCGTGACCGGAAAGATCGACATAGCGGATAGCGTGCGGCCGTAGTCCGGGATTCGCTGCCACGTTACCGCTCCCGCGTCGACTTTGCGGGTGTAATGTTCCGCCTCCATCGAGACATACCCGGAGGTTTCGACGAAGCCTGTGAGCGATGCGCGCGCCGGTAGTTTCGGATTGAAGACATCGACTCCCACTTCGATGGGAGTGGCTCCCGCGCCCTCGATGCTAATCGTGCCTTTGTTCGATCCCGGCGGGGCCTTGTCCCAATCGACCCGCATCCACAGGCGTGCTTCTTTCTCGACGGATCCGCGCGTCGCGCTCAGCACGATCCAGGGAGCGCTTGCAGTGGCTGTGAATTTGAAAGGAGCGCGCCCGCGATTGAACACATCGATGAAATGCCGTGGCTGGTTGTACGAATCGAAAACAGGCAGCACCGCCGGCGCCGCGCCGCCCGGCCAGGCGGCGCTCGATCCTTCGACGGCGACGCCCATCGACGCGGCCACCGGGACAGTAAGGTCGGTGACCGGCGGCATGGTGTTCTTCGGCGGCTCCTGCCAGTACGTGTACCCGATGTGTGTCTGATCCATCATGTGGGGCCACTTGCCGTGTGCCAGCGTGTGGTTGAAGTACGTGGTCAGGTCCGCGTCGGCCTGAAAAAGCTGGCGCGTTTGAGCCGCCATGTCATTGGCACTGGCGCGACCCTGAGCCGCGTACAGATGGTTCTTGGCCACCGCCACGTACATCGCAGTGACGATCGCATTGGCTTTTGCCGGATGGAGGACGAGCTCGAAAAACGCATCCCGCGCCTCGGCCGGCAGCTCGCGCTCAATCGCCTCTGCTTTCGACACAATCGCGTCGTAGTCCGCGACCGCGCGGTCCGCTTCCCGGTAGTCGATGACGCTATACGTGCCGGGCTCCAAGAGCTCCGGCTTGCGCCGGCCATTGTATTTCAAAGTCTTCGCAACCAGATCGGCTATCTCCGCCGCATGCGACGGGCCGAACTCTCTCGCGGCCCATAACTCGGTGAACTCGCCGAGCTTCTCCTTTGGCCAGCGCGCCGGAACGCGGGCCAGGCTCAGGAAGAACTCGATGGGAAACTCCATCGGCTTCAGATCGCCGACATTCACGATCCAAATCCGATTCGCTCCGTATTCCGCGGCCAGATGCATTTGCTCCCAGACCTTGGGAATCGGATTCGTGTCAATCCACTTGTAATTGCGCGGACCGCCGACGTAATCGAAATGATAATAGATGCCCGCGCCGCCACTGCGTTTGCGTTCTTCGGGTGTCGGCAGACGGCGGATGTTGCCCCAGTTGTCGTCGCACCATAGAAGGGTCACGTCGTCGGGGACGCGCATTCCCTTCTCGTAATATTCCTGGACCTCCTTATAAAGCGCCCAGTCTTGCGGAACCTGGGTGACGTCCGGGTTCACTTCCGCCGCGATGATCTTGCGCTGATCGGCAACGATGCGCTCCAGCAACGCCGTGTTGGACTCTCGGGACATGGGCATGTCCCCGTCGCCGCGCATGCCGAGCGTGATGATGCTCTCGAAGTTCTTGTTGCGGCGAACACCCTCTTCCCAAAAGGCGCGCAAGACGTCCCCGTTCCGGGAGTAATCCCAGGGCCCCGTCCCGTGCCGCTTCCATTCTTGTTGGGCGCGCAGCATGGGCTCATGATGCGAGGTTCCCATGACGATCCCGTATTCGTCGGTGAGTTTGGCGTTGAGAGGATCGTCCTCGTTGAAGGCGTTGTTCCACATCGCGGGCCAGAGATAGTTCGCCTTCAGCCGCAGAAGCAGTTCGAACACCTTTGCATAGAACTCGTGGTTGTAATTTCCGTAGGTTGCCTTCACCCAACCCGTGAGAGCGGGCGCTTCGTCGTTCAGGAATATGCCGCGATACTTGACCGCCGGCTCTCCCTGCAGGTAACGTCCCGGCTTCACGAACAGCGCGTCTCGATGCACGACCGGGACATCGGCCCAGAAATGCCAGGGCGAAACGCCGATCTGTTCCGAGAGATCGTAAATCCCGTATATCGTTCCGCGCTTGTCACTGCCGGCAATCACCAGCGCGGAATCGATGCCGGCCTGCGGATGCGGCACCACTTGAATCAGGAACGATTCCCAGTTGCCCATTATCCCGGAAACGTCGATTCTTCGTCCGCGAATCAGCCGGTCGACGATCGCGTTCTTTCCGATGGTGCCGGCGATGATGGTTTCGCGCGCACCAAGAGCCTGCGGGGGCGTCAAACCCGTGACGCGGGCAATATCGCCGCGGAGGGCGTCGGCTGCCCTGGCGACGCCGGGGAAGTCGCTCGCGTCCACGTACACCGCCGCGACAGACTTGTTGTGGACGATGGGAAAGCTGCCAGGCACTGCGGCCATGGAAACATAGCGCGGCTGACCTAAAGCAAAGAGGGATGTCTGCAAGAAGAAGCTGCTTGCCGCAGCACAGATCAACGTCTTGCGCATAACCGCCATCCAGCTAGGGGATCGACGTCTCGCACACCGGCTATTTTGTCTCAGACCACAACTATATTGAAAACTGACGTCGCCGGCAACCGGTTCTCAACCAAACGGTAAGGCTGACGGTTTCGCCCGGTGCCCTGGCGCGGCCCTCTCGCACCTGAGCATGAGAAAAGGACTCGGGCCGAGCGCGCGCGAGGTTTCGAGAAGGGCGTGCCGGAATTTGCGCTCAGCCCCGATCTACGCTATTTCCGCGCTGTCTGCCCACTTGACGGCTTCGGCGTAGCAGCCGGTGAGAGTTTGCGGCTTCAGGTCGAGGGCCGGCGCGTCGGCGCCGAGTGTGTCCCAATCGCCGCGCTCGTAGGCGAGCACGAGCTTCCAAACCGGCGGCATCTTGTCAGTTGGATTTGGGCGATCGAGAAGCGTACGGGTAATCTGGCCGTGCAGGTTCAAGCCTTCCACCAGTTCCGCCAAAGGACGGCCCAGCATCGCATCCAGGAGTGAGAACATGCCCACCAGGAAGCAATCGTCGCGCAGTTGCGTTAACCCGGCTTCTTTGGCGAGCGATTCAAAGAAGCGCGCCCGCACCAGCGTACTGATCGCCAGCTCAGTGGGGTGGTCCGAAGCCAGATTGGCCATGGTGAGCACCGACAGCCACTTGCGCGCGGCGTCCTCGCCGAGCGAAACCAGCGCGCGCTGGAGCGACTCCACCGGCGAGCGCAGGCCGAACCACGCCGAGTTGACGAAGCGCAGCAGCTTGTAGGAAAGCCCGGGCTCGCGTTTGAGGAGGTCCGCTAATTTGCGAAAATCCATTTCCGGCTGGTGAAGTTCGTTGAGGATTCTCAAGAACTGAAGCTTGAACCCCGGAATTTGGCGGGTGGAGGATATCACCGGGCGGGCGAAGAAGTAACCCTGAAAGTACTCGTAGCCCATGTCGCGCGCGCTGCGGAACTCCTCCTGCGTTTCCACCTTCTCCGCCAGGAGCTGGACCTTGCCTTTGAATCGCGTGGCGGCTTCCGCCTGCTGCTCCACACTGGTAGCCCGGAAATCTACCTTGACGAAATCGGCGATGGAAGCCAAGACTTCCACCTTTTCCGGGACCGTAAAGTCATCGAGAGCTAGCCGGTAGCCCCGGTCCCGCAGCGCGCGGCAGGCCTCCAGCAGATCCTCGTCGGCCTCGACGGTCTCCAGAATCTCCACCACGGTCTGCTGTGGCGGCAGGATGGAAGCCGTGCCGTCCAGCAGCATCTTCTGTGGAAAATTGATGAAGGTGTTCTTGCGCCCCGTCAACTGATCCGTCTCCGCCGATCCGAAAACCGCGCCGATGACCTGGGACGTGGCGGCATTTTCTTCCGTCCCGTCAAATTCGTTCAGGCTACTCGAGCGAAACAGCATCTCGTAGCCAAAGACGCGCATCTGCTCGTCAAAAATCGGTTGTCGCGCGACCAGCAGTTCCATCGACACCTCAGCCACTTACCTTAATCGGCTGAGCCCGCAGAATCTTTAGCCCGAGATTTGCAGCCTGCGGGGCGGTGTGCGCAGCGGTGCTGGCAATGTTGCTCACCCAACTGGCGGACGGGAGAGAATAGCGGCAAGGAAAGGCCGAGACGAATCTCGGCTCAGCAGGCTCGACGGCGCGCGCCCCGTCACAGATTGGGGAGTATTTTTTCGAACAATTGGAAAAATGCGTCTTGAGTGCCCTCGTCGATCAGACTCGATAGCTCGGAATAGCGCTCCAATGCATTCTGACGAGCTACCAACGAGACTAAGCCAGCACCACCAAGCGCGACGCCAAGAGCCTCCGTCTCCACCCGGTTCAGTACCACGACCCGCGCCATATTCTTAACCACGCTCACTAATTCATCGTGGGTTAGTTCCATGCCACGATACTAGCACTTTACTAGCGCCCGTCGTTAGTGAATTATGCTCTTATTCCTATCAAATATGTGGCTGACATAACTCGGCGCAGAAGGCAGAAGGCGACCGCAAGATACTTACGATCCACCCGCCATCGAGCCACAGCGTGTATCCCACTTCGTATCATTAACGACAATCAGAATTGCGTCACCTTTAGTGACCCAGCCTAACTCTGTTGGTCACGGTCCTACCACTTACGATACCGTTATCCCTTTTGCCGAGTATCTTAGTTTGTCTGGGGAGTTTCCCCCAGCCCGGCACCGGAAAACGCTTATAGATTTGGATCGCCCAAAAAACGGGTGAACGTTCCCGGTTCCCTTGCCGCCGCCCCTACGGCACCAGCATGATCGGCGCCTGCCAAAATGCCGCTTTCTGCGCCGCCGGATCAACCACCGAGATCTGGCAATTGTACCGTCCGGGCGGCAGCTTGGCCAGCGACAGGCTGAACTTTAGCGGCAAGGTCTTGATGCGGCTTTGCAGCAGCTCCGACACCTGCAAGGGCGGGGTTTCGAACACCTTGGCGCGGCCGCGGTAAAAGGTCACGAAGGCAACCACCGGCTCGGCCGTGGCGGCGGATTCATAGGCTTGCAGGTAGACGTACATCTCCCGGGCGGAGCTAAACACTCTGGTTACGCTGGGAATCAGCTTCTGGCCATCCAGTACCAACGGATTCATCACTTGTAACTTGTCTTTACCGGCGGTGAAGAGAGCGTCTTTCAGATCCACCCGCTGGCTGCTCAACACCACCGAGCTGATGGGAATCCGCTTGTCTTCCTTGTTCAGATTGGGAATCACGAACTTACTCATGTAAGTGCCGATGCGGCCGGTTTCGTCATCGCGAGCCAGCACTTTGATGTTATAGGTTCCGGGCAGCAGCGTGTAGCCGGTATCGTACTCAATAGGACGCTTGACCAGCTCGGCGGCGGTTTCGCCGCTCAGCTTGATATCCACCTTATCGCGAATGTTCTGGATGGTGGTTCCGTATTCGTCTTTGATTTCGCCGATGAAATCGATCACCGTGCGCTCGGCGCCGCCGCGCCGCGCCAGGGCCAGCTCGCTGCCGGGAATCTTCATCACCACCGGCACGTAGTATTCGGCGTGGTTGAGCTGAAAGTAATTGACCTCCACGGCGATCGTCAGGTCGGTGATGGGGTCCCCGAGCATCAGCGCCTCTTCGAGCTGCCGTTCTCTATCGGCCAGCGTGAACTTACCGAATTCCTTTCCGCCGAAGTAACCCTGGCGGTAGTCGAGCTTGGCCGAAGTAATCTCCTTGAGCGCGATCTTCACGCGGCGAAACTTACCATCCAATGCCGAATTGGTCGTGTAATAACCAATGATGTAGTAACTGGAAAGAGCTTCCTGCGCATTGAGGATGCCTCGGCCCAGGTCGTTGACATCGAGCAGCGCTTTGCCGCCCGTGTCGGAGGCCAGCGTGTACATGGTATCCTGCGAGCTTTGCAAACTCTGCATGTTGGCCAGGGCGCCCGCGCCGGAATACATGGCCATGCCGCCTTGCGATCCGTGGGTGGCATCGCCCATCGGCGGCAGCGCCACCAGGCCGCGTGCGTCGATGGTGAACAGCGCAACGTTAGCGCGGATGGCGGCGTTGGTGGTGGCGCGCAGTTGGGCCTGGTTATCCACGCCGTTGAGGCGCATGCCGCTGGCAAAGTAGATCAGCGCCTTCTTCTCGTTCAGATTGCCGAGCATCTTCGCGGCGGTCTGAATGGCGGAAAGCTGGCGGTCGGTGTTGAAGACGTTGAATTCGCTATCGTCCTGGCCGAAGGCGGAGAAAGTGTCCGAAGCCATGTCGTCCTCGTCGGATTCCTGGAATCCTTCGCCTTCGCCGACGATCAGTTTCTGGATGATCTGCTGCAGCAGGTCGCGGTCGCTTGTGAAATCCTGCAGCACTTTCACCGCGCCGCCATCGTATTTCATCAGAGCTACCAGGTCGGCCGTGGTGACGCCCGTTCGCAGGAATTTCTGCGCCGCCTGGAGCGCGCGCAACTGGTCCGGCACGGGCATGGCGGACATATCGAAATAGAGCGCCAGCAGCCGCCGGTCGCGATAGCGGATGTCGCCCGGAGCTTCCGGCGCAATCGGCGTGCTGGTGACAGGCGGCGCGGCTTTGGGCTGGCTCAGCGGCAGCGCCGCCACGGGCGGCGCCGGCGGCGCGGGCGTGTTATCGAGCTGTTGAAACTCGCAGAAGCTGATAGTTTGCGGCTGGCCGTTTTCGGTAACCACGAAATCCTTCGCCGTCAAGCCTTCGATCGCCTTGCCGTTCTTGTCTTTCACCGAAACGGTTTCCACCACGAGCTGGGTAGTGGATTGGAACTTCACCGCCGGTTCGGGCGGCTGCTGGGCGCAGACGCCGATAGTGGCCAGCATGAAGAGCAAGGTAGGACAGGCCATCGTCTTTCGTGGCCTGTCGCTGCCGGCCGTGGCGCACGCACTCGTGCGTGCCGCGTCGGCACTCGTGCCGACGCCCGGCCTCGCAGCGCCGAGCAAGTGTCGAGACGAGTCTCGACACGGCACGCATGAGTGCGTGCGCCACGTCAGCCATTCTGGCACCGCCGATTTCCGGTTCGTCGTCATCTTAAAACCTCATCCGCAGCGTGACCTGCATCGCGCGCATGGCGTTGGCTGATGTGGGCAATCCAAACAGGGCGCTGTCGGTCACCGTGGTAACCCAGCTCGAATACGTCACGTGGTTGAGCACGTTGGTAGCGTCGAAGCGCAGGTCCGCATTCCAACGATCCGTGACGCGGAAGGTTCGCGCCATGGATGCGTTCAGACTAAACTGCGCCGGCCCGGTGATGGAATTCCGCCCGGCGTTGCCCCACTCTCCCGTCGGTGGTGCGCTGTAAGCCGCGAGATTGAGGTTGCGGCCGCCGGTGTCGCTATAGAGCGGCGCGCCCGTATAGTCGGGCCGGATGCTTCCAGTCACGCCGGTGCCGCTGACGAGGGCCGAATAAATCGGCGTCAGCGGCATGCCCGTTCCGGCGGTGGGTGTCACCACGAACGTCCAGTCCTTCAACGCCGCGCCGCGCCAACCGCCCACCAGCGTTCCGCCGGCCACGCCCATCCCGGTAGTGTATTGCAAGGTTGCGTTCACCGTTTGGCGCTGGTCGAAGTTAGACAGGCCGCGCTCGCCGTCGAGGTCGAGCCAGTTCTGCGCGATCAGCGTGCCGCCCTGTCCGCGGCCGCCCAAAGTCGAATCGTCGATGGCCTTGGCAAAGGTATACTGAACGCTCGCCATCAGCCCATTGTGCAAGCGGCGCCGCAACTGCGCCTGCCCGCTCTCGCGGGTGGAGTTGCCATTCGACGTCACGTAAAGAAATCCGGCCGGGCACGAAGGGCAGGGATTTTCCGCCTCCAGCGGATAGGTGTTGGGCAGGAACATCTGCATCCCGCGGGTGCCTTTGATTCCCAAATAGGTGAGAGTGGCCACCAGCGATCCCGGCAAGTCGCGCTGCACCGAGAGATTCCAGTTGTGCGAATAACCGGCGCGCAGGTTGGGATCGATAGCGAATGTGTTTAGAGTGGTGGTGAGCGACGGAAGGAACCCATTGGCCAGCGTCAGCGGATCGGCCGCGCTGTTGGCGACGGTGAAGCTTTTCGACAGCGGCGACTGCTGCGCCATCTGCAAGGCCAGCGGCTGATAGAACGAAGTGTTGTAGTAGATTCCGTAGCCCGCCCGCACCACCATCGATGAGCCGAGCAGCGGGTGCCACGCCACGGCCACGCGCGGCTGGAAGGCGTGCCGGTCGGGGCGCAGCAGCGAATCGGGGTAGTGCTGGAGGGTGAGGGGGCCGACCGGGTCCGAAGCCAGCACTGGGATCACATTCGCAAAACCCCGAGCGACGTCCAGGTTCACCAGCCGTCCGTACTCTTCCGTGACGGGGGCGCCATACTCCCAGCGCAAACCCAGGTTGAGGCTGAGTCCCGGGCTGACGCGCCAGTCGTCGGCCACAAAGGCGTCGGAGACGGATTCCCGAAAATACTTGTCGGCGTTGCCGAACGCGATCGAGCTGGCGTCCGGCACGCCGAGCAGGAAGTCCGCGAAATCGCTGCCGCTGCCGGGAACCGGCGAGCCGTTCGCGGAGATCCCGGTCGCCGCTCCGGTGAAGGTGAAGCTGCCGCGCGCGTTCTGCTGCGCGAGATAGTTGAACTGCTGTCGGCGGAAATCGCCGCCGAAGCTGATGTTGTGCGCGCCGTGCAGCCAGAACAAGCTGGCCGAAAGGGCGCTCGTCTGGAAGCGATTTCGGGCGGCCTGGGCATCGGAAATCCCGGCGAAGCCGGAGGAGAACCCCAGGCTCGGCGGTCCCCAATCCACCGGGCTCTGGTCGTTGCCGGTGATGCCGAAATCGCCCGAAACGTTCACGTGGTTGGCGAAATATGGCGTGACGCGCGATGAGTAGTGGCTGTACGTGTAGCCGAAGCTGGAGGTGAACCGCTGCGAGAAAAAGTGGCGCCAGTACAGGTAGCCATTCAAGCCCAGCGTATCCGTGACATCCACCAGGCCGAACAGGTTGGGCGCATCCGAGCGCGAGTCCTGCATGTTGAAACCGCCGTTGACCATGTTCTTGCGGTTGATCATCTTGTTGAAGCGCGATTGCAGGCTGTCCGAGTGCGTCGTGCTCTGCGTCGGAATCTGGTAATTGTAGCCGGCCGATCCGGTGAAATTGGGCTGCGGATAAAGGCTCAGCAGCGCGGCCGCCTGCGGGCTGATGAGCGACTGCGGGATTTGATTTCCCGGAAAGCCGGCGATCTGAACCGGCTGGCCCAGCACGCTCGTCACCTGCGACAAATCGCCGGCGCGTTCGGCCCCGGTGGGCATCAAACCGGTCTGTACGCTGTCATTGCGATTCCGCGTCCATTGATAGGCGACGAAGATAGTAGGCCAATTGCTGTGCATGCCGGGAATCTTGAGCGGACCGCCGAAGGTGCCCAGGCCGGTGAAGCGGTTGTAGGAAAGCTTGGGGCTATTCTGGCCGGTGATGGAAAACGGGCTGGCGTCCAGGTTCGAATTGTCCATCGTGAAGCCTATGCCGCCGTTGTAGAGCCCGCGGCCGCCGGGCCGGAAATTGCCGAATGCGGCCGACTGGCTGAAGGCCGAATTAGCGCCGTTGTTCACGCTGCCATTGATCAGGAAGCCGTCGTTCGATTCCTTGCCGGCCTCGGCCACAGCCTGGCTATCGGAATCCTTGTCCACCTTGGCGGCGTCTTCGGATGCCTTCAGGTCCGTCTTCTGAAAGCCGTTCTGCGGCGGAGCCACGGTGGGAATCGCGTTCTTCTTGCCGCGAGCGGATGGTGCCGGCGCGGGTGTGGGCGCTCCTGCGGCTGCCTGCGGCTGGCTGGGAGCCGCACTGGCTGTGGCGACCGTCACCGGCGCGGCGGCACTATGCATTTCCTCAAGCGGCAGCATCTTCAACTGCCATTCCGGACTGGGCGCGGCGGGCGCCACGGCTACCTCGCGCTCAATCGGCGCAAAGCACAGCATCTCGACGCGAATCGTCCAGATCCCTTCCGCGAGATCCGGGAACGCGTAAGCGCCCTGCTGGTCCGTCACCGCGGTCAGGCGTTTACCGGCCTCGGTCGCGGTCACGGTGACGCCGGGCACCGGCAAGCCGTTGAACGTCACCCGCCCGTGGTGCTCCACCGCGGCCAGATTGAACAGCGCCACCAACAAAAGAAGGCAGATTATAGCGGGCCGGGCAAGCACGGCCCCGAGTATGGTTCGCAATTCGCGAGTTCTCCCTCGCCGTCAAAAACCGGCGCAATCCGACAATCGTCTCGGTTTCAGGCTCCCGCTGGCCAAGGCAATTCGCCTGCCATGAGATAAAGACGATGCAGTCTTATGGATATGACGATGGCCGGCAAAAAAGGTTCAGTGATTCCCGGTGTTTTCGGCAAAACCGGCTCCAAAACCATGACCGCCAGCGACTTGGGCCCCGCTCGAAAGCGTCCGATACCGGGACGCCCGTGCCCGGAACTGGGGCAGGTCGCGGACCGGCTCTTGGCAGGTCGGGGACCTGCCCCACGGTTATGACACCGGCGCCAGCACGCGTTCCGCCATGGCGTGCTTCAGCGCCTCGATTCCCTGCCCCGTCACGCTGGAGATTTCGAAAAACGGCAGGCCGCGCTCTTCGGCCAGGCGGCGCAGGCGAGCCACCCGCTCCGGGTCCTGCGCGGCGTCCATCTTCGCGGCCACCACGATCATCGGCTTTGCGGCGAGTTCCTCGCTGAAACTGGCCAGCTCGCGCATAATGATTTCGAAATCTTCCTCCGGCTGCCGGCCGGTCGATTCCGATACATCCACCAGGTGGGCCAGCAGGCGCGTGCGCTCGATGTGGCGCAGGAACTGGATGCCCAGGCCCGCGCCGGCGTGCGCGCCCTCGATCAGGCCGGGAAGATCGGCCACCACGAAGCTGCGGAAGTCGTCGAGCTTCGCCACGCCCAGGTGCGGTTCCAGCGTGGTGAACGGGTAATCGGCGATTTTGGGGCGGGCGGCGGAGATGCGCGAGATCAGCGTGGATTTCCCGGCGTTGGGGAAGCCGACCAAGCCGACATCGGCCAGCAGCTTCAACTCCAGGCGCAGGCGCTTTTCTTCGCCGGGGCGTCCGGGTTCGTGCTCGGTCGGCGCCTGATGAGTAGCGGTGGCGCGGCTGCCGTTGCCGCGTCCGCCGCGCCCGCCGCGCGCCGCCAGGAACCGCTGGCCCGCCTCGGTGAAATCGAAAAGCCGGGCGCCGGTGGCCTCGTTGTAAACCACCGTCCCTACCGGAACCAGCACGTCGATTGACTCGCCATCGGCGCCGGTGCAGTCGCTGCCTTCCCCGTGCCGGCCGCGCTCGGCGCGATGCTCGGGGTTGTAACTGAACTGAAGCAGGGTGTTCTGATGAAGCGTCGATACCAGGTAGACGTCGCCGCCGCGGCCGCCATCGCCGCCCGAAGGCCCGCCCCGCGGGACGTATTTCTCCCGCCGGAAAGCCATACAGCCGTTGCCGCCGTCGCCGGCTTTCACCAGGATGCGCGCTTGGTCGAGAAATAACATCGTGTAGGGGCCGGGGGCGGTGAATCCGGAAGTGTGTGCGCGCCGTAGGGGCCGGGCATGCCCGGCCCGCATGCGCGGCCCACGAGAAGGAATCTTACTGGACGGCGTTGATCCGGACGAACTTGCCCAAGCGGCCGCGGTCCTTGAATTCGACCACGCCGGTCACCTTGGCGAACAGCGTGTCATCCTTGCCCCAGCCCACGTTGAGGCCGGGTTTCAGCTTGGTGCCGCGCTGCCGCACGATGATCGAACCACCGGGAACCAGTTGACCGCCGAATACCTTGATGCCCAGCCGTTGCGCGTTGGAGTCGCGCCCGTTCTTGGAACTGCCTAAGCCTTTTTTATGCGCCATACGCCACCTATGCCAGATTCTCGCTGATCTTGATTTCGGTGAAGGCCTGGCGATGCCCGATGGTTTTCTTGTACTGTTTCTTCCGTTTGAACTTGAAAACGATCACCTTGTCGCCGCGGCCGTTGCCTACGATGGTTGCCTTCAGAGTGCGCACCGACACCATGGCGCCATCCTCGAAGGCGGCCTTCACGGGCAGATCCACTTCCTCGCCCACTTCGCCCGGCAGCTTTTCCACGCGGACGAGCTCACCCGGGGAAACCACGTACTGCTTCCCGCCGGTTTCAATAATCAGTTGCATTTCAACCTCTTGCTTTGGGAGCCGGAACACACGGAGTGCGTCGGAACCACTGGAGTAAACTTCGAGTTTACTACAGATCCGGCGCTGGCGGCAAACGGCAGGGCATGCTTTGACTTGCCGTGCTATTGGCCGCAGCCCGGCACTCCCAACCCTCAGCCGTAGTACCGGTAGACAGGCACATGGTTTTTGCGTCACGCTTTCCGCCCAGTTATGATAAGCTGTAGACTGGGTCGTCTGGGCAGCAGTTTGACCACACAATTTGGTAACGCCGGGGCCACCAAGGGCGTCCAACCAAGCGAAGGAAAGCGGCCCATCCGGGGAGATGGTGGCATAAGACATGGCTGATCTCTCAAATTCCAATAATTCATTCGGCACCAACCCGGACGATCACCTGCGCCGGTTGTTGGTGGACGAGATCGAGGATCCCTGGTACAAGTCTTTCTGGCAGAATGTCAAGGACGCCATTAACCCGCCCAAACTGCCTCCACTCGAGCTGACTTCCCAGCCGGTAGCCGTCAAGGATATCTGGGGGCTGTACGGACGGCAGAAGAAGTCGTTCGTGGTGTCGACGGGCTTCCAGGTGTTGGTGGTCGCGGCGGCTTTTTGGGTTTTCTCGATTCCCGCCGTGCAAAAGACGATGCTCAGAGGCGCGGCGGTGTTTCTGCCCGATCTAGCGCCAGCGGATGTGAAGATCAATAAGGGCGGCGGCGGCGGCGGCAACCGCTCCCCGTTACCAGCCAGCAAGGGTGCCTTGCCGAAGGTCGCGCCGCGACAGTTCACTCCGCCATCGGCTGTCATTCAGAATCCGAATCCTAAACTGACGATGGACCCCACCATTCTGGCGCCTCCGGACGTCCAGATGCCGAACGTCAACATGAGCCAATACGGCGACCCGCTGGCCAAGCTGGGTCCTCCGTCGAACGGGCCGGGTTATGGCGGCGGCATCGGCTCCGGCCATGGCGGCGGTGTCGGCCCCGGCGGTGGCGGCGGTTATGGTCCGGGATCGGACGGCGGCTTCGGCGGCGGCGCTTTCAAGGTGGGCAATGGCGTCACGGCGCCGATCGTGCTGTACAAGAAAGAGCCGGAGTATTCCGAAGAGGCCCGCAAGGCCAAATACCAGGGCACGGTGGTTCTCTACATCGAAGTGGATCCCAGCGGCCGCGCCGTCAACCCGAAGGTGGTTCGGAGTCTGGGGCTCGGGCTGGACGAGAAAGCCCTGGAGGCCGTGCGCCAGTGGAAATTCAAGCCCGGCTACAAGGACGGCAGACCCGTCACCGTGGCCGCCACGATTGAAGTCAACTTCCGGTTGCTATAGCACTTCCCAAAACTCGAGAATGGCAATGACCGTCGGAACAAATCCGGCGGTTTTTGTTTTTAGGCTGGGGCCCTGTGGGGCAGGGTGTCAAACCTGCGCGCCGATTGTTCAATCACTGTGGGGCAGGCGCTTCCGCCGGCGCTTCCGCCTGCCAGCCGGGCGAAAGCCCGGCCTGCTCTTGGTGACGCCGGCGGTCTTTGCCGCCGGTTCTGTTTCTTCGCTTCTGTTCTGGTCTGCCGCAACGCCGCCTCCCGCAGTGTCACAAAACAGCCACCTCGTAAGGGTCGGGCATGCCCGGCCCCTACGGCGCCGGCCGCTATCTCCGGCTTGCGATCCAGGCATTGATCTGCGCTTCCAACATATCGAGCGGCAGCGGACCCTGGTCGAGCACGGCGTCATGAAAAGCCCGCAGATCGAACTTAGCTCCTAACTCCCGCTGCGCGCGCTCGCGCAGTGCCAGAATCTTCATCTGTCCCATCTTGTAGGAAAGCGCCTGCGCCGGCCACGCGATGTAACGATCCACTTCGGTCTCGATGTTCTGATCGTCCATCGCCGTGTGTTGGTGGAAGAAGTCGACCATCTGCTGGCGCGTCCAGTGCCTCGCGTGGACGCCCGTGTCCACCACCCAGCGCACGGAGCGCCACATCTCATTCTGCAAACGCCCGTACTCGCTATACGGATCGCGATAGAAGCCGACTTCTTTTCCCAGGCGCTCGGCGTAGAACGCCCAGCCTTCGGTATATGCATTCAGATCCAGGCCATACTTGCGAAACGGCGCCAGGCCGGTGAGTTCCTGCGCGATCGAAAACTGCAAGTGATGTCCGGGGACTCCTTCGTGATAAGCGATAGCTTCCACGTTGAGTAGCAGCCGCTTCTGCGGCGCATACTCGTTCACGTTGATCCGCCCGGGGCGCGAGCCATCTCCGGCGCCCGGCGAGTAATCGGCGGGAACGCTATCGGCGCTGCGAAACGCCTCCATCGGCGCCACGATCAACTTGGTCCTCGGCAGATGTCCGAATAGCTCCGGCAGCTTCCCATACATCTGGTCGCGATACTCGGTGTACAGGTCCAGCAGTTGCTGTCCGCTCGTGGCGTGCAGTTTGGGGTCCCGCAGGATGTGGCCGTTGAACGATTTCAGATCGCTGAAACCCTGTGCCTTGGCGATCGCCAGCATCTGGGTTTCGATCTCCGCCACGCTATGCAAGCCAAGCTGGTGAATCCGGTCGGCGGTGAAATCGCTGGTGGTTTCGTGACGCACGGCGAAGCGATAGCGCGCTTCGCCGTCGGGCAAGGCCCACACGCCGGGATCGGTGCGCCCGTGCGGTGCGTAGTCTTCTCTCACGAACCTGGCGAACTTCGCGTAGGCCGGCGCGACTGCGTCCTTCACCGCGCTTTCGATTCCTTCCCGCAGCGGTTTCCGCTCTGCCTCGGAGATAGAATCGGGAAACTTGCGCAGCGGCTCGGTGAACGGACTCTTGTCGAGCGCGTAACCGGCGATTTCCTGCGCCTGCCCGGACACTTTCTCGAGCAGATACCGCGGCGGCATGCGGTGGTCGCGCAGCCCGTCTCGCATGTGTCCCATCGCCTCGTCGAGCACGCGCGGGATCTGGCGCAGGCGGGCCGTGTAGTCCCGGTAGTCTTTCGCGTTGCGGAAGGGCGTGTC
>Ga0116126_1000841_pt1 | contig 20653 bp, 20 predicted proteins | sample June2015DPH_16_5_FD_89730 | JGI IMG/M metagenome (GOLD analysis project Ga0116126, IMG submission 89730) | Peatland microbial communities from SPRUCE experiment site at the Marcell Experimental Forest, Minnesota, USA - June2015DPH_16_40 | ecosystem: Environmental > Terrestrial > Soil > Wetlands...
AACCTTGCACCAACAAATTGTAGTGATCGTCCCACTCCTTCGGAACGAACACTCCGAACGGGCCCCAGTGGGCCGTGTACGCATAAACCCCGATGACCAGCGCACACACGGCGCCCAGTGAGATCCATGCGTTTTTCATTGTGCCACACCGACCAGCCCTGCGTGGCGTTGTCGCAAAAACATCATCTGCTGGATGACATCTTATACACTTCTCCAGTCGAACACACGCGCATTGTCGAACGAGGAACCGCAAGGGCTTAAACCCGCCAACGGAAACTCAGTGCCGTTCCCACCCGGCGAGGAAGGCGTCCACGCATTGGGGGAATTCACGGGAATAGCCGCCTTCGAGCACGGCAAAACACGGCAGCGCAGGAGTTGTCGATGCGGGCTGGGTAAGGCCCGCCACGCGCCGGCCAATCTCGTAAAACGTCTCGACCTCGAGGTCCATGTGCGTGATCGGGTCGGTCTTGTACGAGTCGAACCCGGCGGAAATGGCCAGCAGTTGCGGATGGAAACCGCGAATGCGGACAATCGCCTCGTCCGATACCGCCAGGAACTTTTCGGGGCCGGTGCCCGGCGGGAGTGGATAGTTGATGCAATTGCCTTGCGAGGTGAAGCCGGTGCCGGGGTAACACGGCGATTGGTGCAACGACACGAACAACACGCGGTCGTCGCCACGAAAAATATCTTCGGTGCCGTTGCCGTGATGGCAATCGAAATCGAGGATGGCGACCCGTTGGATGTTCGGCGAGGAATGGAATGTTCTCGCGACGGCGATGGCGATGTTGTTGAGATAGCAGAAGCCCATGATGCGATCGCGTTCGGCGTGGTGCCCGGGCGGCCGCATCAGGGAAAAGGCGGGTTGGCCGGCGAGCGCGTGTTCGGCGGCGAGTATGGCGGCGCCGGCCGAGAGTTTCGCAATCTCGATGATTTCGGGGAAGAACGGCGTGTCGGCATCCTCAAAGCTGCCGGAGCAGGCGGCTTCCAGCAATCCCCGAGTGTGAACGCGCAGAATGTCTTCGTCGGTGCACGGCTTCGGGACTTCCCAGGTGTGAAATTCCTTCTGAAGTCGGGCCACCGTGAGGCGGATGCGCTCGGGGCTTTCGGGGTGGCCCGCGGCGGCGTAATCGAGACAGCGGGGAGAATAGAGAATCACCATGAGCGATTCCTGCATCATAGCAGCATGGCGCGGCGGCGCAATCCAATCGTGTTGCATTGGCTGAAAGCGCGTGGTAGGTTGCCCAAAATTTTCGGCAGTGGCGCAACGGCCTCGGATAGGGTATGATTATCACGGTTGGCCTCGTGCCGTGGTGTATTTATGGACGAAGACGATAAGAAGAGACGGTTGCCCCGATTGAAACGCCCCTCGGATGGCCGCGATCCGCGGTTCCCGACGAGGTTCATTCTCCTATGGGTGGTCATCCTGATCATGGTGCCGTTGTTCCTGAAGCTGCGGCAGTATCAGGCGGACAACGTCGAGGAGATCGGGTACCCCCGCCTGCGCACCCTGGTCGAGGAGGGAGCGGTCAAGAAAGCCACGCTGTTTCGTGGCGGCGACACGGTGGAGACCCTCAAGGGCGATTATGAAGAGGCCGGGCCCAACGGCGCGAAGAAATCAGGCCGGTTTTCGACCCGGGTTGTCTGGAGCGACAATATCGAGAAGTTCCTCGATGAACACAACGTTCCGTACGACTTCCAACCGGCGAACCAGTTTTGGATGAACCTGTTGCTCTCGGCGGCGCCCTTTGTGCTTGTTGTCGGGGTGCTGTACTTCCTTATCTTCCGCCAAGTCAAATTGGCCGGCAAGGGCGCGATGAGTTTCGGCAAATCGCGCGCGCGCATGTTGAACCGCGACAAGAACAAGGTGACGTTCAAGGACGTCGCGGGCATGCAGGAAGCCAAGGAAGAGGTCGAGGAGATCATCCAGTTCCTCAAAGACCCCAAGAAGTTCCAACGCCTTGGCGGCCGTATCCCCAAGGGCGTATTGATGGTCGGCCCGCCGGGAACGGGCAAGACGCTGCTGGCGAAAGCCATTGCGGGCGAAGCCGATGTGCCGTTCTTCAGCATCAGCGGATCGGACTTCGTGGAGATGTTTGTCGGTGTCGGCGCCAGCCGCGTGCGCGACATGTTCGAACAGGGCAAGAAGAGCGCCCCCTGCCTGATTTTCATCGATGAAATCGACGCGGTCGGCCGGTCGCGGTTCAGCGGCATCGGCGGCGGCCATGATGAGCGCGAGCAGACATTGAACGCGCTGTTGGTGGAGATGGACGGCTTCGATACGCAGGAAGGCGTCATTATCATTGCGGCAACGAACCGCCCCGACGTGTTGGATGCGGCATTGCTGCGTCCGGGCCGTTTCGACCGCCAGATCGTCATCGATATGCCCGATCTCGTGGGCCGCGAAGAGATCCTCAAAGTGCATGCCCGCGCGGTGAAGCTTTCCAAGGACGTGGATTTCAAGGTCATCGCCCGCGGCACCGCCGGGTTCTCGGGCGCCGATCTCGCGAATTTGATCAACGAAGCGGCACTGTTGGCGGCGCGCAATGACAAGAAGGGCGTCGGGATGGAAGAACTCGAAGAGGCGCGCGACAAGGTTCGCTGGGGCCGGGAGCGTCGCAGCCGGGTGATGGACGATGCGGACAAGAAGCTGACCGCTTATCACGAGGCTGGGCACGCGCTGGTCATGGCCAAGCTGGAACACAGCGAACCGCTGCACAAGGTCACGATCATCCCGCGCGGCATGTACCTGGGGGCGACGTTCCAATTGCCGCAGAAAGACAAATTCAATCTTAACAAGAAACAGTTGATCGACCAGATCACCGGCATCATGGGTGGCCGTATCGCCGAGGAGTTGATTTTTGGCGATTGCAACAGCGGCGCGTCTGGCGACATCAAACAGGCCACGCACCTCGCACGCAAGATGGTCACCGAATGGGGTATGAGCGAGAAAATCGGCATGGTCAATGTCAGCGAACACGAGGAGCACATGTTCCTGGGCCGCGACTTGTTCAAGGGCCGCGAAGTCAGCGAACAAACCGCACGCGAGGTGGATGAGGAAGTGCGGTCGATCATCGACCTTTGCTACGCGCGAGCGAAGGAGCTTCTCACTCAGAACCGTGACAAGCTCGTCGCGGTTGCCCAGGCGCTGCTCGAATACGAAACGCTCGATGGCGCGCAGATCTTGGAGATCATCGATACCGGGAAACTCCAGAATCCGCCGCCTTCCCGTCCGGGATTGAGTTCTTCGACGGTGCCGCCTCCGCAGCCGGAGAAACCCAAGGCGGAACCGAGCCCCGAAGTTTTCCCCGCGCCGGGAATCGGTCCGTCGCCGGCCAATGCCTGACCTTTGGGTCGGCGGACATCAGGCGTTCACATCGATGACCACGCGCCCGCGGATTTTTCCCGCAATCATCTGTTCGCTGAGCGCGGGTACGTCATCCAGACGCGCGACCTGGGTGATCTGATCGAGCGTTTCCATCGGCAACTCGCGCGCCAGCCGCGTCTAGGCCGCGCGCCGTCGTTCCGTCGGCATGGAACCTGAGGCGACGCCGACCAGACTCACGCCCCGCAAGATGAACGGGTAGACCGTGGTGTGGAGTTCCGCGCCGCCGGCCAATCCGACCGCCGCCGCGCAACCATCGCGGTTCATCTGTCGCAGCGCCGTCGACAAAACTTCTCCGCCGACACTATCAATGGCGCCGGTCCAACGGGCGGACTCGAGTGGCTTATCACTGCGCGCGGCCAATTCGCGGCGGCCGATGATTTCCCGGGCGCCAAGAGACTTCAGGAATTCGTGAGCGTCCGATTTGCCGGTTGCGGCGACGACGTGATAACCGAGTTTGGCGAGCAACATCACGGCCACCGAACCCACGCCGCCCGTCGCGCCGGTGACGAGTACGTCGCCTTTGTCGGGCCGCACGCCATGTTCCTCCAGCGCCATCATGCAAAACATGGCCGTCAGCCCCGCCGTGCCGATGGACATGGCGCGCTTCAATGTCAGTCCGTCAGGAAGAGGCAACAACCATTCGGCCTTCACGCGGGCGAGTTGTGAGAGTCCGCCCCAATGTTCCTCGCCCACGCCCCAACCCGTAAGCACAACCTGATCGTCGGGCTTGAAATGCGGGGATTTCGATTCCACGACCGTGCCAGAGAAATCGATGCCTGGAACCATTGGAAAACGTCGAACGATCTTCCCGCGATTGGTGACCGCAAGCGCGTCCTTGAAATTCAGGCTCGAATAGGCGACGGAAACGAGAATGTCTCCTTCGGGCAGTGAACTGGCGGGGAGTTGCTTGACGGCAGCCCGAACTGTCCCGCCGTTATTCTCGAGAACCAGGGCGCGGAATGGATCGGCGTGCGGCATGTTCCTTACCGGGCCTCGGCGTGAATCCGGTTCACTTCCTGTTCCGTCAGGAAACCTTCCGCGGCGCAGGTCACGCCGATCTTGTGGGCGGCGAAGATCATGGCTTTCTGGATGGCGGTGTAGGCATTGCGGTCCTGGGCGTAGAAGTGGATGAACGCGGAGAATAGTGCGTCGCCCGCGCCGATGGTGCTGACGGTCTGGGGCGCAGGATGCGCGGGCACCCGTTCGAGGAACCGGTCGCGCTTCACCGAAAGCAGCGCACCATCGGCCCCCAGGCCGACCACAACGATCTCGCTGCCAAAGCGGCCAACGATTTTTCGCGCCCATTCCTCGGGCGAACATGGCAGCAATTCGTTGCTCATGAACAGGACGTTTGCGGCGGCCATGAAATCGCGGTTGTACTCATCGTCAAGGCTCGAAATCGCGTGCACGTCCGTGGCGACGGGTTTCCCGGTCTCTTTTGCCGGGCGGAGCAGTGGACGCGAGAAGTTGATATTGCACAACGCCAGCAGCGAGCAGCCGGCGCTGGCGCGCACGAAATCCTCCTCGGGATACACACTCTGTTGGATGTCCTTCAGGTCCACATTGATTTGCCGCCGCCCCTCTTTGTCGAAAAGGATCACCGAGTGCGGGGTCTGCGGCAATTGTTCGACCAGGTATTTCGTCGGGATTCCGGCGCGTTTCAAAGCGAGCCTGGCAAAGCTGCCTGCGAAGTCTTCACCGACCATGGAGGCAAGGCGCACCTGATCGCCGAGCGCGGCCAGCGCCTTGGCCACGTTGAAGCCCACGCCCGAGATATTGCTGTGTACGCCGTGGAACGGGTAGCGCACGGGTGCGTACGAGATCGGGAAACCATCCACGCGTAGCGTCACTTCGAGATTGATCAAACCGGAGACGAAGATTCGACTCATGCTCCTCCACGGTAGCAAGACGCCAACGCGCCGCAAGGCTTTTTCCCGTTTCAGTCGGGGCACGGTTGGCGTAAACTCGGCGCGTCATGTTGGCGAACCAACAAGATGCGTATGGACGGATCGTGTGGGACTATCTGCACGGCAAGTCCACCCGGGAAATCGTCGAGCACAAGGGAAGACATGAAGCCTAAGAAATCGCCACCCGACGCGGAAACGCAGGCGCGTATCCTCGCCCAGCTTCGACGGGACGCGGAGATTCGGCAGAAGGGATATCGGGAACGGGCGCTGGCGCTGTTCCCACATGTCTGCGCCAGTTGCGGGCGCGAGTTTTCCGGCAAGAGGCTGAAGGAGTTGACGGTGCATCACAAGGACCACAACCACGAGAACAATCCCCCCGACGGCAGCAATTGGGAACTGCTGTGCATCTATTGCCACGACCACGAGCACGAAAAATACAAGCTCAAGGGGTATGTCGACGGAGCGGCGCCGGCCGAGAAACCGAAAGACTCTTCCATTGCCAACCCATTCGCCAATCTGGATGATCTGTTGAAGGACAAAGGCGCGGACTCGAAACCTGCGGACGAATGATGCCTCTCGCTACGTTCCCCGGGAGATCCTAACCCTCGATTTCTGAAATCTCGGCGGCGGTAAGTTGCAGGTCTGCGCCGCGGATCACGCCATCGACCTGGTTTGCATTGCGTGCGCCGACGATGGCGCCGGTAACGGCGGGATGGCGCAGTGTCCAGGCGATGGCGACCTCGCCGGGACTGCAACCGTGACGTTTGGCAACTGCGCGCAGTCGATCAGCGATAGCGAGATTCTGCGACAGTTTCGGGTCCTTGAACTCCGAGCTGCGGGTGCGCCAGTCTTCCGGCGGCAGTGCCGCGGCCCGTTCCTGGGTCATTGCGCCCGTGAGCAGACCGGAACCCATCGGTGAATACACGATCACACCGACGCCATTCTGCTGGCAGTAGGGAAGGATGTCCCGCTCGACGTCGCGACGGATGAGCGAGTACGGTGGTTGCAATGACGTGATGGGGGCGATGGCCCGGGCACGGCGCAATTGTTCGAGGTTGAAATTGGATACGCCAATCCACCTCACTTTGCCTTGCTTCTGGAGGTTCGCCATCTCGGTCCAACCTTCCTCGGTTTCCGCCGGATCAGCCGCGGGCCAATGGATCTGGTAGAGATCGATGGTGTCAATGCGTAGACGACGCAGGCTGCTTTCGCACTCTTGGCGGACCGACCCGGCCTTCAGCGAGGTCGTGATTTGGCGTTTCTCGTTCCAGAGCCGCGCGCATTTGGTAAGGAGGTAGGGCCGTTGGCCGGGCCACGCGGCCAGCGCTTTCGCGACCACTTCCTCCGAATGTCCGAGACCATAGACCGCCGCCGTGTCGATCCAGTTGATGCCGAGTTCGAGGGCGCGATGGATGGCGGCAATCGAGTCCGCGTCATCCTGATGGCCCCAGCCAAATTGCCAGTCGCTGCCACCGATGGCCCACGCGCCCAAGCCGATCGGCGTGATGTTCAAGTCCGAATGGCCGAGTTTCCGAGTCTTCATTGTTCCTGGCGCGACAATAGGAGATTGCGGGACAGGTTTCAACTGCTGCGCCGGGGGCGCTTTTCTGCGGTTGTTTCTGTAACGGGACAGCGTACAGTGCCCGTGTGGCGGCGATTTTTCGATGGGAGACGACGCGCCCGCTGATCATGGGTGTGCTCAACGTGACGCCCGATTCGTTTTCGGACGGCGGGAAGTTTCTGGACATGGATGCTGCGGTCAAGCATGGGCGGAAAATGACGGGAGCCGGGGCTGACATCATTGATATTGGGGGCGAGAGCACGCGGCCCGGCGCGGCTGCCGTGAGCGTGTACGAGGAATTGCGGCGGGTGTTGCCAGTGGTCGAACGTTTGCAGGATTTGGTTGTCTCAGTGGATACGACGAAATCCGCCGTCGCGGAGAAGTCGCTGGCGGCGGGGGCACGCATCGTGAATGACATCAGTGCGCTACGGTTTGATCCGCGCATGGTGGACGTTGTGCGCGACGCGGGCGCGGGCGTGGTGTTAATGCATATGCAGGGCACGCCACAAACGATGCAGCAGAGTCCCCGGTACGACGATGTGGTCGCCGAGGTGCGGTCGTTTCTGGCGGAGCGGATTGTGTTTGCCGAGTCGCGGGGGCTGAAAAAAACGCAAATCGCCGTTGACCCGGGTATCGGCTTCGGCAAAACTGTGGAACACAATCTGCAATTGCTGGCGCGCTTGAGCGAATTCGGTTCGCTCGGCTGCCCGGTGGTGGTCGGCACGTCGAGGAAGTCGTTCATCGGCAAGGTGCTGGCCGCACAGGGAGTGGAGCGCGCCGGCGAGGCGGACGGGCGGCTCTGGGGAACAGCCGCGACGGTCGCCTGGGCGGTCGCGCAGGGTGCGCGCGTGGTGCGCGTGCATGACGTGGCCGAGATGTCAGACGTGGTTCGTATGGTGGAAGCGATACAGCAGGCACGGTAGCAATCCATGGAACTGTTTCTGGATTTCATCGCCGCGTACTGGAAGCCGGTCTTCGAGATCGCGCTGCTGGCGGCGTTCTTTTATTACATGTTCCAGCTGTTTCGCGGGACACGCGGGGCGGCGGTGCTCACGGGGTTCGTCATCGTCCTGCTCGGCGTTGTGGGTGTGACGCAGATTTTTCAACTGGATGTGGTCAACTGGATTCTCAGCCGCGTCCTCGCCTTTCTGGCGATCGCGGTGCTGGTCATTTTTCAACCGGAACTGCGGCGGGCCCTGGCGGAAGTCGGCAGCCGCCAGTTCTTTTCCAGTTGGAAGCAACGCGGCGAGATGATCGACGTATTGGTCGAGACAGCCCGTTCCCTATCGCAGAAGCGATGTGGCGGCCTGATGGCCGTGGAGCGCGAAATCGGGTTTCGCGGCGTGATTGAAACCGGCGTGCCGATCAGCGCGAAAGCGACGCCGGAGCTGCTGACAACGATTTTTTTCCCCAACACACCGTTGCACGACGGTGGCGTCGTGCTACGGGGCGATCAGATCATCGCGGCGGCCTGCGTGTTTCCGTTGACGCAACGAAGGGGGCTGAGCGCCAGCACGGGTATGCGGCATCGCGCCGCGATGGGGCTGACGGAAGAGACGGACGCGGTGGTGGTGGTGGTGAGCGAGGAAACGGGCGAGATTTCGGTGGCGCATCGTGGGCACCTGGTGCAGGGATTGGACGTGGACGGGTTGAGCGTGTTTTTGACGACCACGTTGGCACCGGTGGCGCGCCGCAGCAACTGGCTGGTGGGCCTGACGCGGCGTCTTTTCGGCAGTTCCATGCTGCGAGAGGTGGTTGACAAAGGGGACGGCAGCAACGGTCAAGCCGAGGGATTCGAGAGTGATGCGACCAGCCGACCCCCGGAGCCCTCCGAGAAACACCACGAAGAGGCGAAGTCATGATGGGTTGGGTGACAAACGATGCCCGCCTCAAATTGGTGTCGCTGGTGCTGGCGACGTTCACCTGGTTTTTCGTGAAAGGCATCACCGGCGACTGGCGATTGATTGAAGGCGTGCCGCTGGAGGTCAAGGCGAGGACGGGATTGACGGTGCTGCAGACCAGCGCCAACACCGTCAACGTTGTCGTTCGCGGTACGCGTGAGGACGTGCGCCAGGTTTCCAGACAGGATTTGTCGGCGGTGGTGGATTTGAGCCACGACGATCGCGTGGGACCGATCACGGTCAAACTCACTCCGAAATCGATTCGTCACTCCCAGCACGTTCAGGTGTCCGAGATCGACCCGCCCGAGGTCACGGTCAATGTGGATCAGATGATCGAGCGCGTGTTTCCGGTGCAGCCGCAGTTTGCCGGCGAACTGCCTGCCAATTTGTCGATCGAGCGCGTGGTCACCGAGCCGCCGGCGATCCGCGAGCGAGGGCCGAAGACGCTGTTGAATGGGATGACCAGCGTGGGCACGCTCCCCATCGATGTCACCGGACGGCGGACGTCGTTCCGCGAGCGCGTCGAGTTGGCGCCGCTGGCGTTCCCGGAAGGGTTGGCCCAGCGGCATTGGGTGGAGGTGGACGTGCGGATTGGCGCGGGCCACTCGGTTGACAACCCGGCGGGGCGGGGTGTAGAAGGGGTCCCGTAACCGTATGGGGAACGCCAAGAAGCTGTTCGGCACGGATGGGGTGCGCGGTGTCGCCAACATTGAGCCGGTCACCTCGGAAACGGCCTTGAAACTGGGCCGCGCGGCGGCGCATGTGTTCAAGTCTCTCGCGCCCGTGGCCAAGGGACATGGCCGCCACAAGATTGTCGTCGGCAAAGACACGCGGCTGAGCGGGTACATGCTGGAGAATGCCATCTCGGCGGGCATCCTTTCCATGGGCGTGGACGTGTTGCTCATCGGTCCGCTGCCGACGCCGGGCGTCGCCTACACGACGCGCTCGCTGCGCGCCGACGCGGGCATCGTGCTGACCGCATCGCATAATCCCTACGAAGACAACGGCATCAAGTTTTTCCGCGACGACGGCTACAAGCTCGACGACGCGATCGAGAAGCAGATCGAGGATTTGGTGTTCAGCGGTGAGATCGAGAAGATCCGCCCGACCGCGGATGAAATCGGCAAGGCGATGCGCATCGACGATGCGCTCGGGCGGTACGTTGAATTTGCCAAGGCGGCGTTTCCGAAGGGCATGAGCCTGGAGGGCTTGCGTATCGTGGTGGATGCGGGTAACGGCGCGACGTACAAGAGCACGCCGTGCGTGTTGCTGGAGTTGGGGGCCAGAGTCACCGTTCTCAATAACCGTCCCGACGGCACCAATATCAACCAGGACTGCGGCAGCACGTATCCGGAGGTGGTGTGCCGGGCGGTGCGCGAATACGGGGCGGATATCGGGATTTCCCACGACGGCGATGGCGACCGCGTGCAGTTGTGCGACGAGACGGGAAACCTTGTGGACGGCGACGACGTGCTGGCGATCACGGCACTGGATTGGATCGGGCGCGGCACGCTCAAGAGGAACACGCTTGCGGCCACGATCATGAGCAACCTCGGGCTGGACCACACCGTTCGCCAGGCGGGCGGGCAGGTCGTGCGCACGCAGGTGGGCGACCGCTACGTGATTGAACGGATGTTACAGGACGACCTCAACGTGGGCGGCGAGCAGTCGGGTCATATGATCTTTCGCGATTTCACCACGACGGGCGATGGCATCATCAGCGCCTTGCAGGTCCTGCGCATCATGATGGACACGGGCAAACCGTTGAGCGAACTGCGAAAGGTATGCACGAAATTCCCGCAATTGGTCGTGAATATACGGGTGAAGGACAAGCCCGCGTGGGAGACGCTGCCTGACGTGATGAAACTCGTCAAAGACGTCGAAGCCAAGCTCAACGGACAGGGCCGCGTGCTGCTCCGTTATTCCGGCACCGAGCCCAAAGCCCGCCTCCTCATCGAAGGCCCCGATGCCGGCCAGATCAAATCGTTTGCGGACGAGATCGCGGGCATGATCAAGAAGCGCATTGGCGCCTGACGGCTAGAATTTTGCCGTCGCGCCGCCGATCACCGTCCGGCCCAACGCCGGGTAGCCGATGACTTCTTCGTATTTCTCGTCGAGCAGGTTTTCAAGGCGGACAAACACCTGGCAATGCTTGCAAATGTCGGCGGTCAGCCCCACATCCCACTTGGCGTAGCCGCCGTTGCGGACAATGCCGTACGGCGCGACGACCTGGTAGTCGTACCGCGAGCCGACCAGCGCGAGGCCGGTGTGGGCGGTGAAGCGGTTGAAAAACCGGTAGCTCGCGCCGAGGTTGGCGGAGTGCTCGGGCCGTCGCAAGCGCGGGGTCACCGTGTTGCCGGTCAAATCCTTTGCCTCCATCAGCCAGGTGTAATTCGCGAAGCAGGTCAGGTTGGCGACCGGCCGCGCATCGAGGCCGAGTTCGATGCCGTCGGTGCGGACGCGGTTGACGTTTTCAAGGATGAAGTCGGGCGCTTCGTAGACGTCGGTGATGAGGTCGCGGATGTTGTTCTCGAAGTACCGTGCGCTGCCGGTCACGCGCGGCCCGATGTCCTGCTCAACGCCGGCATCCCAGCCGGTGCTTTGTTCCGGTTTAAGATTCGGGTTGGCCAGATGGGCCGGGTAGCCATAGACACTCGGATAGGTCTGGTACAAATCGCTGAGCGTCGGCGCTTTCATGGCCGATCCGCCGGACGCTTTCAATCGCGTGCCGGTTTCGTTCAAGCGCAACACCCCGGCGCCGCGCCCGGTCACGAAGTCGCCGAACTGGCTGTTGTGGTCGTATCGGGCGCCAGCCGTCAGCGTCAGCCGGGTCCATAGCGTTGCTTGATCCTGCACGTAGCCGGCCGCGTCGTCATTGGACTGGTTGAACGGCGTCGCGCCGGAGGTGTTGTAGGCGCCGTGATTCAGATACCAATCGAAGCCGGCCGTCAGTGTGTTCCAGTCCGCCAGTTTCACATCGTTTTGCCAGCCGACCTGCGCCAGGTCGGTCCGCAAATCCGAAGGATAGACGCCAACCTCAAATAATTCCTCATGCGTCTCGGCAACAAAGAAAGTTTGCCGCCACGTGTCGGACACATCCAGCTTCAAACCGACGCGGCCAAAGTAGTTATGATCGTGGAGGTGGTCGGTGGGGTTCGGCGTGAGCGGCTTGCCGTCGTTGTACTCGCTGGGCAAGCCGATATCGGCCGTGGTGAAACGCACGGTCGCGTCCAGCGCCGCCTTTTCCAACACCTGGTACCACAGCGTGTCGGCAAAGTTCAGATTATCGAACTCGTCGTTCGGATACGGGTTGTCCGTGTACAAATGCGAGAACGACGCCGCGGTGCTGAACTTGTTTGTCGCGAAGGACACAGCCGCGAGTTGGTCGAACGTGCCATACGAGCCGCCTTCCAACGTCACGCTCCCGGTGGGCGGGCCGGCGGCTTTGCGGGTGATGATGTTGACCACGCCGCCCATCGCATCCGCGCCGTACAGCGTGCTTTGCGGGCCGCGCACGATTTCGATGCGCTCGACCTGGTCGGGCGTCAGGTTCGCCAGCGCCGCGAGGCCGGTGACGGGGCTGTTGATGCGGGCGCCGTCAATCATGAACAGCGTCTGGTCGGAATTGAGTCCGCGCGTGAAGACCGATGTCTGCCCGCCGGGCCCGCCGGATTGAACAACGTTCAGGCCGGCCGATTCCCGCAACAAATCCGGCACGCTGCGCGCCTGGGAATTTACGATTTCATCATGGGAGATCACGGTCACGGCGTTGCCCACATCCTCCAGCGGCGTGGCCTCGCGCGTGGCGGTGACGACAACTTCCGGCAAGCAGGGGACGACCTCCGGCGCGCGATTGGTGCTGTTCAAATCCGCCCGCGCGGACCCGGCGATGGCAACGGCGGCGAGACAAAGCGGCAGGACGAAACGACGCATAACTTTCTCCTTTGGTTCGAAGGATTGTTGGTTGCGCGTCGGCCGTTGTTCTGACTTCTGGCATTTTACTCCGAAGTATTGAAATACTTCGGAGCAGGCCTACTTGCTTTACCTTCTCCGTTTGGATGGTTTGGCCCCGAAAAGCCCCGATCTCGAAATCGGGGTAAAAATTCGGGGTAAAGCTTTCGTAGCCAGTTACAGCAGCGCCACTGTCGCCGAGTTTCACGGCGTTCCCTGCACCGACGTGTTACGACTCTAACGACTCAAAGAACTGAGGCGAAGCGTAAGGAGAAAAGGAGACGACTTCAAGGGAATTCGGGGCGAGTCAACCGCGGCGTGACTCGGCGAGGGCGGATTCGACGTGTTTGGCGACGAAATCGATCATCATCGGGTCGGACATCATCGGGGGGCTGAGTTCGTAGGTGACGCCGGGGAATTTCTTGAGCGTCTGCTCGAAGATGAACGGGATGTCCACGCTCAGGTGTGAGCCGGGCACGAGGAAGAAGGCGTACCCGAAGATGTGGTTGGCGCCGCGGCGGATGAGTTTCTTGATGGCGACGGGGATGGGCGGTTTGCCGAGTTCCATGAAGCAAGGCTCGATGAGGTCGTAGCCGAGGCGTTCACGGACCTGGTCGACGAGTTTGACCATGATCTCGTTGCCTTCCTTGAGCCGCGAGCCGTGGGTGAAGATGAGCACGCCTGTTTTCCGTTGCATCGCGGGGCCAGTATAGCATTAAATGGGGCGGCGACAACCATGAGTGACGAGATCAAACGGCAGTACGTGAACTATCTATTTTTCAAGGTCGATCCGACGTGGCGTCGGCTGGCCCGCGAGGAACGGGAGCGTGGCAAGAGCGAATTCGAGGGTGTGGTGAAGGACTGGAAGGGGCGGGCGCTGGTCATTCCATTTACGACGGTCGGCACGCGGGCGGACACGGATTTCCTGCTGTGGCGTATCAGCGAACGGCTGGAAGATTTCACGGACATGAGCACACAGTTGCTCAACACGAGCCTCGGGAAATGGTGTCACACGCCGTACAGTTTTTTGGGCATGACCAAACGCTCGATGTACGTGGACCATCACGAGCATGAAGGCAGCGAAGGCCGGCGCGGTCGCGTGGTGCCGGGACAGAACAAATACATTTTCGTGTACCCGTTTTGGAAGACCAGCGACTGGTATCTGCTGCCGAAGGAAGAGCGCCAGCGGATGATGAATGTGCACATCGAGACGGGGCATCGATACCCGAGCATCAAGATCAACACGATTTACTCGTTCGGCCTGGACGATCCGGAGTTTGTCGTCGCGTTCGAGGGTGACAAGCCGGAGGATTTCATCGATCTGGTCATGGAAATGCGCGAGCACGAAGTTCGCAAGTACACCCTGCGCGACACGCCGATCTTCACCTGTATCCGCGGCAGCATCAGCGAAGTCCTCGGCGCGCTCGGATGAGACGCGCGCTGCCGCTGCTGTTGTTGACGATGCCGCTCTTCTGTGTTCTGGCTCAGGAGCCACAGGACAACAAGCATCTCCCCGAGGAACTGGCGATCACGCGCTCGGTGGTGATCCAGGACGCTGACGAGTTGGAGAGCAGTTTCAGCCTTCAATACGCCAGGTCACAGCCGAGGGAGAATTATGCCGCGGAAGCGGAATTCGAATATGGCCTGACGGATCGCTGGGAGATCGACGCGGACGTGCCATACGAGTTTGTTCGACCCAAGAACGAGCCGGGCGCCGACGGTATTGGTGATGTCGAAGCCGCGGTGCGATACGGGGTGATCCCGCTCGGGCGACAACCGGTTTCACTAACCGCCGGCCTCGGATTGGGAATCCCCACAGGCGATCGCACGCGTGATCTGGGCGAGGGGCGGCTCACGCTGGACCCGTTCTTCACGGCGAGTACGTGGCTGGGGCGGTGCAACGTGCAGGTCAATGGCGGGTGGACGCGCGCCGTCACCAATTCGGGCGAGCAACCCCGCGATGATTTCGAGTACAACGTGGCGGTGCTGTACCCGGTGAAACGGTGGTGCGTGGTTTTGGAGGGCAACGGCGAGTCAACCAGCGACGTGACCACGTATTACGTGACGCCGGAATTGATCTGGAGGCCGATGAAGAACCTGGAGTTGCTGGTCGCGGCGCCCCTGGGAGTCACGCGGGAATCGGCTGACTACGGGGTGGTCGCCACGATGTCGTTGGAACTGGAAAATCTCACCCACCGCGGCACGGATAAAGACTGAGCGGTCGCCATTCTCATTTGTGCAACCAAACCCAGGCCGCACGCATCCAAAAGTGGAATAATCCGGAAACCGCGAGATTTCTGGTGGATTTTTGGCGGGGGTTCTGGTACAGATTCGTGCGCGAGCAGGCGGTCATGGTCATTAGTGTCATTATTCCTACCCTGAACGAGGAGGGAAACCTCCCGGTTACGTTGCGTCAGCTGGCCAATCATCCGGAGGTCGAGTTGATCGTCGTGGACGGCGGGTCATCGGACCGGACGGTCAATATCGCCCAAGGGGTTACGCCGTACGTGTTCCGAGCGCCGGCGAACCGCGCCCGGCAGATGAACATGGGCGCGCGCCATGCGACGGGGGACATACTGATGTTTTTGCACGCAGACACTTTCCTGCTGCCCGGCGCGTTGGAGGAGGTCCAGCGCCGCATCATTGGAGACGGGGCGGTGGGCGGGGCGTTTGATCTGCACATCGATTCGCGCCGTCGCCTGTGCAAGCTCATCGCGCGAGTATCGAGCCGTCGGTCGCGCTGGTTGCGATTGCCTTACGGCAACCAGGGCATTTTCGTCTGGCGCCAGGTGTTCGAAGCGCTGGGCGGTTTCCCCGAGATTCCGATCATGGAAGACGTTACGTTCGCGCGACGGCTGCGGCGGGCGGGGCGGCTCACATTTATCGGGTCGGGACTGGTCACGAGCGGGCGTCGGTGGAACGCCAACGGCGTCGTGCGGACCACGCTGGTGAACTGGTGGGTGACGGTGCTGTTCCTGTTGCGGGTGCCACCGCGGCAGATTCGGCGGATCTATGATAGTTGGCTCGTGTCGGGCAAACCGCGCCGCGACAGGAGCGAACTCATTCCACCCAATCGGAAGAGCCTGCAAGAGCAGAGGTAGTCCAAAACGGCTGAGCGGTCACGCGGCTGGTGCGAGCGGCGTTTCTGCGAAGCGCCGGATTCCTGAATCAACAAACCTCCCGCTACAACGTCGCCGGATGTTTCGTTGTCAGTGATGATTGATGACGTCGATCAGGGATCGTAGCCGGCCGAAATTCGTGCGGTTGAACGGGAAGACGATTCGGTGGAGGTCCTTCAATTCGGGCTCGTTTTCCTCTTCGGGAAGCGGGGCCGTGGCGTGGAACTTTCCGCCGTCGAGGCAGATATCCGAGAAACGCGTGTTGAGCGCGCGCAACAGATTGTCCGTGACCGGATGGTTCACGCGCACGATGGTGGCATCCTTCACGTAACGGAAGGAGTGGTAGTTACTGTAGAACTGTGAGATTTCGGCGCAGGCTTCCTCGACGTCGTCGGTGACCTTGAACAGCGCGAGGTCTTCCTTGCTGATCAGCGCTTCGTCGAGAAGTTGGTCTTCCACGAACCGCCACCACGTTTTCCAGTAATTGCCGCGTGGCCGGTCGACGAACACCAGGGGTTTGGGCTGGCTTTTGCCCGTCTGCATCAGCGTCAGCGCCTCGAACCCTTCGTCGTGCGTGCCGAACCCGCCGGGGAACAACACGATGGCGTCGCTCTCCTTGATGAAGCAGAGTTTGCGGGTGAAGAAGTACTTGAAATTGATCAGCTTGCGGTCGCCGGCGATCTCGATGTTGGGCTCCTGCTCGAACGGCAGGCGGATGTTGAGGCCGAAACTGTTGTCGCGACCCGCGCCGCGTTGGGTGGCGCCCATGATGCCTTCGCCGCCGCCGGTGATGACCATGAACCCGCGTTTCACGATGGCGTTCCCGAAGGCGACGGCTTGTTGATACTCCGGCGCGTCGGGTTTGGTGCGCGCGGAGCCGAACACGGTGACCTTGCGCTTGCCGCGGAACGGGGCGAAGATTTTCGAGGAGTAGCGCAACTCTTTCAGCGTGGAGGTGATGACCTTCATGTCGAGACGGTCGGCCTTGTCGTCGATGAGCCGCAACGCCGTCTCGATGATGTCCTCGACGAGGTCGCCGCTTTCGTAGCCGCGACCGTGCTGCTGGATGAGTTGCTGGATGAGAGACTGGTCCTTATTGGACTGGGACATAATGCTTCCTTATTCGTGTTGGGCGGGGAGCACTGCTTGAGTCGAGCTTCGAACTTTCGAGTCGAGGGCCGACTACAGCGTTGCGCCCCGTTATGTTTGTTTCTGTTGCGGAGGAAGTCTACTCTCCCCCATCGGCATGTAAAGGATTTTCTGGGGGGCGGCCGGCAAAACAGCTTGCGGCGGTGGCACGGTCCGTGTAGACGAGCGACAATGACGGCGGACGAGCAAAGGCCATCGGTCATTCCCGAGGCATTGGTGGACGCGTTGCGGAAGGCGCGGGCGGTGGTGGTACTGACGGGGGCGGGAGTGTCGGCAGAGAGCGGGATACCGACGTTCCGCGATGCGATGGAAGGGGTATGGTCGAAATTCGATCCGCACGAGCTGGCGACTCCTGAGGGATTTGCGCGCGACCCCGAGACGGTGACGCGTTGGTACGACTGGCGGCGGGAGAAATGCGCGGCGGCGAAACCGAACGCGGCGCACCTGGCCCTGGCGCGGCTGGAACACCATCTCACGGCGCAGAAGCGTGGGTTCACATTGCTGACGCAGAACGTGGATCGGCTGCATCAGGCGGCGGGCAGCGGCACCGTTGTCGAGTTGCACGGAACGTTGTGGATCTGGCGTTGCATCCGGTGCGGCGCGGAACGTGAGGAGCGCGACGTACCGTTCCGGCAGTACCCGCCGCGCTGCGCTTGTGGCGGGGCGCGGAGACCGTCGGTGGTATGGTTCGGCGAGATGTTGCCCGAGGACGCGATTCAGAAGGCGCACGATGCGTTGGAGGCGTGCGATTGGTTTTTCTCGATTGGCACGAGCGCGGTGGTGGAGCCGGCGGCGAGTTTCATTCACAGCGCGCGTCGTCACGGCGCGAAGACGGTGGAGATCAATCGCGACCCCACGCCGATCACGCCGGTGGTGGACTGGTCATTGCTCGGAAAAGCGGGGAAGGTACTGCCGGAGGTGGTTAGGGGGACGTTTGGGGTTTAATGGGGCTACCGCGAATCAACTCGAATGGACGCGGATGAGGCCGGGTTGTTTTCATGATATATCGCCAGGCGATATATCATCGGTCGCCAAGCGTCGGGGCGGCGCGAGGTAAACGGGATGTGGCCGTCGGAAGATGTCGATGTTGCGGCTGAATCGTAGCGGATGTTATGCTATGGAGGTGCAATGAATGTGGCCATTCTGTTTAACTCTGACGACCCCACGCTTGAGGGTTGGTACGGGGGCTCGGTTATGGAGCTCGTTCTTGCTGCAAATGTGCTTCAGGGGGCGGATCGCCGCATGAGGGTCTCGATTGGTGATGTTTGCACCTTCAGTGCGGTTTCAAATAGCAGTACCCCCACCCTCTCTCGCTTAGTACTACTATGCGGAGCGGTTTACCAGCCAAAGGAATTGGACTTACTCATTCGGGAACGGCTCGAGGCGACTCACGGAAAGGCTACTGTGTTTTGTTGGGTTTTTCAAAACATGACTGCTCGGATTGCTAAAGCACTTCATTCGAAACTCGCACCACACTCTGCTTATCTTGGGGCTATGGATGTCGACTACTCCAACCGGTATCACCTGTCATTTTTTCGAAACTTCCTTGTGGAGACCTATCGTTTGCAAGGCAAACACAGCTGGATTTTCTATGAAATGGGGGAGAATGAAGACCCCGATTTGGCAATTCGCGAAATTTTCGAGCAGCACGGTTTTATTGTTGACTACGAAGACATGGGGGCGCGTCGCACGCTTTTCGATAACTACGACACGATCGAGCATTTCAAACGGGTGGAGGATTTCAAGCGGGTGTTTGCCGATTTCGAAGGTCTTTCCGCGGACACAGTGTCCACCCTGGCTCTCGCACTCGAGGAGTTACACCCGAAACTTTTTGATGTTTTTGCATCAGCCGCCCGAACGCTCGAGCGAGCAGAGACTGAAGAGGACCTAGCGCAGGCTGCCGTTTCTGGCCGTCGTCTACTGAAGAAAACCGCAGACTACCTATTTCCGCCGCAGAAGGCCAAGTGTAGAGGTAGGAAGGTGGACGATTCCGCATATAAAAACCGACTGTGGGCATACGTCGAGCAAACAATTACCGAGATTGGACCCAGCAATCCCGCGCTCCTTTCTGAGTTGGGTAAGGAAGCTGACCGGTTAGTGGATCTCTTCAACAAAGGGTTACATAAATCTCTCTCGCGAAAAAAGGTGGAGGCCGCATTCCGCGACCTTGCTCTTTGGCTTTCGAAGGTGATCGAGCTTAGCCCGGTACATGCGAGACGACAGTATCTAGCGTATGAGAAGGAGATGAGCAGATTTATCCATAGTGTTGTCAGAAAACGCAGGGGTTCACGCTGATGGTGATGTGATGGGCCCGTTCGGAGTTTTGACGAGAGGTGGGGGAGGGCGCCAGAAAGACAGAAGCCGATTGTTGCAATGTCGGGGCGTGACCGTAAAGTAGTCTCAGCCGAGATTAAAAGGGGCGGTATAGTGAAGGGCAACGTCGAACTAACTCCTGAAGAATTCGAGAAAGAAGTGGAGTCCCTACTTCGTAAAGAAGGGCAGGATTTGAAAGAGTTCAAGGTCGTGCGGACAGACGTTCTTCCAGCAGGGGACGGCACCTACGAGATCGACATCACCGCTCGATTTAAGGCTCTAGGGACAGAGTTTTTGGTCTTGGTAGAATGTAAACGCTACTCCAGCGCTGTGAAGCGTGAGGTAGTGCAGGTTCTTCACGACAAACTCCGCGCAACGGGTGCACAGAAGGGGATGCTCTTTGCGACCAGTGGATTTCAAAGGGGTGCGATTGTTTACGCGAGAAACCATCGGATAGCGTTGGTGTGGCTCGTTGACGGTCGCGCGACCTACTACAGTCCTCATGTGCCCGAACGACTTCGGCTGCCTTGCATCGCCTTGGTGGCGAACATTGACAATGCGGATAGCGAGACGAAGGGCGTGGTCAGATATCGGACAATAGGCTTCGGAGATAATGACAGTGCGCTGCTCGACGCTCTCGGAATCACTGCTTCCCTTGAGGGGGCAGGCTGACCCGGCCTGAAGGGGATCGCAGAGAATGGCGCTAGCGGATGGCGCCGTCGCGGAGGTCGGCCATGGGGAAGATGGGTTCGAAAACGTTCTATTGAAGCGGGCCATTGTGGGGGGCGCATTGTATGGAGGCAGCGCGGCGGCATGGGCAACGACAGAGATTCTTCACTGCGTTCAGAATGACAACCATTGCAGAGCTGTGGTTGTTACAGAAGACGACGGGCTAGCGCAGGGCGCGGGTGCGGCGGAGGTTTTCGACGATGTGGCGGGTGGCGTTGGATTTGTTCAGCGTGTAGAAATGGAGGCCGTCGACGTTGGCGGCGAGGAGTTCGCGGCACTGGCGCGTGGACCAATCGATGCCGTACTGCAGGACGGCTTCGGGATCGTCGGCAATGGGGTTGAGTTCGATGAGCATTTTTTCGGGGATGACCGCGCCGCACATGGCGGTGAACTTTTTGATTTGGGCGACGTTGGTCACGGGCATGATGCCGGCGATGATGGGCACGGTGATGCCGATGTGCCGGCAGCGCTCGACAAAGCGGAAGAAGACGGCGTTGTCAAAGTACAGTTGGGTGATGATGAAATCGGCGCCGGCCTCGACCTTGTCCTTCAGCCGTCGCAGATCGGTCTCGAAATCGGGCGCTTCCGGATGTTTCTCGGGGTAACCGGCGCAGCCGAGGCTGAATTTTTCCGCGAAA
>Ga0116126_1000848_pt1 | contig 20572 bp, 18 predicted proteins | sample June2015DPH_16_5_FD_89730 | JGI IMG/M metagenome (GOLD analysis project Ga0116126, IMG submission 89730) | Peatland microbial communities from SPRUCE experiment site at the Marcell Experimental Forest, Minnesota, USA - June2015DPH_16_40 | ecosystem: Environmental > Terrestrial > Soil > Wetlands...
CTCGTTGCTCGCGCCCTTGGCGATCACGACCGTGCCCGAATCGATGCCGACCCGTGCGGACAGCTTCGCATGGCCGGGCTGCTGGTTGAGCTTCGCGATCGCGTCGAGAATCGCGAGGCCCGCACGGGCGGCGCGCTCGGAGTCGTTGTCGTGCGCCGCCGGCCAACCGAAGTAGGCCATGACACCGTCGCCGAGATATTTCGCGACGTGGCCGTCGAACCGCGTGATCGCATCGGCGGCCGCGCGATGATACCCCGCGACCGTCTCGCGCCATTGCTCGGGATCGAGCCGACTGGCGATCGCGGTAGAGCCGACCAAGTCGCAGAACAGCACCGTCAGATGGCGCCGCTCACCGACCATCTCTAGCGTTTGAATCGTTGATGTCTCGGAAACTGGGGTGCTAACTAGCGCAGTGAGGACTGCGCCGCATTGGCCGCAAAAGTTCGAGGTCGGGGAGTTTTCCGCGCCACATTTTGTGCAGGGGCGAGTCAGCGCATTTCCGCAGCGTGCGCAGAAATTGTTATCGGCCGGATTCTCGGATCCGCACTTCGAGCAGCGCATCGAGGTCCCCCACGCTAAACAAGCGCCTGAACCGCTTTTGTATCACCCAACGCCAGCTACCGACCATAGGGCCGAGGTCTGCGGGATTGAGGACTAGAGTCTCGAAACGTCGGCGAGGATGGTCCGGTTGGGTGGCTGGGGAAATTGAACATCCGCCGCATCGCAGCCAGATGAAGTCGGTAAGCCGCGTCCAACGGCGCGTATTCGCCCGCCAGTCCCCTTTCCCGAAGGCTTCTCCCTCGCGTTCCTGGGTACAAACGCCGTGTAGCGCCGTTTCTGCCCAACTGTGAGGCCTCAGCGTACCCATCCCACTCGCGTGGCCCGGCATATTGAAGAAAACTGATGAGCCGGGACCGGAAATTTGGGATAAGCGGAGATGGAGCAGTCGAGGGCAGACTGAACCGGCTATGAGTTCAGTTCACCGATCTATTATCCTTTGCTCCCTTCGGGTCGGCATCTTACACGATCGGTATGGCAAAGGCGTGATTTCTCAGCGGCAACTGATCTGCGGCGTCATCGGCGGCGACGATAATATGAGTCGTGGCGAGGAGGTGGGACGTGAGATCGCTCGACGCGGCTGGATCTTGTTGACTGGGGGCCAAGTCCTCGAACGGGCAGTCGTCGAGCCCACGGGTGCCGTCAAGGATGCGGCGATGCTTGGAGCGGATGCCGCAGCGGGAGAAGGCGCCCGGCTAGTGGGCATTGTGCCGGCGAACACGGTTCGGTGGAGGCGTCCATCGGCTCGACGGCTTTTCCTCGATACTGGTCTCCCTCATAACGCACGAAACGTGATCACTGGTCGTACCCCGGACGTAGTAGTCGCGTTCGGCGGCAGCCAGGGTACTCTCGCTGAAATCGCTTTCGCGAAGGCGGCAGCTTGCGAGGTGATCTTTTACACCGGGCTCGAGCGGCTGCGGCGGAACTTCGAGAAATACTTCGGCAAAGAGTCGGCGCGCACCTATCGGGCGACTTACTTCGAAGAACCATTGCGGACTTATCCAGAGGCGGCCGAGTCAGTCGGGACCGCGTCCGGCTTGATCAGTCTGTTGGCGCAGACCCTCGCCGACGGCAGAGAAGCTGATTGCGCCGTCATCACACTGGCGGACTATGTAGAAGCTGCCGCACACCGGGAAGGTCGGACCGGCTTCCCGTGGCTGCCTGGGGATTCGGATTCGAAGGCCAAGTTCGAAACCATCATCGAAGAGATTTCCAAGTAAACGATTTCATCAAACGGCGACGGCCCGAGCCAATCGGTAGAGCCGAGGCGATTCGCTGTACCTAGTCGCTGGTGGCAGCCTAAATCTAGATGCCGTACGCGAGGTTGGTACCATGCACCGGTGATCGCATTATTCAGAGGTTACCAAATTGATTATGTCGCGGATGCAAACTCACGGGCATGGTCACTTGATCAAATTGCGGTCGACCCCCTCCAGACTAGAGCGTGCACGACCAGCGAGCTTGTAGCGCAGCCGCTATGAGCGCTTTGGAGGGTGGTTTTGCCTGATTCAATCGATAACTTGTGGCGGAACCGTGACTTTGGCTTGTACTTCAGCGCCGTCTTCACGGGGACGCTGGCGAACCAGATTCAGTCGGTGGCGGTCGCCTGGCAGATCTATGCGATCACGCGCAGTCCGCTGGCGCTCGGGTATGTCGGACTCGCCCAGTTCCTGCCGGTCGCCGCATTGTTCTTCATAGCCGGGGATATCGCGGACCGGTACAACCGTCGCAGGATCCTGGCGATCAGTTATGCCGTTCAGGCGTTCGCGGCCGGCTTACTGCTCGCGCTGACGTTGCTGTCGGCGAAGAGCCAGTGGCCATTTTACGCGGTGTTGGTTCTGCTCGGGAGCGCTCGCTCATTCGGTCAACCCGCTGGCCAATCTTTCCTGCCACAACTGGTGAGCGGTGAGCGGTTCCCGCAAGCGGTCGCCTGGACTTCCTCGGCACGACAGACCGCGGTCATCTTCGGGCCCGCGATCGGCGGAGTCATCTATATTTTGGGACCGGCCACAGCATACGCGGTGTGCCTGTCCTCTTTTATCGCCACCAGTATTGCGATCGGCGCGCTTCGGACTGACAGCCATCCCCGGCCGCATGATCCTGCGGTGGGCTCGCTTCGGCGCGTTACCGCCGGAATCAGGTTCATACGCTCGAAGCCGATATTGTTGGGTGCAATTTCGCTCGATCTGTTCGCGGTGCTGCTGGGCGGTGCGACGGCGCTGCTGCCGATCTACGCTCGAGACATCCTGCGCGTAGGACCGGGTGGCCTCGGTCTGCTCCGCAGTGCGCCGGCAATTGGCGCGGCGCTGACGGGAATGCTCCTTGCTCGAGTCCCTTTGCGTCGTAGTGCGGGGCTGACAATGTTTGGCTGTATTGCAATCTTTGGCGTGGCAACAATCGTGTTCGGGCTCTCGACTGACTTCACCGAATCAGTCGTGGCCCTCGCAGTGCTCGGCGCCTCTGATATGGTCAGCGTGTACGTACGGATTACCCTGATCCAGCTTGCGACGCCGGATGAAATGCGCGGGCGGGTAAGCGCCGTGAACTCGCTCTTTATCGGGGCGTCCAACGAGCTTGGCGAGTTCGAATCGGGCGTAACCGCGGCTTGGTTTGGGACCGTGCCTTCGGTGGTTATCGGCGGGGCTGGCACCATTGTGGTGGTGGCGCTTTGGATGATGCTCTTTCCCGGCCTGCGCAATCTCGACCGACTATCCGATCTGCAGGTCGAAGGCGCGCTGACGTCGGACTAGGCCGGGTGGATGGTCGCCGAGTCCCGCTAATGATCGACCCAAAGCAACATCGAAACCACGGTGACCTCGGCGCAGTCGAACGGCGCGGGAAATTGAACATCAGCCGAACCGTGGAGCGCAGTTGGCAGGTGGCCGGCCGAGGAACATCGATAAGCCGCCGACAACGCCGCGTATTTCCCCGCCTGCCGCTCTTCCCACAGCCCGCTCTAGTCTTCCTAGCTACACACCGTTTGCCGCCATCTCCGCGCGACCGTGCCGCCGCGCATTTGACGGGTTGGACGCCGTTGTGAGATTCCTCGGGGTGTCCAGATTGAGGCTCATCGGGAGAATACAGGCGTGGCTAAGATTCGCGAAATCACTTCAGGACTCAGGGCGCCAGAGGGTCCCATCGCACTTAAAGACGGCAGTGTACTCGTCGTCGAACTCAAAGGTGGGGCGCTGACTCGCATCGCCCCTGACGGCAAGAAGGAAGTCGTGGCGGAGGTTGGCGGCGCGCCCAACGGTGCTGCTGTCGGGCCCGATGGCAAGGTTTATATCTGCAATAACGGCGGACTTATTTTCGCCGAAATCAGCGGGCACACGTTGCCCATTCCCGGTCTCCCACCGAATTACAAGGGCGGCAGTATCCAGCGCGTCGATTTAGCCAGCGGTAAAGTCGAAACCGTCTACACTGAGTGTAATGGACATCCGCTCCGCGGACCCAACGACCTGGTCTTCGACTCAACCGGCGGTATGTGGTTCACCGATTTCGGCAAGGTCGAGGAAAGACGGCGCGACCGCGGCGGAGTCTATTACGCGAGGCCCGATGGCTCGCTAATCAAGGAGATGGTCTATCCCATCGATGGCCCTAACGGTATTGGCCTCGCCCCGGGTGACAAACGCCTGTACGTGCCGCAAACCTTCGAGGGGCGCGTCTGGCAATGGGACATTCCTAGTCCGGGGGAACTCACCCGCGTCGAAAACCCGGGAGGAGCGTTCCTAAGCGGACCCGGCGGTGGAACACTGCTTGCCGGACTCCCCGGCTATCAATTGTTCGATTCGATGGCGGTGGACGGGGCCGGCAATCTTTGCGTGGCCACGCTAATAAACGGCGGGATAACGATCATCTCACCCGACGGCAAATCGATCGAGCACATCCCGATGCCCGATCCGATAACCACCAATATCTGTTTTGGCGGAGCAGATCTAAAAACCGCCTACATTACTCTCCTATCCACCGGCAAGCTGGTTGCAATCGATTGGCCGAGACCGGGCCTGAAGCTGCATTACAACGCATAATCCCGAGTACGGGCGCCTCCGACCGTTGCGGTTTCCAGCGATCGAGTCATTGGCCCAGTCTCTAGGTGAGGGAAACGCGCCCCGCGATGAGCCGTGAGAAGTGCTTGTCTGATTTTTCAGGGGTGAAGCCGGATCGGTCGTCGCTTAACTTCGTGACGTCACAAGCCCCACAAGCACAAGTACCTCGGGCCGCCTGGAATGGCACCTCGATAAGCGATTCCCGCCTCGGCCGAGACAGGAATCCAAGTGGCTCTCGGGCTATCTGGCGACCCAGCCGCCGTCGATGACCATCGAATGGCCCGTGACGAATGATGACGCGTCAGAGAGCAGCCAAACCACGCCCTCGCCAATCTCTGAGGGCTGGCCAAAGCGGCCCACCGGCTCGCCTTTGGCCAAGTCGTCCTGGTTCATCTGGCCACTATCCATTATGCGGGCGACCATCGGGGTATCGATGACGCCGGGGCAGACACAATTGACCCGAATATTTTTTTGGGCGTACTCGAGTGCCGCGGTCTTGGTCAGGCCGATCACTCCGTGCTTTGAGGCGTTGTAGGCTGAGTTACCCTCAAAACCGACTAGGCCGGCGATAGAAGCAGTGTTGACAATGGCTCCTCCGCCCTGTTTCAGCATCTGCGGAATCTCGTATTTCATGCAGAGCCAGACGCCTTTGAGATTAATCGCAATCGTGCGATCGAAGTTTTCCTCGGACGCGGAGGCGGTGTCAGTTCCCATACGCCCTTCGATCCCGGCATTGTTGAAGGCGCCGTCGATTCGACCAAAGGTCTCGACCGTCTTGGCGATCATCAATTCGACCTGCTTGGTGACCGAGACGTCTGCCGCGAAACAGTCGGCAGTACCGCCCGCCTCTTTGATCATCGAAACGGTCTTCATCGCACTGTCAGGCACGTAGTCGGCAATCATTATCTTTGCGCCCTGCTTGGCGAGCAGTAGCGAAGTTGCCCGTCCGATCCCCGAGCCGCCGCCTGTAACCAAAATGACTTTTGCTTCCAGTGATCCGGCCATGTTTCTCTCCCTGTTTCTAATCGTCGTAGGACTCCGCCGTTGGCGTCGCACTCAGGAGCGCGCGGACGCATACGCAGCCGCGTAGGACCCGTACTACCGCCGTGCACCGCCGCCGCGGGCTGTGCCGCAGTCAACTTGCGCTTCCCCCTTAAGGCGGCTGTAGCCGAAGACATCGGCGCATAGAATGCCGTCGCGCTTGCTCTCCAGTATCCACCTTTGACGTTGGCAATCATTCTGCCACCCGCGAACTTTGTCAAATTGGAGGATCTTAGGCGCAGGTTCCCTCGCACTGTCGCGCATCACGCGCACAGTTCGTCGAGGAGTGTCTTGGCATCTTTGAGGTCAGCGGTGTCAAAGCCTTCGGTGAACCAGTTGTAGATGTCGGCGAGCATCGTGCGGGCTTCGTTGGGGCGGCCCTGCTTCGCGAGCAATTTTGCGAGACTCGTCGTCGCCCGCAGCTCCCACGATTTCGCGCTCATCGATTGTGCCAGCGCGATCGCCTCGCGAAAATCGAGCGCGCTGAGTTCGAAGTTCGTTTCCCGCGCATGATTGCTTCGGAGTCGCAGTTCGCCCCGGACCCAAAGCGCATACGGCCCGCATGCGGCGGCCGTCGGCTAGAGTGTCGGAAACGAAGTCGAGCGACCAGCGTTGATTGAGGCCCGCCGGAAGTGGCCGGCCGCAGTTATGTCGCCTATGGCATCGGGCCGAGCCTCCTGATGCTGCCGCTGGTGGCGCTATGGGGTCCCGGCTTCAATCAGGCGGCATTCAATGCTGCCCTGGGCGGTCTTGCAGTCGCGCTATGGTGGTCTATCACCGGATTGCTCAGCTTCGACTATTGGAAGCGGCTATGGCTGACGGCGTTGTTCGCCGTGGGCGCGCTCTTCTGCTTTGCGGCCGGGCAGAGCGGCAGCACCTGGAACCTGATGCATGTGACGACCGTTCGGGCTGATGTTCGCGATTCACGACTCTCCTCGGCAGCCGTCGTGGATGGGTTGCCGGGCTGGGCTTCGGCATCGCCGTATCATCGCGCCAGCCCGCTTTCCTCGCGCTGCCGTTTTTCGCAGTGATGCTCTGGTCGGGCACTGCCGAAGATCGCAACATGCGCTTGAAAAAGGACCTCGCATCTCACGCCGCCGCGTACTCTGGCAAAATCTTGACCAAGTGTACTAACTTCGAGAGCCTCGGGGGACGGCAGCGGGGCCACCGTCCGACATGATGACGGCCAACTGAGATGCTTGGGGACCAGAGCATCCTAATCAAAAGGAGCGCTGACACTATGAGTGAAGCAGTAACAGAAGCAAAACCCAACGGAATTCCGACTCCCAGCGAGCTGGGATTCGACCCTGCTGAACTGCGTCAGAAGTACGCCGCGGAGCGTGCCAAACGACTGCGCGAGGACGGGAACAACCAATACCAGGAGATCACCGGCGCGCTCGAGCATTACAACACGGACCCCTATGTGAAGCCGGGCTTCACCCGCCCCGCGCTGCATGAACAGCTCGACGCGGTGATTGTCGGCGGTGGCTTCGGCGGCATGCTCGCCGCGGCGCGACTTCAGAAGGCCGGGATCACTAACATTCGCATTATCGAGAAGGCGGGCGATTTTGGTGGGACCTGGTACTGGAACCGTTACCCGGGCGCCCAGTGTGACATCGAATCCTACGTGTATCTGCCGCTGCTCGAAGAGACCGGATATATACCGAAGGAAAAGTACTCCTTTGCGCCGGAAATTTTTGCACACGCCCAGCGGATCGGAAGGCACTTCAACCTTTACGAGCGGGCCTGCTTTCAGACGCAGGTCAAGGAAGCGCGTTGGAATGACGAGGAGAAGCTCTGGACGATCACGACCGATCGCGGCGACGTCTTCAAGGCGCGCTATGCAATCATGTCGAGCGGTCCCCTGAACCGGCCCAAGCTCCCCGCGATCCCTGGAGTCGAAAAGTTCAAGGGACATACGTTCCACACGAGCCGCTGGGACTATGACTATACCGGCGGGGACACCACCGGCGGTCTGCACAAGCTGAAAGACAAACGAGTGGGTATCATCGGGACGGGGGCGACCGCGATTCAAAGCGTCTCGCATCTTGGCCAGTCCGCCCAGCAACTCTATGTGTTCCAGCGCACACCGTCCTCAGTCGACGAACGCGGCAACAAGCCCACCGATCCGGAATGGGTGAAGACGCTTGCCCCCGGATGGCAGGCCTACCGGAATCACAACTTCTGCGCGATCCTGTCCGGAATCCCCATCGAGGAGGATCTGGTCGGCGACAAATGGACGAGCCTCTTCAAGAATCTCTCGAAGCTGCTCTCGGGCAAGGATAATTCGAACGTTTCCGGCGAAGAGATGGCGCTGATGTCGGAAATCGCCGACTACCAGAAGATGAATGAGATTCGCGTTCGTGTCTCCTCGATCGTGAGTGATCCAGGTACGGCCGAAGCGCTCAAGCCGTGGTACGGTCAATGGTGCAAGCGCCCGACCTTCAATGACGAATATCTGCCCACCTTCAACCGGCCCAACGTTAAGCTGATTGACACCAAGGGGAAGGGCGTCGAGCGCGTGACAGAGAATGCGGTAGTCGTGGACGGCATAGCGTACGAAGTGGACTGCCTGATTTTTGCGACTGGCTTCGAGGTGGGGACCGCTTACACGCGGCGCGCCGAATTCGAGGTGTATGGCCGCAACGGCCGGGCGCTGTCTGACTATTGGGCGAAGGGAATGAAGACTCATCATGGGTTCCTGAGCAACGGGTTCCCCAACCTGTTCCATATGGGTCTCACCCAGACCGGCCTCGCACCGAACTTCACTTACATGCTGGATGGACAGGCAACTCACATTGCCCACGTCATTACTGAAGTGAGGGGGCGCGAAGGTAGATCGGTGGAGCCCACCCCAGAGGCTGAGGCTGAATGGGTTAAGATCGTGACGGGACCGAGCTTCATAACCGAGTACCAGAACACCTGCACGCCGGGTTACTACAATGGAGAGGGGCAAAACGCGCATCAAGGATTCCTCGACAGCCAGTATCCCGAAGGCGCGGTGCGCTTTTACGAAATGCTTGCGCGCTGGCGCGAACAGGGAGACCTCGAGGGTCTCATCGTTGAGTAGAAGGAGAGCATAGGCGAACTCCGGCGGGCTGAATTATCGCGGGTGCCGGTTATCCCGGCGCCCGCGAAAGCCGGTTCGAAATTGCGGTTACGCTCGTCGTGATCTATGAACGCCGAAGAGAAAATTCCCCCAATGAAGCGGCCGGATAGACGGGCTGCGCCGGAGTACAAATCCGGCAGTAGAGGGTGGCAGCCGACCTCAAAGACGCCGAGGCCCTGCTCGACGAGCTAACGGGATAGACGGCGATGCCGTGCGCGAAGCACAACCATGAGGACCCTGCCCTTCGCGTCTTTCGATCTAAACGTCTTTAGCGTCGATCAGCACGGCAGCGAGCAATGCTGGCTCCTTGCCCTTGTTGACCCACGCGTGATTTGTCCCGCGCTGCACCACGACGTCGAATGGCTTTAGATCGACTTCGCCTTTGTCGAGTAGCAGCGTGACTTCGCCCGAGAGCAGTACGATGTAATCGATGGTGCGGGTCTTGTGCATGCCCGGATGGCGGCTGGTATCCGAGCGACAATGAACGGCCTCCATTTGGGCAAACATTTTTGCGGTTTGACGTTCGCGCTCCTCGGGCGACACCTTGGGATCTTCGGGCGGGATGGCTGCAAAGCGAAAGATACTGCCACCAGGCGGTGGCTCGAGTTTGCGCACCTGCAGGCCCGCGTCCACGAAGCCGGTGTTATCCACGGGAGTGGTATCAGTCATCCAGTAGGCACCAAATGGCGTGGGTGGCCCGTCGATTACAATAACGGATTTTCCCTCAGCGTCATGACCGGTAATGATTCGACGTGGTTCGCGTGCCATCGGCAGACCTCCCTGCGGACTGGATGTTTGTTTGGAAGATACTTGCGCTTTCTAATTGAAATGGGAAACGGAACCCGCGAGCGGGCGAGCCGGGCCGACCCGGTTCATTGGATCGCCGCCTGCGGCGCTGTCCCATTTATCGAGCTAAACGCGATTCGTAAGCATGCTCGCCAAATCCGCCATAACTTCCGAAGGCCGCGTTCGGGCTCGCGCCATCCACGATACATGTACCGATCAAAAACCCAAAAACTCCAGGCTTTTTGCGGCGTTCGGAGTTATTAGCAGGCTCACCCAATGGCACGACAGCCTGATTATCGTCCAGCCTGAGCACCTGCCATATGAATTTTTTTCTCGGCTTCACGGCACCGCTATGCTGCCGCACCGTTCATGCGCCAGGACTCCGTCCCAGCCTGCAATTGAAAGAGCTTGGCTGCATTTTCGCGCATGATTGCTTGCCGTTGTCCCTCTTGTAGATGGCCAGTCTGTGCTGCCAGCAATTCCTGCGAGTGAGGCCAGGTGGAATCCGTATGCGGGAAATCACTCGCCCACAACAACTGGGTGTGCGGCATCTGATGTAAGGAATTGAAGGCAGTCAGGTCGTCCTGGAAGGTCATCCAGACGTTGCTCTTAATGTATTCACTCGGGACTTTGGACAAGCCTTTGAGCACGCCATTCTCGAAATTGAATTTGGCTGCGTGGTCCATGCGATACATGTAATGAGGCATCCACCCTACATCACCTTCAGCGCAAACCAGTTTCAATTTTGGGTGGCGCTCGAAAACACCGCCCAACACCATTAGCCCCACGACATCTTGCACAGCGCGAATGATGCCGAGAAAATTGTTCATCTCGTGCCCGCGATGAGGCATGTTGAGACTGCCGTCGCGTGAGGTCAGAATGTGAAAGCAGATGGGAAGTCCTAAATCAGTAGCGCACTCCCACAGGGCATCATAATCAGGATGGTCGTAGTCCTCGTGAATCGGGCGGCCTGGCATCATTATGCCAACCATCCCCATCTCTTTGGCGCGCCGGAAATCCTCGATCGCGCTGTCCACATTTAAGACCGCGGTTTGCGCCAATCCGAAAATACGATTCGGCGCCTCACTACACATCGCCTGCAGCCAGCGATTATATGCTTTCATGCAGGCGTCTTTGTATTCGGCGTCGCGATGCATACACAGACCCATCCCGACTGAGGCATAGATGATTTCGGCGGCAATCCCGTCCTGGTCCATGTAAGGGAGGCGCGCCCGACCACCATAGGCGGCCTCGCGGATATCTGAAAACTTAATTCTTTTCGCGCGGTCGTTGCGATCTTTGATGCTAAAGCCGGCGCCATCGATAAAGCCGAGCGCGACCGGCCGTTTCATTCCCGGCACGACAAAGGCCTCAGTGCCGTCGGGTTGGGGGACAACGCGCGGTGCGCTGTCGCGATATTTCGGGTCAATAAAGTCCACATAACAATTGGGTGGCTCACATACATGCCCGTCTGCTGAAATAATGCCGCGAGGAATCATGTTTAGGTCTCCTTTAAATGCATCTCTACTTCATTGTTGGGATTGCGCCGCTCACCCACCGACGATTCCGTTCCCGTTCCAAAAGATGCTGCTTTAGCCAATCACCTTCTCATAGCGCCTTCTCTAACGGAGCGCGAACTGGCGGCTCGGCCATAAAGTCGTCTCGATTGGGTGTGCGCGTCATCTCATAAAAGGTATCACGCGAGATACGACGACTCTCCCACAATGAATTGCGATAGTACGTACTTCGGGGTGGCTGGCCCAAGCGGCGGGATTGATCTCCAGAATCCCTCCGTTGATCAGATAGACGAATGGCTTCTTCGAGGGTTGAGCGATATGCGCAAACCAACTCCAAGGTGAAACGGGTCACGCCGCTTTGGTGGATTTCATTCAATGAATCCAACCGGGTTAGAGCATTATTACACGGCGTTGAAGCCGTCGCGGCTGAAGAGCACGCGATCGTCGCCCAGCCGCGCGCGCATCGCAGCCAGCAGTTCACGCTCTGCGCCAGGTTTGAACCAATCGGCGTAGCCCAGCCGCTCATACAACTCGCCGATTCCAAGCGCGCGCGAACGCCGCCCGCGGGCACCGTCGCCGTCGAAGTAGGTATCCACGATTACCCGGTCGCTGACCTCGGCCGCCAGGTCCGCGAAGTGCTGCGGATGGTTCGGGAGCATCGGCGCTATCGCTATTTGCGTGAAGATTCCCGCCGCCCGCAGACGCCGCAGCGTCGTCAGTCGCCGTGCGACTGCAGGTGACGTCGGCGTAATTGCGCGCCGCACCGCATCATCGTCGGTCTCAAGCGTAATCGATGCAATCGCGCACTTGCCCAGGCGTCCGATCAGATCGAGGTCGCGCTCGATCAGCGGGCTGCGCGTCTGGATCACGAGACGGCGCGGCGGATGCCGCCCGAAGGCTTCGAGCGCGCGCCGTGTGAGACCCAGTCGCCGCTCGACTCCCTGGTACGGGTCGGTCGCGCTCGACATGAAAATCGTCGCGTCGGCCAGTCTGCCACTGTGCGCGAGCACCGCCAGTTCCCGCTCCAGCAGTTGCGGCAGGTTGGTCTTTGCGATCACCCACTCGCCCCATCGACCGGCGTGGGCGTGTGCGACCGGCAACGCTCGCACGTAGCAGAATGGGCATCCGCCGCCCGCGCCAAACGCGCATCCGATATACGGATTCAACGAGTAGGAGAAGCCGCGCAGAAAACCGCCGGTCGGCGTCAGCGCCCGCTTCGCTTCCTGCTCGAAATAAGTCCGCATCTCAATTGCTCGCCTGCGCGGTGACTCGTGATCTACAGAGGCCAACGTTCACCACGACACAGAGCGCAGTTGGCCTCGATGTACTGTCACAGGGGCTGGGTCCATATAAATAATGCACGAAGATGGCGAACCATAAATAATTCATGAAGATGGCGAACCGCACAAATTGGCCCACGCAACTGGTGTTTGGTTCCTTGCTCGAGCTGATGAGTCTCGTGGCGTTGGCTGCCGATAAGGAGCAGCCGGTGGTCGTGCCGGAACTTGTCGGCGGTATCTCATCTACCACGGTTTTTGCGAACCGGGGTTTTTTCGGCGCGGCGCACGCCTGCTTCAAGCAGTATCCCTACAGTGAATTCCACGCTGCCGCTGGCGAACGTCAGAAGAACTGTCTCGCCGACTATATGCAACGCCACGGCGCGACCGCACAGGCGATCGCGTTTATGCGTGCGGCGCCCGTCCCCGCGGCGATCGCGGCAGTGCGCGTCTATGGTGCCACGGCGGTGGTGTACGCCAGCATGTTGTGGGCTGATGGTGCTGACGGCTGGGCGATCGTCAGCAAGTCCGGCGTCCTCATGCCGCTCTGGCAACCGCCGGCGATCGACGACGACCCTGCGTATCGCGAGTTCCTGCACGTGCATCCGGGCGTATCACTGTGGAGTGACGAAATCGGCTGGCAGCTCTGAGCTTTGTGGCCATTGTGCTCGAGCTTCCTGCAGCGTACACGATGATCGTCGCACTCTTCTGGGGCTGCCTGCTCCTGAGCGCTATCACCTATGCACTGGCTCGGGAGCGAGGCGCGAGCCCTTTACCGGAAATAGCCAAGCACCTCGGGGTGGCATTTTTGGTCATCGTCACAAGCCGGGTTATCGGCGCGTGGATTAGTCGTCACGTCCACTGACACGGCGCGGCATGACTAGGTTCCACCGGAAGCCCGCACCACAACTGCGATCGACGACAGCCAACCGCGAGCGCCCAAGTGGAGGCTGCGGAGCTCAGCGAAACCAAAGTATCGGCCGGGCCTCTCGGGGGGATGAACACGTCGGCATGATGGGGAGCATCAACGGGGGAAAGTCAAAAAAAGTGGGCACTCAGTGGGCACTCGAGCCGATCGTCCGGTTGTGCCAAGCGCCGTAAGTGCCTAATAAATAAAGGGTGGAGGAGGACGGGGCCCGGTGGCCCCACCGGTCTTCAAAACGCGTGCGTGAGGTTCTCCTGCCTCCTATGAGGTCAGGCTGCTAGCGAAATCGCGATGTTTCTGCGATTCAAGGTTACGGTGGATGACGCTGTGGGAGCTAAGAGTGGGCACTCAGTGGGCACTGCGAGTGCTCCGAACGACCCGTTGATGGCCAGGGTGGCCGGTCCGTTGGACATCGCGCGAAAAAGCCCAACGTGACGAGGGCGATGCGGCACAGGGCTTCACGGTCGCGCGGAAACGGCTGGCGTCGCGACTCGATGCCCCAGACCGCGCCGCCGTCAACCTTGAGCGCCTGTCTTTGATCCACTTGCCGCGATCGGTGACCAGAAAGAGCACGATCGCGGCGCACTCGCTGCCGTCCCTCGGATAACCCAGCGGAATCATGTCGTGCCGACGTCAAGCGAAGCCCAGATCGCCCTATGGCCGCGAGTCGGGCGGACCTCGGTTCGCTGCGTACTGACGGCACAATCAGCTATGAAGAAACCAGCCAAAGACCGCATACGGGAAGAACGGATCCGCAACGAAGTTATCGTGGACGCTTATGGGCCGCAAGAGCAGGCGATGGGCTGGTACTACTACCTCGACGGCAAAATGCATTTTCCTTTTCAAGCCCGCTGCGCTGTCACCCGAACAGTGTCGCCGCTCCGGAAGGGAGAGACTGTAGAAGTCCGGCGCATGGCTCCGGAAGAGGCCTGTTCGAGCGACATGCTTGTGCTGATTCGCTGGCAAGGTCGGAGCCTGGCGGTCCCCTTGTCTCAACTGGCTGCTGTCGACCCTGACAAAGCAACCGCCGAGGCCCTCAGCGACTGGCATTACTGGGTAGCCCAAGGCTACCTGTTCTGACATTCGCGGCCTGCACCATGAATCACCAAACCTCCCCGGCTTCGGCTCCACGATAGAATCGAACCCATGACGAGACGTCAATCGAAATCGCAACCGACATGGACAGATGTAAAGTCAAAGCTCGCTAGTCTGAATCGGACCGGATTGCTGGGCCTGATCCAGGATCTCTACGCTGCACAAAAGGATAATCAAACGTTTCTTCACGCCCGCTTCGACCTGGGGGAGAATGTCCTGGAAGCATACAAGGAGACGATCGACCGGTGGCTCTGGCCTGACGTGCTCCGGAAACAGGATACGTCTGTCGCCAAAGCCAAGCAGGCCATTTCCAATTACAAGAAGGCCGTAGGCGATTCCGCCGGAATGGCAGAGCTGATGGTTTTCTATTGCGAGTGCGCCGCCGGGTTTTGCAGCGACATCGTAAATGACGACGAGAGTTACTTCGCCGCGCTGGTGCGCATGTTCGAGCAAGCCCTCGTGGTTGCGGATAAATTGCCGGCCAATCGCCGGGACGCCTTGGTCGCCAGGCTGGATCGAGTACGTGGAATCAGCGAAAAGTTTGGGTATGGCGTCGGAGACAACATGGATTTCATCCTTGCGAAGTACAGGTAGTTGGGGGGCCGACCAGACATCCGCCTGTGAGCGGCACTTCAGCAAGTCGACGATGCCGAGCAAACTGAACAGGTATGGCAGCGTGTCCTCCAGCGAACGGTCGAGGGTCAGGACGTTGCCCGTAACCTTCGCCTGCCGCGAGCGCGGATCATCCTCGGCCGCGATTTTGAAATAGTCGTGCAACAGATCGAGCACCACAAGATATGCGGTTGCCGCGCGACACCGAAAAGGTCTCCAGCACCATCCAACCCGCATACTCGGATTGAGCAGCGCGGCACTTTTTCTAATCGCTATCCGCTGACGCCTCCCCAGGACGGTTGAGAGCCGCCGGTATTCCGCCTCTTCGGCAGCTTAGCGACTAAGTCAGTTAGTGCGGCTGTGGCATTACGAGCGCCGCCGAATTGCGCGTGTCAGGATCGACGCGCACCAGATAAACGGGCAAACCCGATCCTTCGACCGCGATATTAGTTCTTCCGGCACAGCGGCATCTGGCCACCATCGCGTCGTTGATTCTAATAAAGTGATCGAGATTAAAAGCGATGTCCGGCAGATTGCGGCTCGCGACCTGGAGCTCAAGCGTGTGGCGTCGCAGGTCAATGCGATCGACGAGGCGTATGTCAGATACGGTAGCGTTAGTCATAATCCAGCGCTTGAATTCGACTTCATTCATCGCTCGAATTGTCGGATATCGTTCGCTGATTGCGGCAATCGCTGGTTGCAAGTGACGGTTTTGGTTCTTGCTGCGTTTTTCGTCCTGCTCGATCGTTCCCCAAATCTGCTTTGACCATCCACCAATGGCACGTTGATCTGCTCCGGGAAACGTCTGGTAATGAATGACGGCACCTTCCGCCTCCGCGAAATCGTCGTCGGTAAGGGCACGGTGAACCGCCGCTTCAGTGTCGGCTCGTTCGACGGCATCGATGCTTGTGACGATCGGCGCGCTGGAGGTTCCCGGGTGGGCGGCTGCGAGGGCACAGGTCTCGCGCTGCTCGGCGCGCGAATACTCAGGTGGTCCCAGTTTGAATTCCGTCAGGCAAAGACCATCCGCCAATTCGCGCTGATCGGACGAGGAAAGTTTGCCGGATTTCGCAGCTGCAACGAATTTCTCGTGAGCCGCGGCGAAATTTCCTTTTGCGAGATCAGCGCGGCCAGCCGCGATCTCCGAGTTGACGCATCCGGTCGCGACGACCGCGAACATAATGGCAATGGTGAGTGTCAAGGCGCGCGAGAACCGGGTCAACGTCATAAAGGAGGCCCGGCCCCGGGCGTCGGCGCAAACCATTGGCTCACCCTCTGGCGTAATACTCACTTCCGCAAATTGAGCCGGACTTTTCATATTTGGATCCAGTCCCGGTGCAAAGGTGTCTTGAGCGCGATGACTTGATTCCGATTGCATCCACATTTCCGGCCTCTGTAAATGGGGCTTTGTGCCTACCGCGCGCCGCGATCGATTTCCGCGCGTCTTCATGGTTTCTCTGGGGAAAAGATCCTTATGGGACTATCGGTCTAATCGGCTCGCATTATCGAAAAGGAGATCGCGGGAAAGAGAGGTTTTCCGAGGCTGGGGCAGGTGGCCATCACAAGCGCAGCAGCATCGACTGGAGCGCATTTCTCATTTCGTCCGCGGGCAAAGAGATGCTGCCACCGTGTCCGGCGAGTACGTATTCGAATTGGAATTGCAGCAGGCGCTCGAGCGAGCGCTTTTGATGCTCCCAGGAGTACCAACAGTAGTCCTTGAATGCGCTCAGCGCCGACGTCTCAAAGTCCCAGTTCAGGGAATCACCGGTGAAGAGAAATCGATCCGCCACCAGGTACGCAACGCTCCCCGCGGTGTGTCCGGGCATTGGAATAGTTTTTACGCCCGGCAGGATGGTTCGCGGCGAGTCTCCAGCAATTATATCGCTCGCGAAGGGCGCCGCGCTCCGATCCGCCTCATGAATCCACGTCGTAGACGCGAATTTTGCAGCGTACTTATCGGCGTCGCAGACGTCGTCGCGATGGGTCAGAAGGACGGCGGCGATTCCTCCATGCTCCTCGAAGAAGTTCGCGAGGCGCCGTATGTAGCGCGGCGAATCGATGAGGAGGTTGCCCTCGCTGCGCTCGACGAAGTACGAATGCGCTCCGTACGAAGCGCGCGCATTGAACCCACAGCGGAAAACGCCGCGTGCAATTTCCTCGGGATAGTAGGGCTTGGGCGGACTTCCTCCGCCAGAGCGCTTTATGGAGCCGGTGGGACAGACGAGAGCCGCCCTCCAGGCGGCGTCCTCTTCGGCGGCACTGGACGGCTGGCGCGCGAAACGAACCCGGTCGCCGTCCCAGACGATCAATTCCGGCGCGACGCTGACCGACGCGCCGCATCCGATGCAACGGTCGTCGACGCGCCAGTCGCGACGTTCATCTGCCTTCTCCATAGCGATTGCCTTCCCGACCCTGACTTTGATCAAGACTCGCTTGGGCGGCGGCGCCTCGATGGGTCAACTTGATATCGTCAGCCATTCGCGGAATCGGACAATCCGACACCCGTGAGCACGAGCCGCGCGTTCATGCCACCCGTTACTGGGCGACGTAGCCGCCCGGTTCCAAGGGCGGTCGCCTGGTTCCAGAGGGACACTGGGCACTATGACGACTTCGATACCGGCACGTTATCGTTTGTAATCGCGCTAAAGCGATCGGCGGTTTCTGCGAACTCGGCGAGCAAATCGTAGAAAATCTGACGGACACTCCGCGACTCCGTCAATTGTCCGATGATCTGGCCAACCGGATATGTAACCACGTCCTTGGCTTTCGCATGAGTTACGCGACGCATCACCTGGTAGGTGAGCGCCGCCTGCACCGGGAAAGCGAGCGGTGGCGGTGCACCCGGCTGTTCCCACGCGTCGGTCCATCCGCTGCGCAAAATGCGGCAGTTCTTTCCGCTCCAGACCTTCGACAGGATAGCCTCATTCGATTGTGCCGCTAAAAGCCGTTCTTTCAATTCCGGTGACACTTCGCTTTGCTGCGAGGTGAGCCATAACGAGCCGCACCAGACGCCTTCGGCACCCAAAGCGAGAGCGGCAGCCACTTGTCGTCCGCGCCCGATACCGCCCGCGGCCAACACGGGCAGTGGGGCGACGCCATCCACAATTTGTGGCACCAACACCATTGTGGAGATGTAACCGGTGTGACCTCCCGCCTCCGTTCCGGTCGCCACGACGAAATCCACGCCGGCGTCGCGCTGTTTAATCGCATGATCAAGCGTACCGATCATGGCGCACACCTTGATGCCCAAACCATGCGCTCGATCTACGACTTCCCGTGGCGGAGGCCCGAGGGCGCTCACCATCAGTTTGATCGGGTGTTTAAATGCGACTTCGAGCAATTCCTGGGCGTGCTCGACCGGCGATTTCGTCGCCTGCCGGGTCTCCATGTGGGTGGATACTTCGGCCTGTTCGGCTGGCAGTGGGGCGACGTTGTACTGTCGCATGACAGCTTCGGTCCATGCGTGAACGGCCGCGGGGATCGGCTCCGCGCGACTTGACTCCTGCGGCTGCGGTTGCGGCACGCGAGCGGCACGGGCTCTCGCCGATTGGCGCGGGATCAGCACATCGACCCCGTATGGTCGTCCACCTATATGTTCGTCAATCCACGAAAGCTCGATTTCCAATTCCTTGGGGGTAAAGCGGGTCGCGCCAAGCACCCCGAAGCCGCCGGCTTTCGAAACCTCCACTACGACATCCCGACAGTGACTGAACGCAAAAATTGGTGTCTCGATGTTGAACATCGTCGAAATTCTCGTTCGCATATCCCCCTCCAAGCTAAACCACTTTAGACAATCAGGTAACGGGCTCAGAAAAAGCGGGTGGTCGTGGACAACCTCCGCTGAGAGCAAGGAAGCGTTTGGCCAGATCAAGTGTTGTCAAGTCGTGCAAATATGGTCCGATAATTTGAATGCCGACGGGGAGCCCGTTGCTCAGACAGCCTACCGGGATAACCGTCGCGGGCAGATGGCATGCGCCTGCCGGCGCCATCCATGCCAGCAGATCCAAATAGGGCCGTTGCTGACCGCCCACCCATACGCTTCGGCCGGCGATGGGCTCCGAGTGATCATGCGCAATTGCCGCGCAGGGCATGACCGGCAGCAGGATCGCGTCCCACTCGGTGAAGAACTCTTCCCAGCGTTTACGCATCTGCAAGCGCCGCTCATTATGAGCCAGCCACTGGCGATGTCGCATCGCCAGGAGCCGTTGGGTGCGTGCGACGCCGGTGTCACCACTCGCGACGGCGTAATCTTCGATCCGGGCAGGTGTCACGGCGCCGGCCAGCGCCGCTTGCAGCAGGGCAAAGAACGTATCGAACGCCTTCTCCAGTGTGAACGCGGGTCGCGCCTCATGATCAACGCGCGCACCAGCGCCCGCGAGCGCGTGAGCCGCTTTTTCAAGAAGCTCACGCGATTCCGGCTCAACTCGGCAAGCGGGATCATCAAGCCACGCCGCCACACGAAATCGTTTTAGCGTCCGACTGCGCGGTGGCGGTAATTTCAGCCGCCACGCCGGATGCTCCCAGCGATTGGGGCCGGCCATAATATTGAGGCTGAGTATAAGATCTTCCACCGTGCGCGCCATCGGTCCCGCGACCGCGAGATCGGCCAGCGTCAGCGTTCCTGGCGGGCCCGGGATCTGTCCGTGTGCCGGCACGATTCCATAACTCGGTTTGTGGCCGACCACACCCGACATGTGCGACGGCAGACGAATCGAGCCGCCAATGTCGCTGCCGAGTTCCAGCGGAGTAAACCCGCACGCCAGCGCCGCGGCTGCGCCTCCGGACGAGCCGCCGGGAGTGCGCGAGTGATCATAGGGATTATTCGCCGTGCCGAAGACTTTGTTGTAGCTCTGCAAGTCGCCGGCATAAATTGGCAAATTCGTTTTTCCGAAGACAATCGCGCCGGCTTCGCGCAGGCGCGCGACCGGCCAGGCGTCTTCCTGCGGGATGAATTCAGCTAGCTCGGGGGCCCCCGAGGTCGTGCGCATTCCCTTGGTCTGGAATGAATCTTTGATCGTTATGGGCACCCCGTGCAGTGGTCCCCGGACCTCGCCGCGCGCCAACGCGGCATCTGCCGCATCGGCTTCGGTACGAGCCCGTTCGGCATCAATGGTGACGACACTATTGATCGACTTATCAAGCGCCGCTACGCGCGCCAGGAAATAGTCAACGGCTTCCCGACTCGAAAGCTCTCGCCGGCGAATTTTCCTCGCGATTGCGACTGCACTGGAATAGGCAAGCTCAGACATGGCGGGCTAACCCTTGCGAGATCGTTAGCTTAGCGCAGATTGCGTGACCGGCGATGATGGATATGAAGGCGTGCACGAGAATTAATCCATCGTCGGAAGGTCCGGCTATGCGCTTATTATAATTGGTCGAGCAAGGCCTTCGCATCCTTGAGGTCGGCGGTGTCGAAGCCTTCGGTGAACCAGTTGTAGATGGCGGCGAGCATCGTGCGCGTCTCATCGCGGCGACCCTGCTCGTGAGTCGATGCGGGAAATCGGTTTGACAATCCACTTGCGACTTTGAAGATCAGCGTGGCGCCCTTATTCGTCACTTCCAGCGCTTCCGCAGGCGTAATGACCACATTTCGTGGTAGACAGAAC